>Ga0210400_10000952_pt1 | contig 29757 bp, 30 predicted proteins | sample IncBWH26MmetaG_FD_155456 | JGI IMG/M metagenome (GOLD analysis project Ga0210400, IMG submission 155456) | Forest soil microbial communities from Barre Woods Harvard Forest LTER site, Petersham, Massachusetts, United States - Inc-BW-H-26-M | ecosystem: Environmental > Terrestrial > Soil >... | reverse complement strand
ATCCGCACCGGCACTCTCTGCACGACCTTCACGTAATTGCCTGTCGCGTTCTCCGGAGGCAGCAGACTAAAAACCGACCCCGTGCCGCCGCCCATGTTGGACACGCGTCCGTACCACGTACGCCCGTAGGCATCCACCTTGATTTTCACGCGCTGCCCAGGTCGCATATGCTCGAGCTGCGTTTCCTTGAAATTGGCGGTAACCCAGACGTCATCGAGCGGCGCAACTTCCAGCATCTCTTGGCCGACACTCACGTTCTGACCGACTTCAGCGCTCTTCTTTCCAATGATTCCCGTCACGGGCGAGCGAATGATGGTGTAGCTGAAATTCAGCTGCGCTTGGGCCAATTGAGCACGGCGTTGGTCGACCTGCGCATCCGCGGCGTCCGCCTGGGCCCGCCTCAGGGATACCTGTTGCGGCGCGGTTTGCGCGCTGCGCAGATCGGCCTTGGACTGCAAGAGTTTCCCTTCCGCCTGACGCACGGCCTGTTCGGCGGCCAACAGTGCGGCGGCCGCTGAAGCGACTGCGGCCCGGTTTGCCGTTGCTGTCGCGACCGCCTGATCGTATTGCTGGCGGGAGATATCTTCTTTCGCCACGAGTTGTTTGGCGCGTTCGAGGTCTGCATCACTCTTGGCGGCATTTGCCTCGGTTTGCGTCAGCGCAGCCTTAGCCGACTCGTGGTTTTGCTCGGCTGCCCGGAGCCCCGCCTCTGCGTTGACCACGGCGGTCTGCGCCGAATCAAGATTGCTTTGGGTCGTCACCGAGGTGATGGGCACGGACCAGTGGGAGCTCGTGGCGCTGGCTTTCGCGTCCTCCAGCGCTGCTTGGGCCTGAATCACGGCAATCTTGTAGTCTTCGGGATCGATGATCACGAGCGTGTCACCCTCATGAACCAACTGGCCCTCGACGAAATTCACTTTGAGAACTTGGCCGTTGATGCGCGCGCTCAAGGGCATGATGTGCCCGTCTATCTGTGCGTCGTCGGTGTCTTCGTAGCGAAAAGCATTCCACGCGAAATAGGCGGCTACGATGGCAACCACGACCACTGCCGAAATCACGAGGACTTTCTTGCGCCGGCTTGTTGAGGGTTTGTCGGTTCTCTCTTTCGGCGGTGAACCGCCTTTATCATCCGCAAGATTAATTGTCAGCTTTTCATCAGGTTCCATGGTTTGCGCACCATTCTTGTTCGGCATTACTTTGCTCCTAGATAGTGTTCGTAGTTCGTGCGTGCTACTCCGAGTGCACGAGCCAGCGAAAGCTTTGAGAAGTTGTGGTTGTAGAGGCTGGTTATGTATTGATCGTTGGCGCTGGCGAGAGCCTGCTCGGCCTGGACCACTTCAACACTGTCGGTTACTCCGGAAGTGAAGCGGTCTTTCGACCGAGCAAGGCTCTCATTGGCAAGCTCGACGTTCTGGTTCGCAACTGCCACTTGTTCCTTGGCCGCGTTGAGATTGAGAAAAGCCGTTCGCACGTCATAGTCGACCTGCCCGCGAAGGTTTTCCGCTTCGGCCTTTCGCTGCCGTAATTCAGCTTCTGCCTGGGTAATGTCACCCTTGATCCGTCCGCCGGTGAAAAGCGGGACCCTGATTCCAGCCTGAAAGGTGAACTCTCCATGCGAATGGCCAAACGTTGGCCCAAGGTCGCCATAGTCTCCGTTCACGGCTACGACCGGATATCGTTCGCCTTTAGTAGCCGAAAGCGTCTGCGCGGCGGCTTTTTGGGAGGCGAGCGCTGAACGGAAATCGCTGCGCGACTTGTACGCAATTTGCAGGGCTTCGTCGACGCTGAGCGGACTGATGTCGGAATAGGGGAGCGCGTCGGCCAGTTCGAACTGCTGCCCCAGGGGGAGTCCGATCGCGCGTCCAAGGGCTAGTTTCGCTACTTGAAAATTGTTCCGCGCGATGCTTAGGTTGTACTCCTCCGTATGCAATTGAACTTCGGTGCGTGTTGCCTCGATTCGTGGGGCCGTACCCGCCTGCACCTGATCGACTGCCCGATCGTAAAGAGCTCTCGCATTCTGTACCTGGGCTTCCTGCGCTTTAATTCGAGAGTCTGCCTCGATGATCTGCAAATAGGCGTTGCCGACGGTGAGCGTGACCACATCCAAGATGTCCTGATAGCTGAGTTGCGCGGCCTGTTCGGCGGTGCGCGCTGAGCGAAATCGCTGGATGGACTCGAAACTGAACAGTGTTTGGCTGACGCTTCCGTCGACCGAGCTGTAGCTGAAAGGGCCAACAACTGTCGGGATGCCCGACACGTTTAATCCAGAGAGCCCGACTGTGCCGAGGTTCAATTGCTGGACGTTCTCCGAAGCGCCGGCGCTGACTTGTGGCAGCAGATTGCTAAGCGCGAGTAGCCGCTGACCGCGGGCAATCTGCGCGTTTTGTCCGCTTTCGATCGCTCCGAGGTTGTATCGCAAGGCCATGTTGACGGCGTCCCGGAGAGTCAACCTGAGATCTTGATCGCTGGCCGGGCCACTCGGTACGCTTCCGCTGACCGCAATGTTCTGCGCTTTCGCGCTTGTGCCGCCAATGAGGAGCGCGAATACTGCCATCGCAGCCGCAAAGAAAAATCCCGTAAGCCGGTTGAGGACATGTTTGGTGTAGTGACCAGTTGCAATGCATTGCGCTCCTTCCCTCACTAGTACGCGCACGAGCCGCTCGCCGCTTTTGTCGATGAACGTGATTTCGTTCAGGTCGACGATGCAAGCACGCTGCTCATCTTTGTGATGATTCTTTTTCCAGCAGGCCTTGAGTTCGCGAAACCAGGGAGCAGTAAGCCGTCCCTGTAGAATCCATTTCTCTTCTGAAGGTGTTTCACTAAAGCTGATCTTCAACATGCTGTTTTCCTCACAGAGCAGAAGCGTTGCAGAGCTGACGTTGTGGAATGGGTCTGGCGGTATCGCCTATACCTGTAGTGTCTTTGCCATGCGTCGAACTGGGCTTCCTATAGCGGCTCAATTTTCCCCGTAACTTCTTTCTCGCATGGAAGATCCGTGCTTTGACGGCCGCGACCGAGACGCCCATGCGCTGGGCAGTTTCCTCAGTCGATAACTCTGCGAGTTCCCGCAACTCGATGGCTTTCCGCATTCCCGGCCGCAAATTCCCAAGCGTTTGGAACAGAATTTGCGCTCTCTCCCGCCGCAGGTAGCTGGCTTCAGGGTCGGGATTTGAATCGGGCATTTCCAAACTGGCTGCATTTCCTTCGGCCTCACTGTGGTCGTCGACCGACACCTCGCGCAGCGCGCGGCCGCGGCGCAGTAACATCAGGGATTCGTTGATAGCGATCCGCGTTAACCAGGTCGAGAAGGAAGATTTCCCTTGGAATTTGTTCAAGTGGATAAAGGCCTTTTGGAAGGTTTGTTGGACCACATCTTCTGCGTCCTCCCGGACGCGGGTATAGCGTCGAGCAAACGCAAGCATTCTTTGCTGGTGACGCTCAACTAGGACTTCAAAGGCCCGCTGATTTCCGTTTTTGGCGGCCGAGACGAGCACCTCGTCCGTCCCTGGGTCACTGGAGTAAAGGATGGTTGGTTTCGATCGGTTGTTCATCATGAGCCTCTCGATCAGTTACATGCTGGCGAAAGGCGAGATGAGCTTTTCACTACTGCCTTCGCCCTTACGCATGAGGTAAAGGCAAGAGCCGCGCCAAACCTACACAATCGTAAGTGGCTGAATTTTCAGGACAAGATTGACCGGAAGTCGAAAGTGTCGAAGCTAAACGATGTTGAAACTGTTGAAACTGTCGAAGCTGGCGAAGCGATTCGGAATGGCTGCAATGAAGGGAAATCCATTCAATCCGGGATACCGAGATCCCCGCGGTCACTTGATGGAATCATTGAGTCCAAGAAATCTGCGAAGTGGTGGAACGTGATAAACGATGAAAACCACGAATGGACCGATAGTCCAGAGCGCCAAGAGTCCTAGACTCAACAAGACTACGATCTCGTGCACATCCTTTTGATGCGCGAAATGCCCACGAGACTAATTTTTTCACGCTGACCGTCATAGGCTAGCTTTCTATCCCATGGAGAAAGTTGCAGCAAATCAGGAGGGCCGAAAAGAGCGTTGCTCGCGGAAGCTGCGACACTGCACTCCGCCTCCTTTGGTATTCGCACCGCCGATTCCAGCCTGAATGTTTTTTTGAAGCACTTGCTCAACAGGATTCATCTAAGCGCTGATACCTATGAAGGAAAACTTGACATGTCAATGTGTTTGGATAAGTTTCCTAATCATCAAACGGAATGGACGCAGTCAGTGAATCATGGGTTATGAGTACGCGGTCCAGTCGGCGGGCTTGAATAGCCATGAGCACTGAAACGAAACTTCAACGTCAAAACGAGCGGCTTGAGCTCATCCTCAATCTGACGAGCAAAATCACGTCGAGCCTCGACCTGCGGGAGGTCTTGCGCGCGATTGCAGCGAACATACGCGAAGTGATAGACGCCGATGCCGTAACAGTTGCGCTGCCCGATGCAGCTTCAGGAAAATTCAGAGCATTTGCCGTGGATTTTCCGCACGGCAAAGGGGTTATCAAGGAAGAATTGCTCGTTGCGCCCAGCGCGGCCGTCAAGAAAGCGATGGATACTTTGAAACCCGTAGTCTTTGACATGCGAGATAGCGAACTCGCGCCAGAGGCATCTGGTGTCGCGGCTGCCGAGGGAATAAAAGCAGCTTGCAATATTCCACTTGTGAATCGCGGCCGTGCCCTCGGAATTTTGTCGATCTTACGGATAACAGAAACTCCGTTTACGCCGGAAGATGTTGATTTCCTGAGCCGCGCGTCAGGGCAGATAGCCATCGCCATTGAAAACGCGTTGGCGTACCGGGAAATTTCCGAACTCAAGGACAAGCTCGCCCAGGAAAAACTCTACCTGGAAGAGGAATTTCGCAGCGAGATGGGTTTCGACCAGATCATCGGGAACAGCCCGGCGCTAAAGCACGTTTTGCAACAGGTTGAAACAGTTGCGCCTAGTGACTCTACTGTCCTGTTGCTTGGCGAAACTGGCACGGGAAAAGAGTTGATTGGGCGGGCGATTCACGACCGAAGCCGCCGCAAACAGCGGACCCTCGTGAAGCTGAACTGTGCCGCCATACCAACCGGGTTGCTGGAAAGCGAATTGTTTGGCCACGAAAAGGGAGCGTTTACGGGCGCGATCTCCCAAAAAATTGGCCGGCTGGAGCTCGCGGATCAAGGCACTCTGTTTTTAGATGAAGTGGGTGACATCCCCATTGAGATTCAGCCGAAGCTGCTGCGGGCTCTCCAGGAGCGGGAATTTGAACGTCTCGGCAGCACGCATACACGGAAGGTGAATGTCCGCCTGGTGGCAGCTACGAATCGCGATCTCGAAACAATGATTGCGAACAAGGAATTTCGCAGTGATTTGTATTATCGGTTGAATGTGTTTCCGATCCGCATTCCCCCGCTGAGAGACCGCAAAGAAGACATTCCTTTGCTCGTCAGCCATTTCGTCCAAAAGTTCGCCAAGGAGATGCAAAAGCCTATCGAAGCAATTCCCACGGCGGTAATGAAGGGGCTGAGGACTTGGGACTGGCCCGGCAATATTCGTGAACTCGAGAATTTCATTGAGCGAGCCGTGATCCTGACCAGGGGCAAGTCGCTTGAGGCCCCGCTCGCAGAACTCCGAAAGAAAAATACGGAAGCGTTCGTGCATACCGACATGCATGAAGTTAAACAAGTCGCTGGAGAAAGAACAAATTCGCGAAGTGACAAAGGTAGCGTTGCTGACGAATATGAAAGAAAGCAGCGCGATGAGATCGTACGGGCACTTACTGCATGCAAGGGGCGCGTGGGTGGCGCCGATGGTGCTGCCGCGCGCCTGGGAATGAACCGCACGACTCTCCTTTCTCGAATGAAAAAATTCGGCATCTACGCAAAGGAGTATGCTTAGTCTGCTGTCGGCCACTTTGTTGTAGTCCCGGCCTAGTTTCGACAGTTTCGACAGTTTCGACTTTTTCAACTTCTTCAACCTCGACATTTTCAACTTTTGGTGTTCTTTTCTCGGAAATTCAGCAACTTACAGTTTGCCGATTGTGGCGTGCGTCTTGCCCTTGTCATCCCTTGGCGCTTGGAGTATCGAAATGAGTTCGTCGACTTACGACCTGGTGGTTGTGGGCAGCGGTCCGGCGGGGCAGAAGGGCGCGTCGCTCTAGTCGACCGCACCGTCATGCTGGGAGGCGTTTGTGTTCATACTGGGACAATCCCAAGCAAGACACTGCGTGAGGCCATCTTCCAGCTCACTGGCTCCACCGTAAACGCCCTATACGGTAAGCCAAATGGCGACATTTCGGTTCAAGATCTGGCTTCACGGGTCAGCGCCATTGTGTCGCGAGAGACTGAGGTAATTCGAGCGCAATTAAAGCGCAACGGGGTAACTGTCTATCAAGGCTGTGCGGTATTTCTAGATCCTCATACCTTGGAAGTTAAAGGCGATGGCGAAAAGACGGAACTCAGAGCCGAGAAAGCACTTGTCGCCTGTGGCACGCGACCAGCACACAGCCCAGAGATTGCTTTCGATAATCACCGCATCGTGGATACGGATCACCTTTCTGGACTAGGCCGCATCCCCAAGGAAATCATCGTGGTCGGCGCCGGTGTCGTAGGCATGGAATATGCTTCATTCATGGCGGCGCTGGGCGCTGATGTCACATTGATTGATCAGCGTCCCGCGATTCTTGAGTTCGCGGATCGGGAAATCATCGAGGCGCTCTGCTATCATTTGCGGCGGCTGGGCGTTACTTTCCGGCTAGGGGAAAAAGTGGCTCAAGTTGGGATCGATCCCCAACGCGATTTTGTTTTTGCGGACCTGCAGAGTGGCAAGAGGGTGCACGGGGAGGCGCTCATCTATGCTGTAGGCCGGCAAGCTAATGCTGATCAGCTCCAATTGGAAGCTGCTGGGTTAGCCGCAGACTCGCGCGGAAGGTTGAAAGTGAATGAATTCTTTCAGACTGATGTTCCACACATTTATGCGGCAGGCGACGTTATCGGATTTCCCGCGCTCGCCAGCACATCGATGGAACAGGGGCGCCTCGCCGTAAGCCATATGTTTGGAATTCCCTTTGAGCACATGCCCGACCTATTCCCCTACGGCATCTACACGATTCCAGAAATCTCTATGGTTGGCCAGACCGAGGAAACGTTAACCGTCAACAAGGTTCCTTACGAAGTAGGCATCGCCAGGTATTCCGAACTGGCGAAAAGCATGATGCTCGGCGACGAAGTCGGCATGTTGAAACTCCTTTTTCATCGCGAAACTCGCGACTTACTTGGCGTGCACGCGTTAGGGCAACGTGCGACTGAAATTATTCATATAGGCCAGGCGGTACTCTTCTATCGTGGCTCCGTCGAATACTTCCGCGATATGGTCTTCAACTATCCAACCCTGGCTGAGGCTTACAAGGTAGCCGCGCTCGACGGCTTAAACAAACTGTTGTAGTTCCCGAATCTTTCGACAGTTTCAACCCTTTCGACTTCCTCAACTTCGACACTTTCGACTTCTGGCAATCTTCTCCTGAAGATTCAGCGACTTACGGGACGGCGGTTTGGAGCGGGTTTTGCCCTTACCGGCGGCGCGAGCAAAAGCAAATGTTGAAGATCACCATTCTAGATACTCCCGATCGGCGACGGTTGGTGCTGGAGGGCAAGCTGATGGCGCCGTGGGCGGCTGAGCTAAGAAACGAGTGCCGAGAGGCTGCGGCGAACCTACGGGGTCGTGAACTCGTGATTGAACTGAGGAACGTGACCTGCATTAGCGAGGACGGACAAAACGTACTGCTTGAGCTAATGAAAGAGGGGGTCAGGTTCCGCTCCTCGGGCGTGTTCACAAAACACGTCATGAAGCGGCTCGCCCACAAGATTCGCAGAAATGTACAGGAGCCGAAGAAATAACAGGCCATGTTAGGTACCGGCTGGCCCGACGCCGTTTGCGCCCTGCGATTTTGGCGACGAATACAGACAGCTCGTCATCTATGTGAAGCGATATTCCTGAGTCGCGCCTGCCCCTTTTTTCATAGCCATCCGAATCACGTCGACAGTTTCGACTCTTTCGACTTCTTCAACTTCGACATTTTCAACTTTGTTGCGTCTTCTCCCGAAAATTCAGCGACTTACGATCTTGTCAGTTTGGCGCGGGTCTTGCCCTTACCGCACGTGTAAGAACGTAATGCAGGAGAGGGGAGAGCGCTATGTCACTGGTTTTCATATTGCTCCGCAGGTGGAACAAGTGGTACCGAGTTCTGCGATATCACAAGGGATTTGGACTATTGGATTCCGTGCGCTACGGCCTTTGGCTGGCGCATAGCTGACCGGAAGGTGCTGCCATGAATGACACGTGCTCAGTGAATGTGAGAGCGGATCTTCGGCCAGCGTTTGCCGGCCGAGGCACAGGTTCCTTGCTCGAAATCGACGCTTGGATGCCGAGCGAGATCAAGGCGATTTCGCCGCTGGTGGAACGGCTGATGCGGCTCATCGAAGGGTCGCATTGCATCACGGGCGAGGAACCCGCCGTCGAACTGGCGCTCCGGGAAGCTCTGAATAACGCAGTCGTTCATGGCAATCGGCTGGATGCCCACAAGTTAGTTCACGTCCGCTGCCGCTGCAGGGTGGGGGAGGGAGTCTCGCTGATCGTTTCAGACCAGGGTTAAGGGTTTGATCCGAGCGCGGTTCCTGATCCCCTGGCAGTTGAAAATCTCGAGCTCGAGCACGGGCGTGGTATCCACATCATGAAATTGGCGATGGACGAGGTCTCGTTCGAACGGCGAGGCACGGAGGTTCACCTGTATAAGGGGGCAGCTCGCAATCTAAGAACTGACATGCGAAGCGACTCGCGCGGTTTTTAGGAGAAAGTTATGGCCATTCGGCGGATTTCGATTTTTGGTCCCCAGCAAGACGCACCTGCAAGAAAGGCCGCGGGATCGCTCCGCCTCGCTCCGACCGTGAAGAACGATGTTTTTTTGAATGCTTTGCTCGAGATGCCCACGACACAGCAGACGCGCAGGAGCCCGCTGAAGTGGCTCAGCGCCATGGGATTTCACATTGTAATCGTCGCGTCGCTGATCATCGTGCCGCTTTACACCGCGGGGACAATTCACCTGAACGAATATCACGAAATCCCGATGGTTGCTCGACCGCCGCCCTTGGCACCGCCCCCGGCGCCTGCGGGAGGTGCAGTCGCTCCGCATATCACACACCCAAAGGCAAAGTTGAACTACACGCTGCAAAGACTGACGGCACCTACCGCGATTCCGAAGAACGTTTCCTCGGGCTCGAATAACGTCGGCGAAGCAGCTCCTGATTTCGGTGGCCTCGAAGGTGGTGTGCCAGGGGGAGTGATCGGCGGAGTAGTTGGCGGCGTCCTGGGAGGAACAGGGACGTCGGCGCCAGCGCCTCCTCCCGCGCCGCGGCCGGTACAAAAAATAGTGCGAGTTGGCTCAGGGGTTAAACCGCCGCGCCAGACGTATTCCGCGGATCCGGTGTATCCGCCGCTCGCGCGTGAGACGCACATTAGGGGCACGGTGGTTGTCGATGCGGTGATTGATGAACACGGGAATGTCGTCCAAGCGCGGGTGGTGAGCGGACACCCGTTGCTCATGGATGCGGCGCTCAAGGCCGTGCTGTTGTGGAAGTATGAGCCGACTACCTTGAACGGCAAGCCGGTTTCGGTTGAGTTGCAAGTGCAGGTGCATTTCAATCTGAATTCATAGAATCGCCTGACCTGCGCGTGAGATTAAGTCTGGTGCGAGAGGAGGTCCTAAATGGTCACGTTTCTATTGATCGGTGTCGTAACGATTATGGTTTTTCTCTGCTTCATCGGTCCAGAAGGGTTCACTCGCACCAAGTATCGCAGGTGAATCGCGTTTTCGCAGGCGGCTTTGGATTGGGCTCTGCATCCCGGTACGACAGCGCACTTAGCCCAGCCCTTCGCGGGTATCGCTTCTTGATTCTGAAAGGCGATAGCGCGCGAGTCGCCACGAAGTCCCGGCTGCCCCCGCCGGGACTCCTGGCGCAAGGCTTTGACCGCGAAGTTGCAGAAATCGAAGAAGAATTTTTTCAAGGAGGAGCGAAGGAATGAAACTGGCTGCGGTAAGGAATGCTGAGTCTAGGCCGAGCGTCATATTCCAATCAGACAACGCAGAACGGGGAAGAAGGAGCTCGCCATCCCCAGGGGATATCCGGCAACGAGCATACTAGATCTATATGGAACGGCGCGGAAATTCGATGGCGCGCTTAGAAGGCAGATGCAGTATCCAGCTCTCCTACGAGCTTACAAGAGAAGGCAGCGTCATGAGTCGCTCACCGCAAGACAAGCGGATAGGAGCTCCACTCGGCGGGCGGTTTTCGAATTTCCATGGGGCCGCGCAACGTCATCGAACCCCACTGCCCTTGGTGCTCTCGAACGTTCACGAGCTGGCCACGTGCCAAGATTCACGTGAAGGGTTGCAACCGAAGTCCAAGGCCGAGATGGAAAGCAAATCTCCAGCGGCGAGCCAAATCCGGGGATATCACCGTGTACATTGGTGTCAGCGACTTCCCCATTCCGGCCCTGGTGCATAGCGCGTAGATTTTTTTGCGAACATGCACAGAACGTACACAATTGGCTTCCAACGACGACCTTCGGGTTGTGAGCCGAAAGGCGCACGCTAAGTCTTGATGTTTCAATGGCCCTTACGGTTCGTTGACCCCCAAAACCACTCCCAAAACGTGCGGTTTTGGACGCTAGTTGGACGCCATTACAAATGGATTGCAAACAAATTAATGTCGGTTCTGCAAATTCTGGCAAGTCAATTCCGGAAATTCTGGCGCAGTCGGTACTCGCCGGCAAGATCTGTTGCAGGTTCGTCCTACTCAATGGGCTTTTCGCCCTGCTCGATCAATGAATCAAAGCAGCAGAAGCAGTGCGCTTTGTCTGCCGCGAGGATGGCCGTCGGTTAGGTCGTAAAGCAGCGCGTGTGGATCGAACCTCGAAGCGCACACCTTCCACGTTCTGCAAATAGGCAACGATATCAAACAGATTCCGAGCAGTGGGATTCCCGTTCGGGCCAAACATTTGGTGAAGAGTCTTAACGTGAATCTTCGTATGCGAGGCCAGCTTGGGAAAGCCGACTGTCGCATTGATGTAATCACGCAATAGTTCTTTGCCGACTGTCACCTCGCCAGAGAGAAGGCCTTCGATGGCTTCGCTAAGAAGCCCTTTTCGGAAGGCAGCGTCGCGTTTCACGCGTGCCTGAACTGTTTCTCTAAAATCTCGCGTCAAAGCCATGTTCACTCCTCTTTTTTTTCTTTCTGCTGCTTCTTTCTCCGCTTGTAGTCTTCCCACCGTTCGAGTGCAAGCTTGATGTCGTTCTGTTGGCGTTGTTTTGTGCCACCGCCAAGAAGGATGACAGTCTGCTCGCCCTCTTTTCCAAAATACACGCGGTAACCGGGTCCAAAATTGATCTTGCACTCATAAACACCAGGCCCAACACTTTTGGCATTGGAGAAGTTCCCCAGTCCTACGCGGTATAGAGCCGTTGTCACCTTCCGTGCGGCATCGGAATTCAATCCGTCGTACCACTCGCGAAAAGGACTGCGACTGCCACGGTCGTTATACTCGCGGATAGCAACCATCGTTTCGATGGTAACATATATTGTACCATTGTCAATGGGCTGCAGGGTTTGCGGAAGCGAGTCAAGAAACAAGACTTTGGTTGCGGCGCCGTGATTTGAACTGACCGTCGTTAGGTATGAGCCCGGAGGGCGCAAGCTAAGTCTTGATGCGGCGCTTGACACGTGCTTTCTTTTGCTTCTACCTTTAAAAGTTATGGAAGTAGATTTGACCGCCGACCAGAAAGAATTCATTCGCCGAGCCATAGAGACTGGCAGGTTTCGCCGGGCTGAGGATGCTGTACGGGAAGCGCTTTTGTTATGGGAAGAACGCGAGCGCAGACGTGCCGAAATCTTGGCAGCCGTTGATACGGCGGAAGCCTCTCTCGCACGAGGCGAAGGCCGTGCTGTCACGCAGCAATCGATGCGTGAGCTTGCTAACGAAGTCAAACAGCGCGGACGCCTACGGCCCGATGCCGAGCAACAAACCCCGCGCTGATGACTCACCGGCTTGCTCGCAAGTCGAGGCGTACAAGAAGAAACTGGCAAGATACGTAGCATTGGGGTATGCAATTGCGGAAACCCACGACTCTCATGCTAAGCTTTGACAATGGAAATCACGCTGCGCATCCCTGACGACGTCGCCCAGCGGCTTTCGGCTGCCGGTGGCGACGTGTCCCGCCGTGCCCTAGAAGCCCTCGCACTAGATTGCTATCGCGACCAAACTCTCACGCTTTAGCAGATTTCGGAGATGCTGGCTTGTCCCGAGTCGAGACGGAAGACTTCTTGGGACGACGTCATGTTCCTCTATCCGAGATTAGCGAAGCGGACCTCGATCGCGAGGCGGCAGTATTCGAAGTGCGGTCGCGCCGACCCGTTAGCAAGTTCACGGCATGATCGCCGTTTCCAATACCACACCTCTCCGGTATGTCACCGCCATTGGCCAAGACGATCTCTTGGGAAAACTATTCGAGAGAGTGTTCGTCCCTACGGGTGTCCATGCCCCTGGGCGTTCCGTGGTCAAAGAGAATGAGGATTAACGGCGAATCGGAGCTTCAAGACACCGTGCAGCAAAGTCCGGTACAGCGGTGACCTGTTCCCGCGTCACGTCGAACTGTTCCATGATTTCCTCGATGCTGCCGGTGGCTTGAACGACTCGCTCACGGTAATTTTTGGCTGCGCGACGCCGTGTGACAGTAAGGTCCTGAATCTCAACGGATTTGAAACTTGGCAGAAGCCGACTACCTTTCCTTAGCGGTTACGCCCCACGTAATCCACTTCAGGTCCAAGACAAAAATCGCGTAAAAGATCGGGACCAAGAGCAAGGTAATGAAGGTAGCGACAGCGAGTCCACCAATCTGGGCGTAGCAGAGAGGTTTCCAGAGTGGACCACCTTCGAGCGCGAGAGGGAACAAAGCAAGGATCGTTGCGCCAACGGTGATCATCACGGGTCGGATACGCTCAATCCCGGCATCAGGAAGAGCACGTTCCAGCGGCTCCCCCTTTTCGTGCATCTCCTCGATGAAGTCGAATAGCACGATTACATGGCTGACGATGACGCCGATGAGGCTGGCGACCCCAAGGAATGCCATGAAACCGAAGGGCGTACCCATGATCGCCAAAGCGATCAACGCTCCCATCGTTCCGTACGGTGCGGCCGCAAACACAAGCAAGGGCTTGACGGCATTCTTGAATTGCACGAGCAAAGCCAGGTAGATGCCGACGAGAGAGATCAGGAGAACGACGGTGAGATTCATGAATCCATCGTCTTGCTTTGCTTTCTCGCCAGCAATTTGCACTTGATATCCGGGGGGAAGGCTATTCTGTAGATCCTTCAGTTTGGATTCGATCGGTCCAAGGACTTCCGACGCGAGGACTCCGGGCGCGGGAAAGCACAATATCGAAATGGTGCGAAAATGCTCGCGGCGGCGTATCCGGCCCGTTTCAAGAATATTCTTCACGCTCGCAACAGAGAGTAGAGGAACTCTGGTGTTCTGCCGCGAGGAATAAACGTAGAGACTCTTGATTTGCGACAATTGCGCGCGATCTTGGGGGCGCAGCCGGGCGACAATCGGGAACGTCTTGTCCCCTTCTTTGAACGTGCCTACCGGCGCTCCGCTGATCGCGGCTGCGGACGAATTGGCTATATCAGCGTTCGTGATGCCGACTACGTTGGCGCGGTCCGGATCAATCTCAATCTTTATCTGGGGGCTGGCGGCACTCCAATCATCCCTCAGCACCGCAACTCCACGCGATTGACGAACAACAGCCATTGCCTGTGACGCTAAAGTCCGAAGCGTTTGTATATCCTGGATTTCCGTGCGGGGATCCGTGTCCGTCTGACCCGAAATGAGGATTTCCACGGGAGTTTCTACAGGATTCGTTTGCAGCTGCCGAACGGTGATCCATGCTCCCGGCACCTCTTTGTTTAATGCGCTTTGAAGAGGTCCGATCAATTTTGGAGTGGCTTCTTTATCGCTCACCTGAACAATAACTTGCGCATAGTTCGTTTGGGGAGCTTCGGGAGAGATCGAAAACCAGAAACGTGGTCCACCGCCGCCGATGAAACTCGTCATGGAAGTGAGGAGATGTTTCCCAGGTTCTTCCTTTGAGACCGTCTTCGCCGAATCTTCAACAACCTGACGGACGACCTGCTCGGCCCTCATCGCAGCGTCGCTGGTCGCGGTCAAAGGCACATCGTTGGGCAGCCAAATGTCGAGGTAGAACCAATATTGGACGTCTTCGGGAAAGAACTGTTGCTTCAGATGCGAAGCCACGAGCCCGCCGATCAGCAAGAAAACAAAGGAACCCGCTAACACCAGCCAGCGGTGCTGAATGGCCCGGCCTACCAGCCGATGGTAGAAACCATAGAAACCGCGCTCGCGCTTTTCCTCTACCGTTAGCTCTTTTGTCTTCGGTGGCCTCTGGATGTAGTAACCGAGCAGCGGAACGAATGTCATCGCAACGGCCAGAGCGCATAGCAACGCTGCCGTCATCACGATGGGAAGACTCCTAAGAAACTCGCCGGTATTCCCGGTGAGCATAAGGAAAGGCAGGTAGGCGATGATATTTGTCAGCGTTGCGAAAAAGATTGCGGTCGCCAGCTTGGTCGGGCCAAGCCATGCCGCGACGGCGCGAGGCAGGCCATCGGCAAGGCCGCGCTTCATGCCATCGCCTGCCACAACGGGTACGTCTACCAACAGGCCCAGCGCAATGATCAACGTCGCCACCGACACTTGTTGCAGGTCAATTCCCAACATGTACGAAACGCCAAGAGTCATGCCCAGTGTGATTGGAATTGCCAGGGCCATGATGAGCGCCAGACGCCATTCCCAAAACCCGATCAAAGAAACAACGACGACAAGAAGGATCGCTTCGTACAAAGCGCGCAGGAAAAGATGAATGTTCTCCTTGACCTGCAGGGGCTGGTCGGAGGTATGCGCGATGATCAAGTCAGGGGGAAGAATCTTCTTGAGTTGAGCGAGTTTCCGGTCGACGGATTGACCGAAGGTCGCGATTTGCCGCTGGTCGCGCATGTAGATGGCAAGCGTGACCGAACGGCTCCGCTGCCATTGCCCCTTCGGGTCTTCCCATGTGTAGAAATTCAAGTATTGAGCCGGGCTCTGGTAGCCGCGACTGATTTCAACCAGGTCACGGAGGTAGACTGGCGCGCCAACCGGTGACGTGGATACAGCAACATCACCAATCGCGTTTATGTTTTGGAATTGACCGGAGGGATTGAGAATCACCCGCTGCTGTCCGGTCTCGAAGGCGCCGCCGGGAGCAATGATGTTACGAGCACTCAGTACGCTTCCAAGCGCCGCCGGTTGGAGCCCGTACGCGGCGAGCCGATCTTGCGAGTATTCAAGGTAGACGACCTGGGGCAGTACTCCTCGTCTCTCCACCTTGGAGGTTTCTGGCGCACCTTGAACCGTACGACCGATGAGGTCCGAAAAGTCGTCAAGATCGGCGTAGCTGTACTTGTCGCCGGCGACCTTGGCCAATTGTCCGCTAGTCTCCCGAGGATCGCGGATGATCATCGGTTCCCAAGCGTCGGGATGCAATTCGGATCGCTGCAATTGCGTCTGAAAGAAAGTGTGGATGAAGCTATGGATCGCCGCGTCGTCTCCGGCCGAGATACCATCTACAGCGATAAATCCGCTCCCCTGAATTATCTGAGATGCGCGTAGGATTCCCGCTTGTTCTGCCTGCAGCTCGAAGAGTTGAGCGGCGTCCAGTATGGTCTTGTTCGAGGAAAGAGACTGAGGAAACGAGTAGACGATGGTGACCGGCGCACCTTGCTGCTTGTATTTTTTCGCGGCCCGCACCGTCTGGATGCCGGATTGAATCTCTCGCGCGCGGATGTCGATCTCGACGGAATCTGCTTTTGGACTGGCGATGGTCAGCATGAGCGCGGCGGTGTCTCCAAAATCACTTTGGAACGAGATGGGACCGGCGCCAGGAGGGAGTTGGTTGTTTAGCGCATCCAGCTTGAGGTTGATGTCGCTGAACTGTCGCTTTACGTCCGAGATTTCCTCAGCAAGCTGCACGTAGACATAGGCGTAACCTGGAATCGAGACAGAGCGGATTCCGTAGTCGGCAGCCGTTCCGGGATGGATGGTCTTATTTTCAGCGACGGCGTCTTCAATCGGGCGGGCAACAAATTGTTCGACTTGCTGCGCTGTGGCACCGGGCCATGAGCAAGAGGCCACGGCCACGCGCACCGGAATGTCTGGATCTTTTCGTTGCGGCATGGAATGGTAGCCAAACCAGCCCCAAACGAGGACGCCAACTAGGAGAACCCAAGAAACCTGCGGGTGCTCGACGAAGAACCTGGGGAGGTTATGTGTTTTCTCGATCCGATCCTGGTCGCTTCTGTGTGCCATGGGCTCATTTACCTAAGGAATGACTTCGATGGGATCACCATCCGTCAAGAGTTGGGCGCCGACGGCGATCACCTTCTCCTGGGGTTGAACTCCCACGACGGCAATCGAACTCTCGTGGGTCTCGCCCAACTGCACTTCACGCAGACTTGCTGTCCATTTGCCGGCACGTTCTTGCGCCACCATCACAGCAAACCGACCGGGTTTCGAGGGATATGCAACGATGGCGCTGAGGGGCACCGACGGAACGGGCGGTTGTGGAATGCCACTGAGGCTGATGGAGGCAATCATCCCCGGCTTCAACAAACCGTTGTGGTTCGATACGGTCACTTCTACGCTGAAAACGCGGTTTCGCTCGTCGGCATTTGGGGAAATGCTGGTCACGCGGCCTTGATAACCTTTGGAGTCATCCTGCAAGCGAATCGTGAACTCTTGTCCCAGATGCAGCTGCCTCAATGCGTAATCCGGCACACCAAAGCTAACTTTCACTGCGCTGGTGTCGGCAATGGTGAAGGCTGTAGCCGCGGGAGACGCCAGATTTCCCAGTTCAATGCTGCGCGTAAGGATATACCCGGAAAATGGCGCCTTGAGATCCGAGTCGTCCAGAGCCAATTGCGCTTGATGCAAAACAGCAGTGCCCTGGTTCACAGCTGCCAGCGTGGAATCAAATCTGGCTTGTGCCTGATCAAAATCAGGCTTGGTCAGGCTCTGTGTGGCGTAGAGCGCCTTCGCGCGCTCGAAGTCCTGTCCTGCCTGGACGTGTTGCGCCGTCGCTTGACTCACCTGGGCTTCTGCCTGGTCAACCTGATTCTTCAAGTCTTGCCGACGAATCTGCGCAAGAACATCTCCGCGGGCAACATAGTCCCCGGTTCCTACATCCCGGCGACGTCCGTCGGCCCCTACGACTTGGTGAATGTTTGTTACGTAGCCTGAAGATTTGAAGGACAGGCCGGCTTGCGCGAAAGGCACGATGGAAGCCGAGTAGCGCAGACCTTCCGGAGATGTGTATAAAGTTACTTCCGCTAGACGAACGGGTGTCGGAGCTTTCGCCGGGACCTGCCTGTTTCCGTGGCAGCCAATCGTCGCTGCCACCAGCGCACAGAGCCCAGCTAATCTTGATCTTCGACCTCTTCGTGGGGCATTTACGGCGACCTTCATAGAACTACTCCTCACCCAATGCGCGTTCGAAATCTGCTCGCGCTTTCCAAAACGCAAGTAATCCTTGCCCATACTGATCCTCTGCACTTGCAACCGAGGACTGTTGCTGCAAGAGATCGCTCAACATAATCGTCTGGTGCGAATAGGCGTCCATCTGGTTGCGAAGCTTTTCGGCCTCCGCATCTCGTGCGGCCTGTGCTGCAGTGAGCAGTTCCCGTGCTTCCCGGAGCCGCCGATATGCTGAATCCACTTCCTGAAAAACTTGATCTTTCACATTGTCGATGGAAAGTTGCGCCTGTTTTTCAGCATCAACCTTCTGCGCAATGTTGTGACGCTTCTGCCCCCAGTCCCAGGGTTGCCAGGTCAATAGCACGCCAACTGCACCGAGGTTCTGCGGGAGAAACGAGATATTCGGGGCTGTAAGGTAATTCGCTTGAATCGAAACATCCGGAATGTACCGGGTCTTTTCAATTTTCGTTTCTAATCTTGCTTGTTCTTTCTTGATCGTTTCGGCCTTAATTTCATGGCGCATCTCGATGGCGCTTTTTCTTGCTGCTTGCAAGCTCGATTCCTCAGGGAGCGAATCGGGAACCATCTCGACCGTAAACTCCGCCTGGAGGTCGCGGCCCAGCAAACGGTTCAGCGCCTCCTTCTGGTCCGCCAGCGCGTCCTGGATGACGGTAAGTTGATAGAGAGCTCTTGTGCGTTGGGCAGTAATACGGAGGCTGTCAGCCTTCAGCACCGCCTCCTGTTGCAGACGTCGACCCATGAGCTGCTGCAACTCTTCAAGGTAGGCAAGCAGAGCGTGTTGCGATTCGAGTTCGCTCTGGGATTGCAGGATCGCGTAGTACGCACGCCGAACCTCGTTCACAACGTCCTGCTCACGCTGAAAATACGACTGCTGACTGAGGTCCGCCGCCAGTTTTTGCTCCTTGATAGAAAGGTTGATTCGAAACAGTTGGGTTAGAGGCTGTGTGGCCGTGATGGTAGCAATTGCTACAGGACGCGCGGGAGTGTGAATCACGGAGTCTTTTGCTGGAATCGGACCTGTAGATGGGAAAGTTCCGAAGGTGCCCGATTTAATCGTGAAGTCGAGCGGGGTGAGAAGTTCCGATGCGAGGAAGTAAGTATCAAAGCGTGGAAAGCGTTGCGTCTTGGCTTCGCTAAAGGCCTCTTTCTGCTTGTGGATTTCGAGTCCTGCCTGCTTCAACTCGCGATTGTGCGATCGCGCCAGCGAAACTGCTTCTTCCAAGGTCAGGGGTTTTGCCGGTTCTTCTTGTGCCCGCATGATAGAGACAGGCAGCATCAACACTAGAAGAACGAACACGATCCGATGAGAATCGGGAAGCTTCATGCAATGACCCCGCCCCCGTCGACTCGAACGGTGGACCCGGTTGCGTAAGTTGTTGTCATCAAAAAAAGAACTGCATTGGCGATGTCTTCTGGCTGACCAATTTTGCGGACTGGCAAGTGCGCGGCTGTGGCTTCAAACATTCCTGTGCGTTTCTCTGAAGGCAAGTCATCCCAGATGGGAGTCGCGATCATCCCGGGCGAAACAGCATTGACGCGCACGGGCGCCAATTCCAGAGCAAGCCCACGCGAAAGAGCTTCCAGGGCGGCGTTGATGGCTCCCTGAAGAACCGCTGTTGCCGATGGACGCTCACTCAGGAAACCCGAGACAAGAGTCAACGAACCACCGCCGTTGATGTACGCCACACGCGCGACACGATACGCTCCCCAGAACTTGCTTTCCATGGCAGCTCTTGCGTCCGCAAGGTTCAGACTTCGAACTGATCCGGTTTTCGTCTGAGCAGCAGATATCACAACATGATCCCAGGCCGTTTGCTTTTCGAAGAAGCGCTCAAGTAGCCCGTTATCGCCTGTATCGAGGACAGCTATTTGCACCGCGCCGCTCAGTTTCGTGGCTACCGTTATGAGTTTCTCCTTGTTGCGCGAAGCGATTGTGACTGAGGCTCCCGCTTCTGCGGTCGCGGCCGCTATCGCAAGACCGATCCCGGAGCTGCCCCCGATCACAAGAACGCGTTGATTATGGAGAGAGTGCACGACTAAATCCCTTCGCGAATGGTGTGTGGACTGCTCAGTGCGAAACGCGCAATGTCGTCTTTTCTCATGAAAACGACTCCGGGATGGTTCTGTGCATAGACGATAAATTCTTCGAGGACTTTGGTGCGTGATGGGCGGCCCGCGATCCGATCATGAGCGCTCACCGACATCATCCGGCGACGTTTTGGAGACTCGGCGTAAAGCATGTCGAACTCGGCTCTTAGATCGCCGGCATATTCCTGAGTGCTGAAGTAGCGCGACTCGTATTCGACGATGTCATTCATGTGCAACGTATATGGCACAACGGCAAACGGTTTTCCTTTCACGCTGATGAGGAACGGTTCATCCCTGCTGACGTCGTCAATGTGATAGATGAAGCCCAGCTCCTGGAGAATCTCCAGCGTGTGCGGTGTGCCACGAAGCCAGAACGCGTTGAACCCCAGCGGTCTTGTGCCCGTCGCACGCTCAATGCTTGCGACGCTCTGCCCGTACGATTCGCGCTCCTGCTCAGGCGTCATCGAATACTGTGCGGCCCACGTTTGTCCGTGGCCAGAAGCTTCGTGTCCACGCTGGACGATCTCTTTCGCCAGGGCTGGGTGAAGATCGACCGTTGCGCCTACCATGTGGGAAGTGACTTTGACCTTTCGGCGGTCGAACATGTCCAACAATCGCGGAAGCCCTTCTTTGAATCCGTATTCGTACCACTTGATCGCAGGTAGATCGGGGTACTTCGGGTCGATCGCTGGCATGGGGGATTCTGCTCCGCTGGACGGTTGAGCGCCGGCCTCCATCTGCATGGAGATTGAGATAACCATCCGTGCTCCGTCCGGCCAGAAAGAGCCTTTGAATTCGTCTTGGGAGGGCGAGATCGGGGAGTTTGTTCTTGCGAAAGTTTCCGGTTCGAAAATCTGAGGTGCCGTACCAGCCGCGAGTGCCGAAACGGCGCCATCTTTGATGAAGTCACGACGTTTCATTGAGCTGCTCTCTTGATGGACAATTCCTGCGGTTGTGGCGCTGCCGCACGCTCGAGTTCGCGTTCGGCTTGCAGCCAATCATCAAACTCATTGCCTGGGAGGCCGCCCCGCTGAAGATAGATTTCATATGGGCGGAGCCTGATTTCTTCGTGACGTGGTATATGGTTTGCGGAAGCATCTTCTGCGTGAGAGTGAATCGGGCCTGTGTGAAGCTCCAAGGTCTCGTCTCTCTTGCCTTTCAATTTCATACCTTGGTCCCCCCCTTTCGTAGTGGTTAGTTTCGATATAAGCTGCGCGCTCACAGGGACCTTCCCGCCACGAGTCCCGACGAGATTCCCTCGTCCCCCGCACCAATCACAGAAACCGCAGAAAAGTTGATGGCCGCGAGAAGTCACCCGCCTTACCACTCGCGTGCAAGATCCGTTTCTCGGACATCCAAGCGGACTCGCGTTTCAATACCTGATGCAATTTTCTCCGCCCGTGAAACACTCGGGCCTTCACTGCTGAGACCGAAAGCCCCATGGCCCGAGCAGCCTCCTTTGTCGATAACTCACAAAGCTCTCGGAGCTCGATTGCCTTTCGTATTCGCGGCGTCAACCGATTTATGGCTGCGGATAGAATTCGACTCCGCTCGCCTCGCAAAAAGGTGATCTCGGGGTCTACGCGTGAATCGGGAATCTCCAGTCCGAATGCGGTTTCTTCATTCCCGCTTAAATCGTTGATCGATACCTCGTGCTGGCCACGACCTCTGCGCAGAAACATAAGGGCTTCGTTGATGGCGATCCGCGTTAGCCACGTGGAGAAGCAAGATTTCCCTTCGAATTTGCGCAAGTGGATGAGAGCTTTTTGGAAGCTCTGCTGGGCTATGTCTTCTGCGTCTTCCCGGTTACGGGTGAAGCGTCTCGCAAGGGCTAGAATCCTTCGCTGGTAAGGCCCGATCAGAACTTCAAACGCGTGACCGTCTCCCAGTTTGGCGGCAAGAACGAGCGCCGCTTCTTCGCCCTGGCCCCCGATGTTCCCTCGACGCGCATCCGAAGATTGGCGTGGCGCACGACTCGGCGTTTCCGTGTCCAATCCTTCTGTTAAGGCCGAGAACGTCGCTGCCGCCATGACCTCTCCCTGCTATCGTTCCCTGCAGACACCCATACACGGCAATCAATTACGTACGCCTGTTCCTCGTACGCCGACACGTTATTCGCGTCCGGAATTTCTGAACACCTCAGAAATCATAGAATTCAACCTAGATTTTTCTACAGGTCGGATGACTGGCTTGGACGACTTTGCGAATTGCGATTAGTGCAGATTGGGTGTGTGTTTTGAACCAAAGATGCTCGTTATCTTTGTAAGGAAAGACCGTCGAACGGGCGTCGTCTTCCCAAAAACAATGCCTCCCGGGACTACGAGTTTAATCTCGGTCCCGGAGCTTGAGGAACTCACGACCGTGAGCTTGCCTCCGATGCGGCCGGCACGCTCCCGCATTCCTTCCAGTCCGAAGTGTCCGTCTTTCCCTCCATTCGCGATAGCGAGGTCAATACCTGTACCGTTGTCACTCACACGCAGGGCAAGGTCGTTAGCATATCTGAGCTCCACTTCCAATCGACCTCCTCTCGAATGCATACATGCATTGCGGATAGCTTCATAACCGATGCGATAGATTTCATCGCGAACGATGGGATGCATCTCTTTGGCATCACCAACAATGGAAAATGTGACCGCCATGGAGCTCGGGATGAGGCTCTCTTCCGTCACGCGTCGAAGAGCCTCGGCGAGGTCGTTCGTCTGGGTCGTCGTGGTTCGCAGGGAATTCAGCGCCGCCCGTCCTTCCTGCGTAGCCCGCGCCAGCCAAACTGATAGCTGTTCCATGGCTCGACGCATTCGGACGGGATCGGTGGACGGATCCAACGCATCATCCGCGACCAACTTGCTGCCTTGGATGGTCTGGAGGAAGGTGTCGTGAAGTTCTCGACTAATCCGCGTCCGTTCGTTAACCCGTTCCTCGAGGCGAAGTTCAAGAATTTTTCGCGCTATCGCCCAGGCAAAGAACATGGCGATGGAAAAAGTAGATATCGCCATCGCCGGTACGAGAACAAGGATTCTGCCCTGCACGCTTCTCATGTTAGCCTCGGATCGTGAGAGCTCTCTGACGAACTCCTGATCGACGATTTTCACTAGTGCTGAAGCCTGGGTTTCGACCGGCTTCAGCCGGTCGGCGACCCGAAAGTGAACTGCCTCCCAGTCGCCAGATGAAGCCAGGGCAGTTATGGTGTCGAGCTGAGTGGGTAGACTAATTTCAATCGCTTCGAGAGTTGGCAGAAAGAGTGGATCTACCTGCGTGCCAGACGGCAAACGAGTGAGAGCCCCCCTTGTTTGTTGAATTTGCTCAAGTAGAGTGCTTTGCAAAGACTCAGACTCCGTTCTCAAAACGTATGCATTCCTTGACTGGGCCAGTTCACCCAATCGCTGGTGAAATGACAGAAGACTCCCTTGAAAACGCTGAACTGAAATCATTTGCTGACTCACGCCTGAGAGGCGATCTGCATGAAGCCGAGCGATACGGAATTGCCAAATAAGTAGCCCGTTTCCACCTAAAATCAATGCGACTAGCAAAACAAACGTAAGCGTCAAACGCGGACCCACGTTGAAATACTTAGCGTCTATTGACTTCATCTTGAGCTCGCTATTTGTGCGTACCAACAGTGGTATCAACGGGGATACCACCTGTGCGTCCTAACTTCAATTTAGTTCTTTGCGGGCGGACCGGTGCGGAAACCCGTGATTTTGACTAGATCTTTTTCCAATTCCGCCGCACCTTCCGGCGCGGGTCTTTGTCCAGTCAACACCGAATGCACGGCTCCGAAATAAGCTCTGGTAACTTGTTCATACGAGCGCGCGGCAACGTTGGAAGGCCGACTAATCACAATAGTTTTTGATGGGCCTGATTTCTCCGAATTGTTGTGCGAGTCGACGATTGGCGCGACATCGTAAACAACGACCTGAGTAGACAGATTGGGAACAGAGCCCTTCTCGATCGATTCAATTTGTTCGCGCAGCAGAAAGCGGATAAGAGCCGCGTCTTCTCGAGGGTGAACTGAATATCTGGAAACCGCCAAGCCCAAACCGCCCAAAGCGCCGGCGCTCGCCGTCGAACCGCCGGGAAGAGTTGTATAGCCAACCTCACCGATTGGAAGCTTGCCTCCCCAATGGAGGAGTCGCAATTGTTCACGGTTTGTTGAGAACCCTCCGGGCTCGGCTCCCCAGTCACGGGCAAATACAGCTCTTCCCGAATCAAAAACGTTGGTGCTATCAATCTCCCTGTACTCCACGGTGCTGGGTGGCGATATCCAGCCGATCCAACGTCTTGCCCTTTGCCACGCCCGAATCGCCGCAGGATTGTTCACACTTATTGTGCCGTCGCTCTCAATAATCCGTCCTCCTCCTTCGGCGACCTGCCACTCCAAAGCATTGCATGTCAAAGATTCAGCAGCAGCTCCCGGCCAGACGTAACCCCAAAAATCTTCCTTGCCTTTCGCGCGTTCGCTTGTTTGGATTCGCACTGCCATCCTCTCAAGCTCGTCCCAGGTCCTTGGAGGGTGATCGTAGCCATATTCACGGAGAAGGTCAGCTCGATACTCCAGAACGCCGACTTGATTCTGATAGGGAATCGCGACAACCTTGCCGCCAATTGTGTAGCTAGACGCCACGCCCGGGCCCATAGACGAACTTTCAGCCGCAAAATAGGGTCGCAGGTCGGTTAGGTCCGCCTGCAGCACTCCCAGCCAAGTTACATCAATCTGCAATACATCAGGGCCGGAGCCACCCTCCTGCAAGAGCTTGCGAGTTAGAGTCAGCTGGTCAAGCGTCTCTTCCTGAACTCCCCGAAGATGCCTGAGGCCTACACCTGTTTCGCGTGTGAACTTCCGCGATAAAGCCTCCGTCGCGGGTAACTCGTACGGCGGGATCCATTCAAGGCGAAGGTAATTAAGGGTCACCGGCTCTGGCGCGGACTGCTGGCAAGCGCTCAATGTCGCAGCGATAAACAGAGGGATCAACATTCTCAAAAAGATAGCCCGTGGACAGTATTTCGGCCCCGTAATAACCCCCAGTCCTCCTACTAGATTTTTCTACAGGTGGCTCAGATTTGGGGAAGGCCACGTCGAACGGCAATCGTCACCGCGTGCCTCCGATCAGTGGCCCCCAAACTTGTAGATCGCCTCGTCTCTAATCCGCCCGGGCACGGACACGAAATGCGCCTGCCCGTATCTTGACATTGCCAGATTCGCCGCTTTCGCCGAAGAGCGAGGTCTACAGCCAGCACTCTGTAGTTTTCTCCTAGAGGCTTGCGCCATCAGATTTGCAGAAGGCCACGCCGCAACGCGATCGTGACTGCATGCGTTCGATCGTTGGCTTGAAGTTTCTCCACCAGGTTTTTGATGTGGAAGTTAACGGTGGTCTCGGCAATCGAAAGTTGATCGGCAATCTGTTTGTTGCGATAGCCATCTCGAATGAGGCGGAGCACCTCCAGCTCTCGGGTCGTAAGATCCTCTTCTCCGAGATGTTCGGCGAGGCGGGCCGCCACCTCCGGTGGAATGTGTCGTCGTCCAGACTGGACCGCTCGGACGACATTGAGCAATTCATCTTTCGGCATGCTCTTGAGGATGTAAGCCGAAGCTCCCGCTCGCATCGCCCGCTGGATCTCGCCATCGCCGTCTGAGGTCGTCAGCATGATGATCTGAGCTTTAGGGAACTCCCCTCGAATTGTGATGAGGGCGTCGGTGCCATTCGCGCCAGGAAGACGAAGGTCCATCAGGGTGACGTCTGGTCGATGACGCCGGAATTCAGTTACGGCCTCCACGGCATTCGACGCCTGGGCAACGAGAAGCATGTCCTGCTGAGAGCCGATGATCGTAGCCAGTCCCTCGCGGAAGACCGGATGATCCTCCACGCTCAGGATACGAATCGGCTTAGCCCGAACCATTACCATGGCCTCATTTCTCCAAATGTAACGGCGTTCAACGTTTGAGGACTCTCCGACCCCGATCGGACTTCGCAGGCGTCTCAACAAGATACACCCGGCGGGTGCCGACGTCACCCAGCAGCAAGAGACAGTCCTACACCAGCTTCTCGACCGCTTTGGCGTCGATCGGGGTGGACAATTACCAGCCATGGGGTCTCTGGCACGCGCGCCAATCTGTGTCTCGATTTCGCTACGCTGTTGTCTCGACCGTCGATACTAATGGTCGAGATTGAGAGGGCGCATTAGCCAATGAGAACGGGACAGCGGGGGAACGTATACCAACCCCATCATCTGGACAAATGGAATCCACGATCGCCAACTTACGGCCGCTTTTGGGTAGACGTTCAGGACGGAGAGAGGAAACGTAGAACAGTTTCGCTCGGCCGGTGCGCAACACAATGGGTAGCGCGCCTGCGATTGCGTGAATACATCGAGCGAGCAGGTGTCTGTTCTAAGCGCAGGTTTCACCAGATCCCAGTTCCCGGTACTACATTTCGGCACCAGGCCGAATGGTGGATGGAGTCTCTATCTACGCGTAGACGGAGGCCGCTGAAACCCGCTACGACCTATGGATGGCAGCATTGCCTCGACCGATGGATTCTCCCGAACCTTGCCAACAAGCTAGTGTCGGAAGTGGGGAACGGTGCCCTGCGCCAATTCGTAGAGATTCTGTCCGCAGCAGGACTTGCGCCGAAAACGATCATCAACGTAGTTACTGTAGTGAAGTTCGTTGTCGCTACAGCGGTCGACGAGGAGGGCGATCAAATCCATCCGCGAGTTTGGAACTACGAATTCATTCAATTGTCCTTGGTCGTCAAGGAGAAGCAGAATCGTCCCACGATCACGCAAGCCGAAATATCCGCCATGCTGACCACCCTGAAGGGACGCGGTGCCGCCTTGGTCGCGCTGGTGGCCGGAACAGGTCTACGAATTGGTGAGGCCCTGGCCGTCCGCACCGATGATTTTGATCCGCTGTGCCGCTTGCTACAGGTGCGGAGAAGTGCGTGGCGGAGACGCGAGCAAGCACCGAAAACCTTAAACGCGATTCGCCCAGTGGATATTCCGGAGGCATTGGCACAAGTTCTATGCCGCTACATAAAAGGAAGAAAGGGGCACCTATTCACGACGAGAGCGGGACGTCTTCTGGACTCACGCAATGTCCTGGATGTGTTACAGCAAGCGGGGAGACAAGGCGGATACCACGCGTTTCGCCGCTTTCGTTTTGCGGTACTCCGCAAGGCGGGGGTGCCGGATGATCTCATCAAACTGTGGCTAGGCCATTCGCAAAACTTGATCGACCTCTACGCGGCGCAACTGCGGTACGACGAGACTTATCGGAGGGAATGGTGCGAGAAAGCTGGGCTGGGATTTGAATTGGGCGAATTGGGCTATAAATTGGAGGCGCCGATTCGCCCGGCGCTCGTTGCGTAAGACTTTCCTAAAACAGGACTTAGAAATGGTTGCGGGGGTCAGATTTGAACTGACGACCTTCGGGTTATGAGTCGACGATCAGACTCTAAGTCCCATTGATTCGGTTGCCCTTATTTCAATGAGACCCCCGAAAACCTTCCCAAAAAGCCAAGTTTTGGACCCTTGTTGGACCCTCGAACGAAACTCGCAGGAATTGGATGTTCCGCACTCATCTCGCTTTCAATTCCGGCGATCTCGCATTTCGAAATCATCACGTCAAGACCCGACCGCGACCCCATTAATTAATACAGGCGCGTTTATCGATACTAATCCGACCGACGCCCATGGCTCTACCGAGTGGCTACGAACGCCTGCCTCGAAAGTATCTTTGTGGTGTGGTTCCAAGCATCGTCCGAAACATTTCAATGAAGGCACTTACGCTGTCGTAACCGACTGCGATAGCGACCTCCGTGACAGATTTCTTTTGTGCCAGCATCTCAAGGGCAGCAAACAACCGCGCCTGCTGTCGCCAACGCCCAAATGACATGCCTGCCTCAGCCGAAAACGCACGCATGAAAGTACGGCGGGCCATTCCGGCAACATGCGCCCAAGCGTCCAGCGTGCGGCCATCCGCAACATCATCCAGCAGAGCATCCGCAATTCTGGCCAGTCTTTCTTCTCTGGGTATGGTCAAACGCAAGGACTGCCGGTCAGGCTGTCGAATCTCATCACGAAGCGTTGCGATTAAGTGCTTCTTCGCCGCGTCGAGCGGTTGGCGCAGGTCCCAATCGACCATTCGATGAACTATGGCGAACAGGAGCTCAGACGTGTTGAACACACAGGGCGCCTTGGGTAGTCCGCGGCACATCTCCGGAGACAAGTCGACCATCGAGCCAGCAGCACCTCCGACAGAACGCGCCGCGTGCTTACAATTTGGTGGAGTCCATGCGCAACGCTGGGAGGGAAACAGCCATCGTTCGTTTTCTGTTTCCACGATCAGCAACCCCTGCGTCAGTGCGACGAGTTGCCCTCGGTGGTGACTGTGCTCTGGCGTCCAGCCCTCGAGCATTCGCCTCTTGAAATCATAGGCCAGCACGGGCGTATCGCTGTCGTAGAGACCGCGCAGTTCTTCCATATTCTGCACGGAGAACATGGATTTCTGAGCTTGACCCTTTTCCGACATAGTTCGCCACTTTCCCGTTAGCGGAACAACCAAAACTCAGTTAGAGTACGCGGCAGAATAACGAAAGACAACCCAACTGAATCCACATTCGAAAGGGGAACGAAAATGATCCCGAGCTTCTTGCAGAAGCAAAGCACACGGCGCGAAATGTTGCGGAATTCTGCCGGGTTCGCAGGAAGCGCCCTTCTGGCCCAACTGTTTCCGGCAAGTCTTCTAAACGCCGGCGTTCCTGCTCTTCGTCAGCAGGTGGCGACGCCTCCAACCGACTCTCTGGCGGCCATGCGCGCGCAGATGGGCACCGTACCTATCCACTCGCAACCGCTCGCGGATAATCTCACCTTACTTTCCGGCCCTGGGGGAAATGTTGTGGTGTTGCACGGGCCCGACGGCAAGATCGTGGTCGACACGTTTCTTCTGCCGGCCTGGCCGAAGTTGAAAGAAACGCTGGATGAGCTGGGCAATGCGCCGCTGAAAACGGTGATCGACACGCACTGGCATGTCGACCACACCGACAACAACGCCAATCTGCACGCCGCGGGCGCCACAGTGCTGGCCCACGACAACACTAGGACTCGCATGGCAGAGCCACACGACAGCGCACTTTTCGGTTTGCACTTTCCGGCATCGCCTGCGGATGCCTTGCCGCAGCAGACATTCGGCAGCAGTAAAGAACTGCACTCCAACGGTGAAATCGTGATTTTGCAATATTCCCAGCCGGCGCATACCGACACGGACATCTACATTCACTTCCAGAAGGCCAACGTGATTCACATGGGCGATACATTTTTTAACGGCTTCTACCCGGTCGTCGACGCCAGCACCGGCGGAAAAATCAACGGAATGATTCTCGCCGCCGATAGAATTCTAGCCTTGGCCGACAACAACACTAAGATCGTTCCGGGGCATGGCCCGCTGGGAAATAAAGCTGACCTGACCAAGTACCGCGACATGCTGGTTGTGTGCCGCGATCGCGTGCAAAAACTGAAGGCCGCCGGCAAATCAGCCGACGAAATAGCGGCGGGCAAACCGTTTGCGGACCTGGACGCCACATGGGGCAAGGGCTTTTTCAACGGCGATGTTTTTGTCCGGGTGGTGTATTCGGCGCTTTGAGTCGCGATGCTCGGCGAGGCAAAAGGGCGCGGTCGTTCTGCGGTACGCCCCTGTGGCTGATCCAAGTGAGGTTCCTAGGAACCGCTGGTCGCCATACTTTTTGAGCATCGTAAGTCAAACTCTCATGAGTGGGCACGAGAGAAAGGTCAGGACAATTCAATGAGAAATGTAATCTACGCAATCAACCTTACCGTGGATGGCTGCTGCGACCATACCAAATTCAAACCCCCTGACGATGACGAAGTACTTGAACATTACACGCACCTCTTGCGAGATTTTGACCTGCTCGTCTATGGGCGTAAAACCTATCAATTGATGGTTCCTTATTGGCCTGATATCGCAAAAAGCCAGTCCGAGACA
>Ga0210400_10000951_pt1 | contig 29768 bp, 21 predicted proteins | sample IncBWH26MmetaG_FD_155456 | JGI IMG/M metagenome (GOLD analysis project Ga0210400, IMG submission 155456) | Forest soil microbial communities from Barre Woods Harvard Forest LTER site, Petersham, Massachusetts, United States - Inc-BW-H-26-M | ecosystem: Environmental > Terrestrial > Soil >... | reverse complement strand
TCAGCAGCGGATACAGCGTGCCTTCCTGGGTTGCGAAGTCCGTTTCCTGCAGGCGTTTCATCATGTCGGCGACGTAGACCTTGTCCGCCGAGATGATCTGCAGGATGAGGAACTCCAGCAGTCCTTTGCGGAGGGGGTTGAATTTTGCGTCGGCCGTCATTTGAATAAAGCTACCTTGTATTAGCAAGGTACCAACATGAGAAAAGGATGTCAAGAAGCGCGGTTTCGGTTGGTCTTTCGATGCTTTTGCAGGGATTCTTAGATCCAGATACCGAGAGGGCTACAGGCTTCTGCCGTCAACCTGTTTCACCTTGAGTGCGTCTACATCGATCCCGTCCAGGCACCGGACATTGATGGCCGCCAGTTTTGCGCCGGACTTCGGGTTCGTTCCAAGTGCGAATGACTGGATGCCGCAAGTCGAGCAGAACTGGTGCTGAATCATGTGTTTGTTGAATTCGAACTTCGTCAGGTCGCTTTCGCCGGACAGGAGCGTGAATTGACTTGCCGGCGCGAACGCCAGCAATGACCCCAGCCGTCGACATCGCGAGCAGTCGCACGCGAGGACCTCCCCGATGTCCATTTGGACTTCGTAGCGCACTTTGCCGCACTGACAGCCGCCGGAATGTTTCTGAGTCATGGCTTGCGACCTCCGTATCGGATACACGAACTCGGCTTCACAAAGTCTGCGCTAGCTTGGACAATCGGGCTACTGGTGCGCCGCAATAAAGCACAGCCCGCGCCGTGACGCCAACTCAGGATCGGAACGAGTCGGTGAAGATTCTGGCCGATGGCGAAAATAATTACGCCGCGTTTTAGACGCTACCGTATGGTTGCTGCTGCAGCCTGTCGTCGGAGCGCAAACGCTGCCCGGAGCGAAGCGCGCTGCCGCTATCCGCGTGTAGTGCATTCCCGCAATCGCCAGTCCCAAGACACTCGTGCTCGCAAGCCTCGCCAGAATGGCGAGCTTCGAGCGCTTCATACTTCGCCCCATTTGGCAGGTTATACGCGCATACTACGGCCATCTAGGTGGAAAAGGATCTTTCCATTAATTGCGCAATGGCAGCGCCCGTCATCCGAATTCTGATCGTAGACGATCACAGCGTCGTGCGAGACGGACTGGCCGTCCTTCTCGATCGCGACGACGCCGGCATGAAAATCGTCGGATCCGTCGGGACCGGTGAGGAGGCGATTCTTGCCGCGCACCGTCTGAAACCGGATGTAATCATCATGGATCTGGTATTGCCGGTCCTCAGCGGCATCGATGCCACTCGTACAATTGTCAGCGAGCTCCCGCGGACTCTCATTATCGCACTCTCTGCTTGTCACACCCCCGAGCACGCTTATCGAGCGCTGCGAGCGGGTGCGCGTGGCTATGTCCTGAAAACGGCGGTGAGGTCCGAACTCCTGAGCGCGATCGAAGCGGTAACCGCCGGCGAACAATTCGTTAGCCCTGCCATTACTGCGTTGTTCGTCGGCGGAGTGTTGGACACGTCAATTCCGGAAAGCCCGTTTGACAGCCTGAGCCCGCGTGAGCGCGACGTGCTGCGGCACATCATTGCCGGTGAGACGAGTTCCGACATTGCACACCATCTTTCACTGTCCCGCAAAACCGTGGACACATACCGGGGCCGAATGATGGTGAAGCTGGGTGTCGCCAATCGGTCAGAGCTGATTCGTTTCGCTATGGAATACGAACTGCCCGTCGCGTGACCTACTCCGCATATCCGCGCGGCCATACCGTGCACAAGGTTCGCGGCCGCAATGTGTCGGGTTTTGCCTTACATCATTTCGTTGCTGTCTCGTTACGCTGTCCCGAGACAATTGTTCACGGAAGACATGGAGGAATGCGTAATGGACGCCCCACTGAGAGTTCTCGTCGTCGAGCACGGCCATGCGGATCGTTCGATCGCGAAACAGTTGTTCAAGGATTACGAAATCGATTTCAACTGGCGGCGCGTCGGATCGCTGCTCGAGCTGCGGCAGGTCGGGTCGGAATTCGACCCCAACATCGTCCTTTGCAGCGACGATGTGTCGACGGATTCGAGTCGCTCGGTGCTGGATGCATTGCGGCTGCTCTGTTCACAGACGCCGGCCATCCTCATATCGAGCGTCCACGAATCGGATGCATGCGCCGCCCCCAATGCAATCGCGATTTTTAGCAAGACCACAACCCAATCGCGGGATGGAATGCCGCATCAGTCAGTCCCAGAGGTAGCGTCGCCGCACCATGCTCCAGACATTGCCGAGCTGCGTCGGTGTTTTTCGGCGCTTCTAGAGGCGAGTTTGGTGCCCGCCGTGATGAGCAATGCCGATGGTTGGATTACCTACGCCAATACCAGCGCCTGCCGCCTGCTCGACGAATCATGCGAGCGCTCGCTTGGAACTCTTCTCAGCGGGCCAATCGATCAAGCTTTGCACTCCTCTGTTGCCACGATGCCCGCAAGCACATTGCCCGGTGTGGGAGTTCACCGTCTTGCTTACTTCGACGCGTGGACACGCCACCCGACATTGATACATACGCACGATCTCATCGGCTGCGTGACGGCGCGCACTGACGTTCGCCGCACGGCGGTCGCGTTGGTCGCCTTGAATCTGGATAGCGCACGGATTCCGGATGAGAAACTTCCGGATCGCGAAGTCGCGGAGGTGGATGTGCAATCCGAAGTTGCGAAGTACGGCTCGATCCTGCGCATCGCACCGGACGATTTCCTGTTGGTCCTATCGCCTCTGTCGGGCGCGGGAGACGCGGCATTGGTCGCGCATAGAATCGTCGAGTCGATCGCACAAGCTCGACCGGCGGCAGGCGGACGTGTTCCCGGGCTCGGAGCCGCCGACATGGTCCCCGTCTCCGCAAACGGCCGCTCTGTCGAGAGCGATGCGAGCCCCCCGAGCGCCTCGAACCACCATGCAAGCGTACATCGCCCGGATCGGCGGCCGCCTCAGTCCGCTGCCGAGCAGCCGGCGACAACGCAGGACTCGCGGTCCGGAGCCAGCCTCGGCGACGCCATTCAGCGGCACGCGCTCAGCGTGCAATATCAGCCGCAGTTCGAACTCCACACGGGGCGCGGCTGCGGCGTCGAGGCGCTTGCGCGGTGGACGCTTTCTACCGGTCAGATCATCGCGCCGTCGATCTTTATTCCCTTGGCGGAGCGCGTCGGGATGATCCATGCTCTCGGTGCGTGGGTACTCCAATCCGCGTGCGAAACGGCTTATTCATGGTTCAGTCGCGAGGCGCAGCGCACCACCTTGTCCGTCAACGTTTCCGCTCTCCAAATCAACGAAGATTTCTGTGCCGTTATTGGGCGCGCTCTGAGGGAATCTCGCTTTCCGGCAAAGCACCTGGAATTGGAGATTACGGAAAGCGCACTCATCGGCAATACGGAACGCACGATCGAGTGCTTGAGACAATGGAAGCGGCTCGGCGTGCAAATTGCCGTTGATGACTTTGGGACGGGATATTCGAGCTTAAGCTATCTCTCCCGGCTGCCTGTGGATCGTTTGAAACTGGATCAGTCGCTCATTCATAGGATGACGGTGGATGCGAAGGGCAAGACCGTCATGCGGTCCGTCATCTCACTGGGAGCGGATCTCGGTATGGACGTGATTGCCGAGGGCGTTGAGACCGAGCAGCAATTCCAAATGTTGGAGGACCTGGGTTGTCCCCGAGTACAGGGGTACTTGCTCGGGCGACCCATGCCGCCGAAGCAGGCGCAGCTCGCCCTGCGCAAGGTGTGGGGTAACCGTCCCAATCCGGTATTCCGTCCGCGCAGAAATGCCGTTGGAGAATCCCTTGTCCAATGAGCCAGGCAACGCGTCATCAGTGCATTCGCATGACGACTACCGCGACAACCTGTTGACGCAGCAATTGGAGGCACGCAATTCGTGCCGCGTACTCGTGGTAGATGACGATGCCCTCGTATGCGCCCGGCTATCCGCGCTCCTCAACGCATCTCAATACGACGTTGAGGTGGCTACCACCGGCGAAGAAGCATTGCGCGTTTTGGACGCGACGCATTGCCACATCGTGCTCACTGACTGGCAAATGCCCCATATGGATGGCCTGGCGCTTTGCCGCCACATTCGACTTAGGCATCATGAGGACTATATCTACGTGCTAATGCTGACTATTCGGGATAGCGAGCACGACGTCATGAGGGGATTCGCCGCGGGCGCGGACGCCTATGTGACAAAGGGCGCCGCGCTCAATGACATTCTTGCGCGCCTGGAAATTGGACGACGCATTACCTGCGATAGGTCTTCAATGCTTGCGAGACGCCAGGGTACTCGGGGCGTTTCCCACACAGACCCGGTGACCGGCGCGTACAACTTTGGCTACCTCCTGGAGCACTTGCCGCGGGAACTGGCTCGGTCGCAGCGTCACGGTCATGCGCTGGCGATTCTCCACTGCTCGATCGATGGATTCGATCGGTTCGGCGACCCTGGTGATGAGACGGGCAATGAATTGTTGAGGACGTTCGTCGCGGGGGCCGATGGCCAGATCCGACAAGGGGACTGGCTTGTGCGGACCGCCGGCGACGCATTCATGATTGTCCTGCCGGAGACCACAGCCAAAGGTGCGCATTGCGCGGCGCAGAAATTGCGCCGACTCTTCGCGGTGAATCCGCGGTCTACGCCGGCGGAGCCGCTCGGTTTCACCGTGAGCATCGGGGTGACCGCGGTGGACGCCAAGCACGATACAGAGAGCGCGGCAAAAATCGAGGCCGTCCTGCGCGCAGCCGATCGCGGCAGGTACGCGGACGCCGGCACACTGGCTGACATGCGCGGAATCGGCGCCCAGATTGGAGGGAAGAGTGGCCTCAATTGACATTGGCAATGTATCCGCGGTTCCTCACCGGGACTGCGTTTCATTGCTCGAGCACGCCGAGATATTTCCCGAGGCACGGCGGGCGCCAACAACCGAGGAGTTGGAGGATACGGCGCAGATTTTGAAGTTGGACCTTCCGATGGCGCCAACGGTATTGATCGTGGAAGACGATGAACTGGTGCTGGCGCGGTTGCAGGAACTGGTGGCGGCGGCCGGTTACCGCGTGCGCACGGCGGCCAATGGCATCGAGGCGCTGAATTCGCTAGAGCAATCCGCCGCGTCGATCGTCGTCACGGATCTCAATATGCCGGGTATGGGCGGTCTCGAATTATGCCGCGGCATTCGCGAGCGTGCATGGCCCGGATATGTCTACATCGTCTTGCTCACCGTCAGAGACGAAGAGAGGGATATCTTGGCGGGCCTCGACGCCGGTGCCGATGACTATGTAAGTAAACGTACTTCCGCCGCGCAATTCACTGCGCGCTTGCGAATCGCCAAGCGAGTTCTCGGATTGGAATATTCGCTGAAGAGTGCCCTGGAGAAGAAACGCCAGTTGGCGATGACCGACGCATTGACCGGAGCCTACAACCGGCGTTATTTCGTACGGCACCTCGGCCGGGAGATGAAGCGTTCACAGCGCTTCGGGGGGGATGTCTCCTTGCTGCTGCTAGACATAGATCATTTCAAAAGGGTCAATGATACGTACGGGCACGTCGCCGGAGATGTAGTCCTGCGGAAATTGACCGGGCAGATTGCCAATTGCCTTCAGCGCGCGACTGACTGGTGTGCACGCCTGGGTGGAGAGGAGTTTGCGATAGTGTTGGAGGGCACCAATATCGCGGAGGCCGGCATTTGCGCAGAGAAGATGCGTCGAACAGTCGAAAATGCCGTGATCAATACGCCCGCGGGCGCCGTTCGCATCACTGTCAGTATTGGTGTCAGCGGGCTGGGGGGAAGCGCCGGTAGAAACTCGGCCACCGTGCAATCATTGCTGGAATTGGCTGACGCCAATCTGTATGCGAGCAAGGCCGGCGGACGCAACCGGATTACTTTGCCGAACTCACACGATACTTCACCGGCGCCAACCAGGCTGGCAAATCAACTGCGAATTCATGTCAGCCCGAAAGATCCAATCAGTTCTGTACGTTGAGGACGACCCGGATATTTGCGAGGTCGTACGCGCGGCACTGTGCTTGATTGCGGGTGTCGAAGTGCACACCGCAGGGTCCGGCGAACAGGCTATCGATCTTGCTTACGAGTTGCGGCCCGATCTCGTGCTCATGGACGTCATGATGCCCGGCATCGACGGACCAGCCACTCTTGAGCGCATGCGCGAGCACGCGCTGCTGGCGGATATTCCCGTTGTCTTCTTGACTGCGAAAGTCCTTCCCGCAGAGGTCGCTCACTTGCTTGATCTGGGCGCGATCGGTGTGATCAGCAAGCCATTTGATCCTCTTAAGCTGTGCGATGAGCTGTTCGCTTTATTGAACAAAGCGGACGCTGCGCGCGGACTCGACGCTGCCCCTGCCGCGCTGTCTCAAGTGCGGGAGCAGGTAAGTTCGGCGACCGACAGTTTTATTCGACGCACGAGCGACGATATCGTTCGTCTTCGGGCAATCATCGAACGTGCGGGCCATGAAGGCCGATCGGTGCTCGTAGAAGCCCAGCGCATAGCCCACTCGATCCATGGGGCAGGAGCCATGTTCGGCTTCGCAAAATTGAGCGCGGCAGGCGGGGCGATCGAACGGCTGGTCGAGAGTGCCATTGCGGGCACCGCGAATTCCGGTTCGGCACTCGAACCTGCTGCGCTACGGCAACTGTTGAATTGCACCGAAGAGCTGGCACGAGAGATCGAGGCGGTCGGGCAGCCTACAGAGAGTGGCGCCGAAATGTGTCATGGGCGAGGCGGATGATGCAACCCATTCGGACGATGCAGTTTGGATTCGGCGCCGCCCTCGCCGTTTTGATTGTCGTCGGTGCGGTTGCTTATCGCAGTGTCATCGCCTCGAATGAAAGTACACGATGGACAGAGCACACACACGAGGTTCTAGAACATATCACGAGCCTGCGCTCAGCGATGGCAAACGTTGAAAGTGGATACCGCGATTTTGCATTCAGCGGCGACGAGACATTTCTTCAATCAGCCCGCGTCAACACGCAGCGCCTGCACGAGGAGCTGTCGACGTCACGGGCGCTGACGACGGATAACCCCGTGCAGCAGAATCGGATTGCCATCCTCGCTGGGTTGCTGCAGCAAACCGTCCTTGACGGCGAGCAATTGCATGCAGTCACTGGCTCCATGGAACGCGAAGAGCGCCGCTTGTTGACGGAACGAAGCACGGATGAAGAACGGCGTTTTCGGCAAGCCAAGCATGTCGTCATTCTGGCGTGCGCCGCGGGTTTTTTGATGGCAGTCATCGCCGGCTGGATGCTGCAACGCAACCTTAGCGCGCGTGAACGTGCCGAGGCGAAGTATCGCGGGCTGCTGGAGGCGGCACCGGACGCCATGGTGGTAGTGAACCAATTTGGAAGAATCGTGCTGCTGAACCTGCAGGCAGAGAAGCGTTTCGGATACCGCAGCAACGAGCTCGTCGGGCAGCACGTCAAGAACCTCATCCCGGAAGGATTCGCGGAACGGCTGATCGCTGACGGTACCCGAAGCGCGGTTGAGGCGTTGGCGCAGCAGATTGGTATGGGGATTGAGCTTCAAGGACGCCGCAAGGATGGCAGCGATTTCCCGATCGAGATCATGCTGAGCCCCCTACAGAGCCCGGAAGGAATCCTGGTAACGGCGGCAATCCGCGACATCAGCGTGCGCAAAAGCGCAGAGGAGTACCTGGTCAAGACGGTTGGAGAACTGAAGCGCTCCAACGACGACCTGGGCCATTTTGCGTACGTAGCATCGCACGATCTCCAGGAACCGTTGCGTATGGTGTCGAGCTACACGCAACTCTTGGCCAAGCGCTACCAAGGACGTCTGGACGCCGATGCCGATGAATTCATAGCCTATGCCGTAGATGGGTCCAATCGCATGCAGCAGCTGATCCGTGATCTGCTGGCCTATTCGCGCGCCGGGACGGGCGAAATGGAATTCCGCGAGATTTCCAGCGAACTCGCCTTGCACAAAGCGCTCGTCAACTTGCAGTCCGCGATTCAGGAGAGCTGTGCGGTAGTGACGTACGACTCGCTGCCTGCCGTTACGACGGACGATACGCAATTGTCGCAGGTGTTTCAAAACCTAATCGCAAACGCCATCAAATACCGCAGTGTCGAAGTCCCTCGAATACACGTTTCCGCCACGGCGGATGCCGGCAGAGAACGGGTCTTTTCAGTGCGCGACAATGGCTTGGGGATCGATCCCAAGTACTTTGACAGGATCTTCGTCCTATTTCAGCGTTTGCACGGACGTGAGCAGTTCGCGGGCACCGGCATTGGCTTGGCGATCTGCAAGAAAATATTGGAACGGCTGGGCGGCAGAATCTGGGTCGAGTCGCAACCCGAAAAGGGATCGATCTTCCATTTTGCTCTGCCGGGAGCTGCGGCGAAATGATCGCGTCTACTGGAACGCACACGGCACCCATCGAAGTTCTGTTGGTTGAAGACAGTCCCGGCGACGTGCGGTTGACACGGGAGGCGTTGAAGGACGCCAAAGTGCACATCAGTTTGCACGTCGCGTTTGACGGCGTGGAGGCAATGGCGTTCCTGGAGCGCGCCGGGAAGCACGTCCATGCGCCTCGCCCGGACCTGATATTGCTCGATCTGAACCTGCCCCGGAAGGACGGCCGGGAAGTCCTGAAGGAAATCAAGGAGAGTTCGAGTTTGAAGAGCATCCCTGTCGTCATCTTGACCACTTCGTCATCCGAGGCGGACGTGTTGCAGAGCTATCACCTGCATGCGAACTGTTATATCAGCAAGCCTGTGGACCTCGAGGGCTTCCTCAAGGTAGTGCAAAGCATCGACAACTTCTGGCTGTCCGTGGTCAAGTTGCCGCGCGACCCACGTTCGTGAAAAGAGCGGCACTCCAAGTTCTTCTGGTTGAAGATAACTCGGGCGATGCTCTTTTGCTTCGTGAGATGTTCAGAAAGGAGAGACCAGGCAGTTTCCAGCTGACCCACGTCTTGAGCTTGGGGGAGGCCTTGGTTCTGCTGGCGAAAGGTGGGATCGACATCGTCTTGTTGGACCTGGGATTGCCTGACGGCTATGGTCTCGATACCGTACGGCGCGCACACGCCGTGGCGCCCGAGATTCCGCTGATCGTGCTAACGGGATTGGAGGATGAAGCCCTGGCCGCCGAGGCATTGAGGGAAGGCGCACAAGACTATTTGATCAAAGGCCAGATCGAAAATCGCGCCCTACCTCGGGCTCTGCGCCATTCGATTGAGCGCCAACGCATGCAATCGGAAAACGATCTCATTCGCACGCATCAGATGCAGTTCAAGGATGAATTCCTGTCACACGTGTCACACGAACTTCGTTCGCCGCTGACCGCGATTCATCAATTCGTGACAATCCTCCTGGACGGTGTGGCCGGCGCGCTGGCACTCGAGCAGCACCGGTACCTGGAAATTGTCCTAAGGAACGTCAAGCAACTTGATTCGATGATCAACGATTTACTGGATGTCACTCGCGCGCAGTCGGGTAAGTTGATCGTGGAGCCGCAATATGCGTCGGCTTCCGATGCGATCGTCTATGCAGTCAACACGCTCCAAGGGGCCGCGAAAGCCAAAGGAATCTCTCTGGATTTCGATATTGAGTACGGGTTGCCGATGGTGTGCGCCGACCCCACGCGCATTCGCCAAATTCTCGTCGTCCTGGTCGATAACGCAATCAAGTTCACGCCGAGAGGCGGTGTGGTGAAGATCAATGCACGTATATTCGGGGATGATCCAAATCTCCTGGTCTTGGAGGTCTCAGACACGGGATGCGGAATCAGCCCGGACTTGACCGAGCGGATTTTTGAGCGCCTCTTCCAAGCACCGGATCAGGCATGGGCGGGCCGTAAGGGCCTTGGCCTGGGCCTATACATCTGCAAAGAACTGGTGACGCTTCAGGGGGGGTACATCTGGGCCAAAAGCGTACCAGGGTCTGGCGCAGTCTTTTCTTTTACATTACCCGTTTTTTCCCTTCCTAAGCTGATCGCTCCGGCACTTCTGCAGGACGGGCGCGATGACCGTTCCATAACGCTCGTGGTCACCGAATTGGGATCTCGGACGGGTTGGCTCTCCGACGATGTCCGCGCGGAATATTGCCATCGCGTCCGTGATCTTCTGCGGCGCTGTCTGTATTCGGATCTGGATGTTCTATTGCCCAAGATGGGCTCCGCAGGAGCGGCCGAACTTTTCTTCATTGTCCTTGTCACCGACGCAGTTGGATCTGTTGCAATAGTCGAGCGTATTCGCGAGAAATTCAGCGGCCCCGAAGGCGCCTTGCAAGCCGGATTGACCCTTTCGGCTTCCCATCGGTCCCTTGAGGGCATCGAACGAAATGCAAGCGAATCGGTGGATATTTTCCTGGAGAAGGCATCCACTAGAATTCAAGCAATGATGAACGAGGAAATCTCGTCGAGAATGGTGGGTAATGGCCATTAAGAAGATTCTCATCGTGGATGACGATCCGGATATACGCGAGGGCATGCATGTGCGGCTCAAATATAACGGCTACGATACGTGCTTCGCGACCGACGCACTCTCCTGCGTCGCCATGGCGCGCAAAGAGGAGCCGGATTTGATCATCCTCGACCTCGGTCTTCCTGAGGGCGATGGTTTTCTCGCTATCGAAGGGCTCAAAAGACACTCAACTTTGAAGCTGATCCCAATTGTCGTCGTCTCGGCTCGAGATGCTCGCGCAAACCAAGAACGTGCCATTAAAGCCGGAGCGGCGGCTTATCTACAAAAGCCGGTGGACAACGCCGAATTGCTGGCGGTCATTCGAAAAGGCCTGGGGCAAGTCGCGCCAGCAGTGGAGCCGGGAAAAACGGCTGTAATCGCTTGATTCCACCTCAGATGCACGCGGTGGCCCGGACAGTTGCCTGTATCCATGGATAACTTCGACAAGCAAGCTCGTTTGCAGGAGCAATTGGCGGAGATTCGGGAAAGCTTCTTACGGCGTACGCAAGGCGAACTACCGCTCCTTGGTGAGCTGCTTGGACGCATAGAGGCGGGAGATTCAACGGGGCTTGCGCAGCTTCAAATTTTTGCGCATAGAATGCGTGGTAGCGGCGCTACATTCGATTTCGCTGCGATAAGTGAGAGCGCCGGACAGGTCGAAAATTTACTTGAATTACTCGTCGGCACGTCGGCCGCTTCGGTTGACGGTCCGCACGATCTGCGTTGCTTGGTGGAATGTGGTCGGCGGCTCGTACTGGAGATCGGCGCCGCAACGGCGCACGGCCCCACCCTCGGGTGACCCCCGGCGGATCAAGCGAGCCTAACCGAGCCTGCCGCGCACCAATTCGAACACCGCTTCGCTCTCGCGCCCGCAACGATCCAGCAACTGTTCTATTTCGGCCGTTGCGGCCGCCGCGTAAGCACGATCCTTGAGCGCAGGCGCATTGATATAGACATTGAGCGCCGCGCTGCGCAGCGCGCTGTTCGCCGCCAGCACCCCCACCCCGGCGTCGCTGACGACCCCTGCAAAGCCTTTTTCAGCCGCGCGCCTCGAGAGAGCGACGACCGCCGCGCAGGCGCGGGCGCACGCCAGCGGGGTCTCGGTGGCGGCTCGCAAATTCGATTGGATCGCCTCGGCTCGCCGGGACTTTTCCTCCTCGCTCGCCTTTGGCAGCCGATAGGCCGCCATCAGTCCATCGAAAGCCGCAATGTCGTCCGCGACCATCGCAGTCAAGCGCGCGCGCAGCCTCTCTGACTCGTCGCGCACGGCTTTCATGTCGGCCTCGACCGCTTCGTGGCCTTTTTTGCCGATGGTGACATTGCAGACCATGGACAGCAGAGCCGCGCCCATGGCGCCGAAGACGGCCGCGGCGCTGCCGCCCCCGGGCGTCGGCGCACCGCTCGCCAAATCATTCAGAAACCCGTCCAGCGGACGCTGCGTGATCATCCTATTTCCCTGCGAGCGTCAAGTGACAACCATCCCCTTGGCGATGCCATAGATCTCCTCCGCGTCCAGCAGCAAGTCATTTTGCTCGAACAGGCGCGCGATGCAGGCGCGGTGCAGCGCAAGTTTGAGCGCGCCAAACCCTAATGCTCCAAACACGATTTTGCCGTGATTCGAGGCGCCGCGATCGCTCAATCCCACACCCTCAATACCGGCGGGCGGTGAGGCATTGGCATCGGCTACCAGTTCCAGCGAGCCGTTCTCCTGCCAGCTCTTCGCGTCCAACAGCGTTACCCCCGACGCGCCGGTCGCGAGCACCACTTGCGCACCTTCGAGAGCGGCGGCTCGTTCCGCGTTGGTGGGGGCTTCGATGGCCTGCACTTCGATTCCAAAGCGCTTTTTCAGAGCATCGCAAGCCGCCTGCACGACTTCGCGCTTGCGGCCGGTTACCGCGACTTGCGCGCCTTCGCGGGCCAGCAACACCGCCGCGCGCTGACCCACCGGACCCGAGCCGGCGAGCACGACGGCGCGCTTGCCGCGCAAGCTGCGGCCGTGGGCCAGCCACGCCACCGCCGCGGCAGCCGTGGTATTCGACCCATTGCTGTCGAACATGATTGACACGCGAAATTTGGCGAAGAATTTTGCCAAGGTCGCCGCCAGCACGGCTTCGCCTTGCGGCAAATTGGAGCCGCCGATGAAGATCGCGGTGTTTTTCTTGTCCTTCGGCGCGCGCGTAAAGATCGCCCCTTCGACCAGGCCGCCTACATTGCCGGCGTTCACGCCGCCGTAGGCCGATATGTGGTCGGCGCCGCCGTCGTAGCCGACGACGTTGTCAAATACAGAAGGGTGGGGGTCGGTGTCGAACTGGTATAGGAGTTTTTTCATTCTCGCCGCGGATTGTAGCAAGCCGCGGAGCATATCAAGCCGCGGAGCGTATCAAGCCGCCGAGCGTATCAAGCCTCGGTGGTCACCAAATGCTGCGGCTTGCCTGATACCCATGCGTCTATGTTGTCGACGAGCTGGTCGGCCAGAAATTGCATGGCGCCGTCCGATGCCCACGCCACATGCGGCGTCAAGATGAAGTTCGGGCGCCGCACATCGAGCAGCGGATGCCCATTCTTTGGCGGCTCGACCGTGAGCACGTCGAAGCCGGCGCCGGCGATCAATCCTTCGTCGAGCGCCCGAATCAACGCTGCTTCGTCCACCAACCCGCCGCGCGCGGTGTTGATCAGCAGTGCATTGCGCTTCATCTTGCGAAACGCCTGTATGTCGATCAAGTTGCGGGTCGCCGGCAGCAGCGGGCAATGCAGCGAGATGACATCGGATTGAGCCAACACCTCGTCCAAGGGCGTGAACTCCACACCCTGCATTTTCGGCGGCGGATGATCGGCAAACAGCACGCGCATGCCGAAAGCGCGCCCGATCGCAGCGGTGCCCTGGCCGATTGCGCCCTCGCCGATGATGCCGAGCGTGGCACCGTGCAAGTCCCCGATGTCGTGGGTGAAGAAACAGAACTGTTCGGACCGGTTCCAGACACCGGCTTCGACATCCTGCCGGTAGCTCAGCAGATTGCGCCGCAACGCGAGAATCATCGCGAAGGCGTGTTCCGGAACGGTGTGCACCGCATAATTGCGGATATTGGCAACGGCAATGCCATGCTCGTTGCAGTAGGGAATATCCACCACGTCATAGCCGGTGGCGGCCACCGCGATCATCTTGAGTTGCGGAAGCTGCCTCAAGGTCTCGGCACGCATCGGGACTTTGTTGATGATGGCAATCTGCGCGCCGGCCAGGCGCGCCACGATTTGCCCGGGGTCGGTTTTTTGGTGCTCCACGTATTCGGCCGGAAACGCAAATTCATGCAGCTTCGCCTTGAGCGAGGCTCGATCCAGAAACACGACGCGCATCGTCAATGTTTTCGCCAATAGTTTTGCGCAGCGGCCACGCCGCTTCCCGGTTCGATGTTCATTCCCATGTCCAGCATCGCCATCTCTGATCCGGCGATCGCGCCAAGCAGCATGAGTTCGTTGAGATCTCCAACGTGGCCGATGCGGAACAACTTCCCGGCCACTTTCGAGAGTCCCGCGCCCAGCGACAAATTGTAGCGCTTGTAGGCACGAGCGATGACGGCAGCCGCATCGATGCCCGCGGGAACCATGACGGCGGAGACCGTATCCGAATACCACTTGGGCGCAACCGCGCAGAGGTTCAGCTTCCAGCCCTGCATGACGGCGGCGCGCGTGCCGCCGGCAAGATAGCTGTGCCGCTTGAAAACGTTGTCCAAGCCTTCCTCCGCCAGCATCCGGAGCGCTTCGCGCAAGGCGCACATCATCTGCAGGGACGGCGTATAGGGAAAATAGCCGGAGGCATTGGACTTCACCATGTCGCCATAATCGAAGTAGCAACGCCGCGAGGTCGTGCGCTGCGCGGCCTCGAGGGCCTTCTGGCTGATGCAAGTAATCCCCAAACCGGCGGGCAGCATGAGCCCCTTCTGAGAACCACTGATGCAAACATCCACGCCCCATTCGTCCATGCGAAAGTCGATGCTGGCGAGCGCACTCACCGCATCCACCATGAGCAGCGCAGGGTGTTTGACGCTGTCCATCGCGCGGCGAATCGCGGCCACATCGCTGGTCACACCGGTAGCGGTTTCGTTTTGGCACACGAGAACTGCTTTGATGCTGTGGTTTCGATCGGACTGAAGCGCCGCCAGGTACGCTTCAACGGGTGCGCCTTCGCCCCAGGGCGTCTCCAACAATTCGACTTCAAGCCCCAGTCGGCGGCACATATCGGCCCACAAGTGGCTGAATTGACCGAAGCGCGCGATGAGCACCTTCGCGCCGGGGTCGAGGCAGTTGGTCAGCGCCGCTTCCCAGCACCCCGTACCGGAGGAGGGGAACAGGATGGGATGGCCCGTCACCGTCTTGAAAATGGGTTTTAGCCCGTCAAGGCAGGCACGCGCGAGGGCGGGAAAGTCCGGCGAGCGATGATCCTCCGAGGCCACGGACAGGGCCCGCAAAATGCGGTCGGGAACATTGGTCGGCCCCGGAACAAACAAGAAATTTCGGCCTGGCATCGCGATCTCCTCTGATTGTGCGTCGATCATGCTGCTATCTAGAAGCTCGATGAGGCATCGATGTAATTGCCGATACCGAGTATCCTTAAGGCTAAAAGGCAACTCAAATAACAGCGTCTTTCGCACGGATTGTACGCCAAAATGATGATATATGAGATATCAGGAGCGGGATGATGCGCATAGCCATCGTGGGGCAAAGGGACTTCGGCAAGGCGGCGATGGACGCCTTCGTCAAGCGGGGTCACATCGTCGCTGGCGTCTTTTGCGCTCCTGAGAAGCCTGGTGAGCCACCCGACCCCCTGCGGCAGGGCGCCGGGCAGCTCGGCATCCCTGTTTACGCGTTGCCCTCCCTGAGGGTCGAGGAAGCCCGGCAAGCGCTGCAAGCGCTCAACGTGGATCTCGCCGTCTTGGCCTATGTGCTGCAGTTCGTGCCGCAGGATTTCGCCACGATCCCGACGCATGGAACGATTCAATTTCATCCCTCGCTGTTGCCGCGCTATCGCGGGCCCAGTTCCATCAATTGGCCGATCATCATGGGCGATTCCCGCACCGGCCTCAGCATTTTTCGGCCCGTGGACGGGCTCGATGAAGGGCCGATCATCCTGCAGAAAGAGACGCCGATCGGCCCCGACGAAAGCGTCGGCAAAGTCTACTTTGGAAGGCTGTTTCCGATGGGCGTCGAGGCGTTGCTGGAAGCGGCGGACTTGGTGGCGAGCGGGGGCGCGCAGGCCACGCCCCAAGATGAGTCCTGCGCCAGTTACGAGGGCTGGTGCCGCGAGGCGGAAGCGCGCATCAACTGGCATACGCACGTGGATCAGACCTACAACTTGATCCGAGGCTGCGATCCGGCGCCGGGCGCATGGACACTGTTCAATCAGAAGCGCCTGCAGTTGTACGACGCCCGCAAACACGCAGCGCGCACCTTCTCGCAGGTCAAGGGCCGAATCGGCGCGGTCACCGACATCGACGAGCACAGCCTGAAGATTTCAGCCCAGGGCGGGCAGATCGAGGTGTTCAAGCTCAGATACGACGGCGGCAAGAAGTTGCCCGCGCCGCAAGTTTGCGCCGAAGTTGGCTTGAGTTTGGGCTCCATCCTCGGTTAATCCTTCGACAGTCGGCGCGGCCTGACGCGCCTAGACAGTCAGCACGATCTTGCCGATGTGATTCGACGATTCCATGAGTCGATGCGCCTCGCTGGCCTCGGCGAGCGGAAAGGTTTTGTAAATCACGGGCCGTACTTTGCCCGACTCGATCAGCGGCCAGATGTTTTGGCGCACGGCATCGGCGACCGCCGCCTTCTGCGCAACCGTTCGAGATCTCAAGGTTGAGCCTGTCAGTGTCAGCCGCTTGGTCAGAATCATGCCGACGTTGATTTCAGCGCGCGAGCCGCCCAGCAGTGAAATGGTGACGACGCGCCCCTCGAGCGCTGCAATGTCCAAATTGCGTTGCACGTAGCTGCCGGCGACCATATCGAGCGTGATGTCGATGCCGTAGCCTTTGGTCTCCCGGCGGATGACCTCGACGAAATCCTCGCTCTTATAGTCGATCCCGCGCACCGCGCCCAGCGCCTCGCAGGCGCGCGCCTTCGCTTCAGATCCCGCGGTCGCAAAGACCCGGGCACCCCACGCCTTGGCGAGTTGAATGGCGGTGGTGCCGATGCCGCTGGTGCCGCCGTGAATCAGAACGATATCGCCGGCCTTGCATCGGCCGCGCTCGAACAGGTTGGTCCACACCGTCAAAAACGTTTCCGGTATCGCCGCCGCCTCCACCATGCTCAAGCCCTTGGGTATGGGCATCGCCAAGGGCGCCGCCGCGATCGCATAGCCGGCGTAGCCGCCGCCCGGCAGCAAGGAGGTCACCTTGTCGCCGAGCGACAGGCCTCTGACCTTCGGCCCCAGCGCCACGATCTCGCCTGCGATCTCCATGCCCGGCAGGTCGGACGCGCCCGGCGGCGGCGGATAGCGGCCTTGGCGCTGCATCACATCCGGCCGGTTCACGCCGGCGGCCTCCACTCGGACCAGCACTTCATCCTCGCCGGGCTCGGGCATTGGCCTCACCGCGGTCTTCAACTGCTCAGGTCCGCCGGGCGCCGCGATTTCCACTACCGTCATTTCACGAGGCAAGCTCATTGCATCTCTCCGCGCTTCGGCAAATTTCAAAAGGGCGGCCAATCTAGACGCTCCGCAATATTTGGGCAAGATTCCGCGGTTTTGCGGCAAGATGGTCCCATGTTCATCCGTCAGCTTGACTATCTCGTGACGCTCGCGCGCGAAAAACATTTCGCCAAGGCGGCGGAAGCCTGCCATGTTTCGCAGCCCGCGCTGTCCTCGGGGATCCGCAGCCTGGAAAAGGAACTTGGCATCATGATCGTGCAGCGCGGCCGCCGTTTCATGGGATTGACCGCCGAGGGCGAACGAGTGCTGGTATGGGCGCAGCAGACGCTCACATCGCTGTCGCACATGCGGGAGGATGCATCCGTCGCCAAGTCCAGCATGGCGGGCACGCTGCGAGTCGGCGCGATTCCGACCACCATGACCGTCACGGCGTTCATCATGGCGCCGTGCCGCGCGCTCTATCCGAATATTCGCTATGCCATTTCATCGCTGAGCACCGAAGAGATTGCCGGCCAGCTGGATCGGTTCGAATTGGATCTTGGCCTGACCTATCTGAACGAAAAGACGCTCGACGGCTTCGAATCGCTGCACCTGTTCGATGAGCGCTATGTTTTGTTATCCAGCCGCAACGCCGAGCTTCCGCCCGCCTTGACTTGGGAACAAGCGGGGCGCTTGCCGCTGTGTCTGCTGACCGGAAAGATGCGCAACCGTCAAGTGATCGACGCGGCATTTCGACGCGCGGGCGCGAAAGCCGACGTGATCCTCGAAACCGATTCCATTTTCTCGCTGTACGCTCATGTGAGCGAGGCCGGGCTGTTCAGCATCGTGCCGCATAGCCTGCTGAATTTTTTCGACATGGCGAAGGTGCGCACGACGCCGGTGTCGCCGCACCTCACGCGTGCGATCGGCCTGATCGCACGCAATCAACCCGCGCTGGCGCCGATTACCGCCGCGGTATGGCAGATTGCGCGCGGCCTCGATCTACAGAGGCGCTTCGATCTCGCGCTGGTCTAAACGGCGCTTGATTAGTCTCAGCTATCGTCTGATCAATTGAAACGATTGGACGCCCACGTCGCTTGATTCCACACTTCCATCGCGCTTGATTCAACCCTGAAAGCCTCCATTTCAGTGCTTGGCGCGGCAATTTGCGGCCGCGCCGCGAGAGGAATTCCATGGACCAGAAAGTTGACCTCAAACACTACGAGCTGTTCATCGACGGCAGGCCCGTGGCGCCGAGCACCGGCGAGTACACCATCGACCTTGATCCTGCGACCGAGGAGCCGATTGCCGAAGTTGCGCAGGGCGGCGCGGCCGACGTCGACAAGGCGGTCAGTTCAGCGCGAGCCGCCTTGAAGGTCTGGGGCGGAATGCGTGCAGCCGACCGGGGCCGCGTCCTGCAGCGCGCGGCGGCGCTGCTGGAACAGCATCAAGAGGAACTGATTGAAATCGAGAGCTTGGATGCCGGCAAGCCGCTTGCGGCGGTTCGGCGCCAGGACATGGCGGCGGTCATCGACACGGTGCGCTACTACGCCGGTTGGTGCGACAAGATCACGGGGCAGGTGATACCGGCGCGCCCCGATGCGCTGACTTACACCGTGCGCGAACCGGTCGGCGTCGTCGCCGCCATCGTGCCTTGGAATTTCCCGCTCATGATCGGCATGTGGAAAATCGCGCCGGCGTTGGCCTGCGGCTGCACCGTCGTGGTCAAGCCGGCGGAACTGACGCCGCTGTCGATGCTGCGCGTGGCCGAGCTGTTCCTCGAAGCAGGCTTGCCGCCGGGCGCTCTCAACGTGGTGTGCGGCAAGGGCAGCGTGGTCGGCGAAGCGCTGGTGCGGCACCCGGGCGTCGACAAGGTGACCTTCACCGGTTCACCCAAGGTCGGCCGCGGCATCATGCAAGGCGCGGCAAGCAATTTCAAAAAGGTGACCTTGGAGCTCGGCGGGAAATCCGCCAACTTGATCTTCGCCGATGCGAATCTGGATCGAGCGGTGCGCGCCGCCTCATCGGGAATCTTTTTCAATGCCGGCCAGGTGTGTTCCGCGGGCTCGCGCGTCTTGGTGGAGCGCCCGGCATATGACGAGGTCGTGCAGCGATTGGCCGAACGGGCGCGATCCATCCGCGTCGGCGATCCGACGGATCCGAAGACCACGATGGGGCCGGTCATTTCGGCAGGACAAATGCGCACCGTGCTCGACTATATCGACATCGGCAGGGCGGAAGGCGCCTCGCTGGTCACGGGCGGCTCGCGTCTCGGCGATCAGGGTTACTTCGTCGAGCCCACCGTGTTTGCGAATGTCCAACACGAGATGCGGATTTCCCAGGAAGAAATTTTCGGACCGGTACTCTCGGTTATTCCGTTCGAGGACGAGCAAGATGCGCTGCGGATTGCCAACGGCACCGCGTATAGTTTGGCGGCCGGCGTTTGGAGCGCCGACATTGGACGCGTGCATCGGATCGCGGCCGGGCTCAAAGCCGGCACGGTGTGGATCAATACCTATGGCTACACCGACGTGCGGCTGCCGTGGGGCGGTTCCGGCGAGTCGGGGTTGGGCCGTGAGCATGGCGATGCGGCCATTGAGATTTTCACGCAGCCAAAAGCGATCTGGCTGGCGCTCGATCATAAGTAAAAATGGGTTGGCGCTCGCGCCCGGCGAGCGCCAACAGCCCTCCCGGGGCTGTTTCTCGCGCGCCAATCGCGCCGCGCCAAGTGTCGGAATTTTCCTACAGGAAATTCGGATTCGCATCACTTAGGATACTTGGACTTTCGCCGATTCCTTTGCGAAGCTTTTGCGCCATGCGCTCCATGAGAGCCGGGCCAACGGCTGAAGTAAACGGCTGAAGAACGAGCTGTTTTCCGAACATTTTGTTGGCCTTGATGGGATGAAATAGACGCTGGCTCGCGGCGGGCTTGAAGCGCCTGGAGACCGATCATGGATCAGAATTCGCCCGCCACCGCCGGGAATAGCGGCAGGGCTCGAAATGCCGCCGCCAAGGCACGCGCCGCATTGGCGAAAGCACGAAACGGTGCCGGCAAGAGGGAAAACAGCGCCGCCAAGAAGGGCTCGCGCAAGGCCGCTGTCAACGGCCATGCGAGCACCCCCGAGCTCAACCAGCATGCATTGCTCAATGCGCTGCATGCCATGCAGGCCGGAGACTTTTCGGTGCGGCTGCCCGGCCATCAAATCGGCGTCGCGGGCAAGATCTGCGATGCCTTCAACACCATCGTCGCCGCGAACCAACGCATCGCGCAGCAGCTCGAGCATGTGGGCGAGGTGGTGGGACAGCAAGGCAAGACGCGCACCCGCGTCCGATTCGGATTGTCCGATGGTGCCTGGGCGGACATGGAAGGCTCCGTCAATGCCTTGATCGACGATTTACTGTGGCCGACCACCGCCGTGACGCGCACCGTCACCGCCGTCGCGCGCGGCGATCTCTTGCAGACCGTGCCGCTGGACGTGGACGGCCGGCCCTTGAAGGGCGAGTTCTTGCGCTCGGCGAACATCGTCAACACGATGATCAAGCAGCTGAGTGTTTTCACCTCCGAAGTGACGCGTGTGGCGCGCGAAGTCGGCACCGACGGCAAACTCGGCGGCCAGGCACAGGTGCGCGAAGTGACCGGCGTGTGGAAGGACTTGACGGAAAGCGTGAACTCCATGGCGTCGAATCTGACGGCGCAGGTGCGCAACATTGCGGAGGTCACGATCGCCGTCGCCAACGGCGATTTGTCGAAGAAAATTACCGTGGACGTGCGCGGCGAGATCCTGCAGCTCAAGGAAGCCATCAATACCATGGTGGACCAGCTGCGTTCCTTCGCTTCCGAGGTGACGCGCGTGGCGCGCGAGGTCGGCACCGAAGGCAAGCTGGGCGGCCAGGCGCTGGTGCCGGGAGTCGCCGGCACGTGGAAGGACCTGACCGACTCGGTCAACGCCATGTGCGGCAATCTCACCGCGCAGGTCCGGAACATCGCGCAGGTCACCACCGCGGTGGCGCGCGGCGACCTGTCGCGCAAGATCACCGTCGATGTCTCGGGCGAGATCCTCGAGCTCAAGGAAACCATGAACACCATGGTGGATCAGCTCAATGCGTTCGCCGGCGAAGTCACGCGCGTCGCGCGCGAGGTCGGCACCGAGGGGCGTCTCGGCGGCCAGGCGCAGGTGCCGGGTGTCGCCGGCACATGGAAGGACTTGACCGACAACGTGAATTCAATGGCGTCCAACCTGACCGCGCAGGTGCGCAACATCGCCGAGGTGTCGACGGCGATTGCCAGCGGCAATCTGGCGAAGAAAATCACGGTGACCGTGTCGGGCGAAATCCTCGAATTGAAGGAAACCATCAATACGATGGTGGACCAGCTCAACGCGTTTGCCTCCGAAGTGACGCGCGTCGCGCGCGAGGTGGGCACCGAGGGGCGCCTCGGCGGCCAGGCGAACGTGCTCGGCGTCGCCGGCACCTGGAAGGATCTCACCGAAAACGTCAATTCGATGGCCTCGAATCTGACCGGTCAGGTGCGCAACATCGCGGAGGTGACCACGGCCGTCGCCAATGGCGACCTGTCGAAGAAAATCACCGTCGACGTGAAGGGCGAGATTCTGGAGCTCAAGGACACCATCAACACGATGGTGGACCAATTGAACGCATTCGCCGGCGAAGTAACCCGCGTTGCCCGCGAGGTCGGTACCGAGGGCAAGCTCGGCGGTCAGGCGCAATTGAAGGGTGTGGCCGGCACCTGGAAGGACCTGACCGATTCGGTCAATTCCATGGCCTCGAATCTCACCGGTCAGGTGCGCAACATCGCCGAAGTCGCGACCGCCGTGGCGCAGGGGGATTTGTCCAAGAAAATCACGGTGACGGTGTCGGGCGAAATCCTGCTGCTCAAGGAAACCCTGAACACCATGGTGGATCAGCTGCGTTCCTTCGCAGGCGAAGTCACGCGCGTGGCGCGCGAAGTCGGCACCGAAGGACGTTTGGGCGGTCAGGCGCAGGTTCCGGGCGTGGCGGGAACCTGGAAGGACCTCACCGATTCGGTCAATTCCATGGCGGGAAATCTCACCGCGCAGGTGCGCAACATCGCGGAAGTTTCGACCGCCATCGCGAACGGCGATCTGTCGCGCAAAATCACCGTGGATGTGAAGGGCGAAATCCTGCAGCTGAAGGAAACGCTCAACACCATGGTGGACCAGCTGAACCGATTCGCCTCGGAAGTGACGCGGGTGGCGCGCGAAGTCGGTACCGAGGGCAAGTTGGGCGGCCAGGCCAACGTGCCGGGCGTGGCCGGTACCTGGAAGGACCTGACCCAGAACGTCAATTCCATGGCGTCGAATTTGACCGGCCAGGTGCGAAACATCGCCGAAGTGACCACGGCCGTGGCGCGCGGCGACTTGTCGCGCAAGATCACCGTCGACGTGAAGGGTGAAATTCTCGAGCTGAAAAATACCATCAACACCATGGTGGATCAGCTCAACGCATTCGCCGGTGAAGTGACCCGCGTGGCGCGCGAAGTCGGCACGGCGGGCAAGCTGGGCGGCCAGGCGCAGGTGCCGGGTGTCGCCGGCACCTGGAAGGATCTGACCGACAACGTCAATTCCATGGCGGGAAATCTCACCGCGCAGGTGCGCAACATCGCCGAGGTCGCGACCGCCATCGCCACCGGCGACCTGTCGAGAAAGATCACGGTGGACGTGCGCGGCGAGATTCTGCTGCTCAAGGAAACGCTCAACACCATGGTCGACCAGCTGCGCTCATTCGCCGGCGAGGTGACGCGCGTCGCACGCGAGGTGGGCACCGACGGCCGCCTGGGCGGCCAGGCCGTGGTGCCGGGCGTCGCCGGCACGTGGAAGGACTTGACCGACAACGTGAACCTGCTCGCCGCGAACCTGACCACGCAGGTGCGCAACATCGCGGAGGTGACCACGGCCGTGGCGCGCGGCGACTTGTCCCGCAAGATTACCGTCGACGTCAAGGGCGAGATCTTGGAGCTCAAGAACACCATCAACACCATGGTGGACCAGCTCAACGGCTTCGCCGGCGAAGTGACGCGCGTGGCGCGCGAAGTCGGCACCGAGGGGCGCCTTGGCGGCCAGGCGCAGGTGCCGGGCGTCGCCGGCACGTGGAAGGATCTGACCGACACCGTCAATGTCATGGCGGCGAACCTGACCGAACAAGTCCGCGGCATCGTCAAGGTCGTGACCGCGGTGGCCAATGGCGACTTGAAGCAGAATCTCACCGTTGCCTCCAAGGGTGAAGTGGCGGCGTTGGCCGAGACCATCAACAACATGACGAACACGCTGGCCACCTTCGCCGATCAAGTCACCACGGTGGCCCGCGAGGTCGGCGTCGAGGGCCGGTTGGGCGGCCAGGCGAACGTGCCCGGTGCGGCGGGCACCTGGAAGGACCTGACCGGCAACGTGAATTTGCTGGCGGCCAATCTCACTACGCAGGTGCGCGCCATCGCCGAAGTGGCCACCGCGGTCACCAAGGGCGACCTGACGCGATCGGTGCAGGTCGAAGCGCGCGGCGAAGTGGCGGAGCTCAAGGACAACATCAATACGATGATCGGCAACCTGCGCCTGACTACGGATCGCAACACCGAGCAGGACTGGCTCAAGACCAACCTGGCGCGCTTCACCAACATGCTGCAGGGTCAGCGCGACCTGACCACGGTCGGCCGCCTGTTGCTGTCGGAACTGGCTCCCTTGGTCGGCGCGCAGCACGGCGTCATCTATCAGGTGCGGACCGACGGTGCGGATACGGCCCTGAAACTGCTGTCCGCCTATGCGGATGATGTGTCCAACGGCTATTCGGCGCATCTGGAGCTGGGCGAGGGACTGATCGGCCAATGCGCGCGGGACGCACGGCGCATGTTCATCACCGAGATGCCGGCCAGCGTCGTTCCCATCAGTTCCGGTTTGTTCCGGGCGCCGCCGCGCAACGCCATCGTGCTGCCGGTGTCTTTCGAAGGCCAGGTGAAGGCCGTCATTGAACTGGCATCGCTGGGGGCGTTCACGGACTTGCAGATGTCGTTCCTCGAGCAACTGACCACCTCGATCGGCATCGTGCTGAACTCGATCGAAGCGACGATGCAGACCGAAGGCTTGCTCAAGCAGTCGCAGGAACTCGCCACGGAGCTGCAGACCCAGCAACGCGAACTGCAACAGACCAACGAGAAGCTCGAGCAAAAAGCCCAGCAGCTCGCCGATCGCAACGTCGAGGTGGAAGCGAAGAATCAGGAAATCGAGCAGGCGCGGCGCGCGGTCGAAGAAAAGGCCACCGAGCTGGCGCTGACATCCAAGTACAAGTCGGAATTCCTGGCCAACATGTCGCATGAGCTGCGTACGCCGCTCAACAGCATCCTCATCCTGGGCCAGCAGCTCACGGAGAATCCGGAAGGAAACTTGAGCGGCAAGCAGGTGGAGTTCGCGCGCACCATCCACGGAGCCGGCACGGATCTGCTGAACCTGATCAGCGACATCCTCGACCTGTCGAAGATCGAATCGGGTACGGTGTCGGTGGACGCGGAGGAAGTTTATTTCAACAACCTGCTCGATATGATCGGCCGTCCGTTCCGCCACGAAGCCGAAAACCGCAAGCTGCAGTTCGAGATCGCCATATCGCCCGATTTGGAGCGCAGCATCATCACCGACTCGAAGCGCCTGCAGCAGGTGCTCAAGAATCTATTGTCGAATGCGTTCAAGTTCACCGCCGATGGCGGCGTGAAGCTCACCGTGTCGCCGGCGCTGAGCGGCTGGAATCCGGATCATCCGGTATTGAAACACGCCCCCGCGGTGGTGGCTTTCGAAGTGTCCGACACGGGCATCGGCATTCCCCCGGAAAAGCAGCGCATCATTTTCGAAGCCTTTCAACAGGCCGACGCCGGCACGAGCCGCAAATACGGCGGCACGGGCCTGGGGTTGGCGATCAGCCGCGAGCTGGCGAATCTGCTCGGCGGCGAGATTCAATTGCGCAGCACGCCGGGGTCGGGCAGCACCTTCACGCTGTACCTGCCGCTCACCTATCTCGGCGGCGCCTCATCGCGAGCGCACGCGGCCGGCGAGGCTGCCGCGTCGGCGAACAGCGGCGCGGTCCAGGCACGGCTGGCCGAGCACGCGGCCGAGCAGGTGATCGATGACCGCAACAACCTCGAGCCGGACGACAGTGTCGCGCTGATCGTCGAGGACGATCCGCATTTCTCGCGGATCATGGTTGATCTGGCGAAGGACGAAGGCTTCAAGGTGTTGGTCGCGCATCGCGGCGCGGACGCGCTCGCGCTCGCCCGCGCGCATCATCCGACGGCGATATCACTCGATATCTTCCTGCCCGACATGCTCGGATGGACGGTCTTGAGCCAGCTCAAGCAGGATCCGACCACCCGGCACATTCCGGTACAGATCGTCACCTTGGACGAGGATCGCCATCACGGTTTGGCGCGCGGCGCATTTTCGTTCGTTGAAAAGCCGACGACCACGGAGGGGCTGGAGAACGCCTTTGCGCGCATCAAGGGCTACGCCAAGTCGCGCCGTAAACGACTGTTGTTGGTCGAAGACAATGAGGCCGAGCGCCAGGGTGTCACCGAACTGTTGGGTTCCGACGATATCGAAATCATGACCGCCGACACGGGCGCGAGCGCGCTGCTGCAGTTGCGCGACAACCGCATCGATTGCGTGGTCCTGGACTTGAAGCTGCCCGACATGTCGGGGTTTGAGGTGCTGGAGCGAATTCGCGACGATGCGGCGCTCTGCGACATCCCGGTGGTGGTGTTCACGGGACGCGAACTCTCGCCCGATGAGGACGCGAAGCTGCACACCTTGGCGCGCAGCGTCGTGGTGAAGGGTGTGGAATCGCCCGAACGGCTGTTGGACGAGACGGCTCTGTTCCTGCATCGGGTGGTGGCCGACCTGCCGCCGGGCAAGCAACGCATGCTCGAGCGTCTGCACAGTTCGGACGAGGACCTGATTCGCCGCACCGTGCTGCTGGTGGACGATGATGCCCGCAACATCTTTGCCTTGAGCAGCGTGCTCGAGCGGCGCGGCATGGAAGTATTGACCGCGACGACCGGCAGCGAGGCGATTGCCGTCCTGGGTGCGCGCACCGATGTCGCCATCGTGCTGATGGACATCATGATGCCCGGCATGGATGGCTATGAAACCATCCAGGCGATTCGCGCCGATCCGGCCTACCGGCGGCTGCCGATTCTCGCGCTGACGGCCAAGGCCATGAAGGGCGATCGCGAAAAATGCCTGGAAGCGGGCGCCTCCGACTACCTGGCTAAGCCCGTGAACATCCAGCAGTTGATGTCTGCGCTGCGGATGTGGCTGCACCGCTAAAGGCTGCCATCCATGACCGGCCCCGACAAAGTCAATATTTTATTGGTCGACGACAGCCAGGCGAAGTTGCTGAGCCATGAGGTCGTGCTCTCCGAGATGGGCGAAAACCTGCTCAAGGCCGGCTCGGCGCGCGAAGCCTTCGAGTGCTTGCTGAAGAACGAAGTGGCGTTGATCCTGATCGATGTGTGCATGCCCGATCTGGACGGATTTGAGCTGGCGAGCATGATTCGAGAGCACCCGCGCTTTCGGAACACCGCCATCATCTTCGTCTCCGCGGTCATGATGGCGCACCTTGATCAGCTGCGCGGCTATCGGCTGGGCGGCGTGGATTACGTGCCGGTACCGGTGGTCCCGGAACTGCTGCGCGCGAAGGTGAAGGTCTTCGTCGAGCTGTATCGAAAAACGCGGCAACTCGAGCAATTCAATGCCGACCTCGAACGGCGCGTCGAGGAACGGACCGCGGAATTGCGAAAATTCAACGAGGAGCTGGAACTGCGGATCGAGGAGCGCACCCGCGAGCGCGAGCTGGCGCTGGCGCAGCTGTTCGAAGCGCAAAAAATGGATACGATCGGCCGCTTGACCGGCGGCGTTGCGCACGACTTCAACAATCTGCTCATGGCCGTGTTGGGCAGTCTCACGCTGTTGGAGAAGAAGCTGCCGGAGGATCCGCAGATCCGGCGGCTGTTGCGCAACGCCATTCAGGGCGCGGACCGCGGCAAAGCGCTGACCCAGCGGCTACTGGCGTTCTCGCGGCGGCAAGAACTCAAACCCCAGGCGGTCGACCTCGCGCAGTTGGTGCGCGGCATGGAAGAGCTGCTCACGCGCGCCGTCGGGCTTGGGATCGTATTCAGCAGCGAATTTCCCGACGATTTGCCGCCGGTGCTGGTCGATGCCAATCAGCTTGAATTGGCGTTGCTCAACGTGGCGCTGAACGCGCGCGACGCGATGGCGAATGGCGGGAGCGTGAAAATCACCGCCTGCGCCGAGCGTGTACCGGATTCCGCCCAGGCTCGCCATGTTGGCAATGGTCAGGCGAAGCCGCCGATCCAAAGCGGCGAGAGGCTTTCCCTGCCGCATGGCGAGTACATCCGCATCACCATCGTCGATACCGGCGTCGGCATGGATCAGGTGACCCTGGCAAAAGCGACGGAGCCATTTTTCACGACCAAAGGCCCCGGCAAAGGCACAGGCCTGGGGTTGTCCATGGTGCAGGGCATGGCGGCGCAATCGGGCGGCCTGCTGCGCATTCGCAGCGAGCCAAACGCGGGAACGATCGTCGAACTCTGGCTGCCGAAGGCGGCCACGGCGGCTTGTGCGCTGGTGCGGCCGCCGGAGGCGACGGCTGCGGTCAGGCCTGCGACCGAGCCGTGCACCGTGCTCATCGTCGATGACGACAGTTTGGTCATGACCGGCACCGCCGCGATGATTTCGGATCTGGGCCACGCGGCGGTCGAAGCGCACTCGGGCGCCGAAGCGCTCGATTTGCTCGGCTCGGGTCTCAAAGTTGACGTGGTGTTGACCGACCACGCGATGCCCATGATGACCGGATTGCAGCTGGCCGAATGCATTCACAGCAGGTTTCCCGGTCTGCCGATCATTTTGGCCACCGGCTACGCCGAATTGCCGGTCGATCCCGCGACAATGGGTATTGCGCGGCTGGCAAAGCCTTGTACGCAGCACGAGATCGCCGCGGCCATTCACCAGGCCGTGCGGTCCGCCGCCGGAAATAATGGACTGGCATTGTCGGGGGCAGCCACTTAGGCTTTGGTAGATGAAGTTTTGCATTTACGGCGCGGGGGCGATCGGCGGCTACCTCGCCGTGGAACTGGCGTTGTCGGGTCAGGAGGTGTGCGTCGTCGCGCGCGGGGCGCATCTTGAAGCCATTCAAGCGAGGGGATTGACCCTCAAGATTCATGGAGAGGAGAAGGTCGCCCGGGTGCGCGCCGATTCGGACCCTCGTGTTTTCGGTCCGGTCGACGTCGTGATCTGCACGCTCAAGGCGCATCAAGCCTTCGAAAGCGCGGCGGCCTTTGCGCCGCTTCTCGGATCCGACACCTCGGTCGTGACCGCGATGAACGGCATTCCCTGGTGGTACTTCTACAAGACCGGCGGCCGTCTCGAGGGAGCGCATCTGGAATCCGTCGATCCGGGCGGGCGCCAATGGAACAGCATCGGGCCGCAGCGCGCCATCGGCTGCGTGGTCGAGCCTGCGTGCGAAGTCATCGCGCCCGGTGTCATTGTGCACCATCAATTCAACCGGTTCATTCTCGGCGAACCAGTGGGCAGCCGCTCTGAACGGCTGCAGGCGCTGAGCAGTGCGTTGACGGCGGCAGGCTTCGATGCCCCGGTGCGCGACAATATCCGTTGGAATATTTGGTTGAAGCTCTGGGGCAATGTCTGCTTCAATCCCATCAGCGCGCTCACCAGCGCGACCTTGGGGCGAATGACCGGTGATCCGGACTTGCGAGCCTTGTGCAAGACCATGATGCTGGAGACCCGGGCCGTCAACGAAGCGCTGGACGTGCATATTCCCGCCGACATGATGGACCGGCGGCTGGCAGGCGCGGCATCCGCGACCGACCACAAAATGTCGATGCTGCAAGATCTCGAACGGGGACGGAGCCTCGAAATAGATGCGCTGGTCGGCGTGGTGCAGGAACTCGGCCGGCTCACCTCGGTGAGCACGCCGGTGATCGATGCCGTACTGGCGCTGATCAAGGAACGAGCCCGTGGGTCCGGGCTTTACAGCGAACTCAGCAGGCTTTAAAGGGGTAGCATCGCGCAAATGAAAACGGCCTATATCACCCACGCGGATTGCCTGCGCCACGAGATGGGCGCGGGGCATCCCGAATGTCCCGATCGATTGAACGCGGTCAATGCCGAGATGCGCTCGTCCGGATTGCTCGACGAATTGCGCTGCCTCGAAGCCCCGCTGGCCCGCGCCGAGGACTTGAAACGCGTGCACCGCTCGGTTTATGTCGACGCCATATTCGAGAATGCACCCGCCGAAGGCTATGTGCAGCTGGATCCGGACACGGCGATGAATCCGTACAGTCTTGCGGCCGCGCAACGCGCGGCCGGTGCGGGCGTCATGGCCGTGGATGAGTTGATGGCGCAACGCTCGGACAACGCCTTTTGCGCGATTCGGCCCTGCGGCCACCACGCCACGCAAGTTCGTTCGATGGGCTTTTGCATTTTCAACAACATCGGCGTGGCAGCGGCGTATGCCTTGGAAAAGAAGGGTCTCGAGCGCGTTGCGGTGATTGATTTCGACGTGCACCACGGCAACGGCACCGAGGACATGTTCAGTCCCCCGCACTGGCACAAGCGCGTGCTGATGACGAGTTTTTTTCAACACCCCTTCTACCCCTACAGCGGCCCTG
>Ga0210400_10000950_pt1 | contig 29781 bp, 24 predicted proteins | sample IncBWH26MmetaG_FD_155456 | JGI IMG/M metagenome (GOLD analysis project Ga0210400, IMG submission 155456) | Forest soil microbial communities from Barre Woods Harvard Forest LTER site, Petersham, Massachusetts, United States - Inc-BW-H-26-M | ecosystem: Environmental > Terrestrial > Soil >... | reverse complement strand
TCTCGCCGATGGCAAAGTGGATGTGGGCGCTTTGATTACGCATAGGTTTCCGATTGACCAGGCGCAGTCGGCATATGACCTCATCATGGGGAAATCTCAGCCAGCATTCCTTGGAGTCCTGATTACTTATCCGGAGCTTGCCGAGGAAACCCGGCGCGTCACAATGAACGTAGCGGGGAAGGGTAGAGCAACCTCCTTTGCAGACGCGAAATCGATTGCCATCGGACTGCTGGGGGCGGGCAACTTCGCCACCAGCACACTATTGCCGGCAATAAGACGAGTTGGCGGTGCGACGCTAGTCGGTGTATGCGCGGCTAATGGTTCTCATTCTCACCACGTCGCGAAGAAGTTTGGATTTCGCTACGGCGCCACTGATGAGGACAGCCTGATCGGCGATGAGGCGATCAATACGGTCGTCGTCGCCACTCGTCATCACTTGCATGCCAGACAGGTGCTGGCAGCCTTGAAGTCCGGCAAGCACGTCTTCTGTGAAAAGCCGTTGTGCCTGAATGAAGATGAGTTGCGTGACATCGTGCGGGTATACGAGGACCAGCAATCGTTTGGCAAGCCGCTTCTCATGGTTGGTTTCAATCGCAGGTTCGCTCCTCTCGCGCTTCGGCTCAAGAGTTTTCTTCGAGGGATTCATGAGCCACTGGCGTTGCATTACCGGGTGAATGCCGGCTTCATTCCTGCCGATCACTGGCTGAATGATCCCGAACAAGGTGGCGGTCGAGTCATCGGGGAAGTCTGCCATTTTGCGGACTTTCTGAGTTTCCTGGTGGGCGCTGCCCCAGTTGAGGTTGAAGCCCACAGCCTGGCCAATCCTGGCAAATACAGCAACGATAATGTGATCTGTTCGCTGCGCTTCGCGGATGGGTCGCAAGGCACAATCAGCTATTTGGCCAACGGCGACAAATCGTATTCGAAAGAGCGGGTCGAAGTCTTCGGTGGTGGCGCGGTGGCTGTGCTTGAGGATTTTCGCCGGCTGGAACTCGTTGGCCAGGGACGGAAGCAAGTGTTTCGATCTCTCTTGCGACAGGACAAAGGTCATCGTGGTGAATGGGAAGCTTTTGTCGCAGCCCTTCGCGCCGGAGGAGACTCTCCCCTGCCTCTCGCGGAAATTGTGACCACAATGTTGACCACATTTGCGTTGGAGGAGTCGCGTTCTTCAGGTCAGCCCGTTTCGGTCGGCGGACTTCAGAGTCATAGTTACAAGTCATAGTTAACCCCGTGAAGATTCTCTACGTTTCGCAATATTTCCCCCCGGAGATGGGAGCGCCGGCAGCGCGTGCTTCCGAGTTATCCCGTCACTGGGCACGGATGGGGCACGATGTGACCGTCCTCACCGGATTTCCCAACCATCCGACCGGCATTGTGCCTGAGGATTGGCGCTCGCGGCTCCATCGCCTTCGCTACACGGAAACAGTCGATGGGGCCCGTGTCATTCGCACCTGGCTATGGCCGCTGCCGAACCGAAAGGCCCACGAAAGGATCCGTAACTACGCGTCGTTCTGTGTCTCGGCGGGGATCACAGGACTAGCTCTGCATAAGCCGGACGTAATCATCGCCACGTCTCCTCAATTGCTGGTCGCACTTTCGGGATGGTGGCTGGCGTGGTGGAAGCGGGTCCCCTTCGTTTTCGAAGTGCGCGATCTTTGGCCGGAGTCGCTCGCGGCCGTCGGCGCGGGCAGCGAAGGAAGCTTGCTCCATCGCACGCTGGGCGCAATCGCCGGATTTCTCTATCGTCGCGCCGACCGCATCGTTGTCGTGGCGCCGGCTTTCAAGGACCACCTGATCCGGCACTGGAACGTTCCCGCGGCAAAGACTTCCGTTGTCGAAAATGGAGTGGAGATCGATCTTTTCCGGCTCGACCCGGCAGCGATGGAAGTGCGAAAACAACTCAAGCTCGAAGATCGTTTTCTGATTTGCTACATCGGCACGATGGGCAATGCGCATGGACTCGAAACGTTGATTGCCGCCGCCGAAGAACTACGGGCTGCACTGCCAAACGCGATGTTTTTACTGATTGGGGAAGGGGCGGAGAAGGAACGCATCGTGCAACTCGCTGCTGCGGGCGCACTAACCAACATTCAGTTCCTTGGTGAGCAGCCGCGAGAACGGATTCCCGCTTATATTTCTGCTGCCGATCTCTGTCTGGTCATGCTGAAAAAGACTGAGCTGTTCAAGACCGTGATTCCCACCAAACTGCTTGAATACATGGCATGCGAGCGTCCGGTCATTGTGGCTGTTGACGGGCAGGCTCGGCAGATTGTCGAAGAGGCCAGCGCCGGAGTTTTTGTGGAACCCGAGAACAGTCAAGACCTTGTGCAAGCGATTCTCAGACTAGCCGAAGACCCGGCGAAAAGGCGGCAAATGGGGGCCAGCGGCCGGCAATACATCAGCAACAAGTTTTCGCGCGAAAAAACGGCTCGGGACTATATCACTGTGCTTGAAGCGCTGAATGTGTAGTGGCGAGCGCGGCTGTCCCACATGCGCTAAGGATGAACCGCAAGTACCGCCAAGGTAGAGGACACGGAAATTGCCGCCTCTGCGGTGCGGTATGCCGCAGTCTTGGCTGCGCTTCCGGGGATGAACAAGACGTCCCCTTTGACCATCGCCATATCCGGCGCCTTGGCATAAAGTATCTTCTTGAGGTTGACGGGAATTTCCTGAATCCCGTTCGGGGTCTGGCGCAGGATCTTGGTTTTGCTCAAGGCAGAAGTGCGGGTATTGCCGCCGGCCAGCGCCAGAACTTTGAGGACGGTGAGGGTGTTGTCCTCCATCCGAAAGCCGCTGGGATTCTTCACATCACCCACGACGTATACAATCCCGGCGCGCGAAACAATGATCGTGTCTCCGGGAAAAATATCTACATTGTCCTTAGTATCTTCCGTCAGGTTCGACGATAGCTGCAGCTCGACCCTCTGAGCGGGATCTCCACGATGCTCGATGGTGACGTTGCGCCCCGCCTTATCGGTTAATCCTCCCGCCGCCGAGATCAAGTCGAAAAGTCGGCGATCACCAACCGCAGGGTAGGCCCCGGGCCGAATGACCTCACCCACCACAGTTATTGCTTGCGAGGCGGATTCGTTCACGAAAATGGAAACGTGCGGGCCGCGGACAAAGCCTCCATCCTCCAGGCGCTTTTGGATCAGTTCCTGCGCTTCGTCGGTCGTGAGGGAGGCAAGGTGAACGTAGTCAATCAGGGGAAGATAGACGTCTCCGGAGCCGCTGATGCGCGCCTTGGTCGATAGATCAGGCACTCCGAACACGCTGATCTCGATCAAATCGCCGACACCCAGCTTCAAATTCGACCCAGCAAGCAGATGAGACGATTGGGGCGAAGCGGTTTGATTGCCGGTCACGGTTGCGGGCTGCGTCCCCCCATCAGCGGCCGGAGTCTGGGCCTGAAGGTGAAGGCTGCACGAACCAACGAGAAACACGCACAAGCTTCGCAAAAGAAAGCGGTGATTCCGCCTTAACATACCAAGACTCCTGGATTTACGCGTGGATCAAGCTTAACACGAAACCCAGTAAAATCGGCCTAGAACGCCCGGTTTCGGCGCCCTTGAAGGATCAGATTGGGAGCGAAGAAAGGTATAATTTCCAAAATACTGAAATCTGAATTCTCTCTGGCATTGGCCCGGGCTCGATGAGTCGATGGCGGCGGAGGACGAATCGTGAAAACAGAAGTGCCAGCGCGGGAGCCACTGGTACGGCGCTTCATGCCGGAGTTAGACGTGCTGCGCGGAATTGCAGTTCTCGGCGTGCTGTTCTTTCATGGGTTTAGAGCGGAATATGGCGAACTCCCCTTTACTGGGGCACGCAGAAGCATAGTGCTGGCGACTCAGCCTGGAGCCCTCGGGGTAAACCTATTCTTCGTTCTCTCGGGATTTCTGATCACGGGAATCCTCCTCGATTCCCGGACCAGGCCCGATTACTACCGCCGGTTTTACGCTCGGCGGGCGCTGAGAATTCTTCCGGCATATTATTCGCTCTTGATCCTCTTAGGTGTTCTACACCAGGCCTCGGCGGCATTTCTCGGCCTGAGTTTTGTTTATTTGTCCAATGTCACCGGTCTTTTCGGCGTGTCCATGGACTATCATCCGCTTTGGTCTCTTGCGGTCGAAGAACACTATTACATCGTTTGGCCCTCGGTCGTGCGCAAATTGAGAGTTCGCTCTCTGGCCCTGTTTTCTCTTACGCTCTGCATCCTCATACCTGTTGCCCGAGCAGTCTCATTCCACTATGGTCACATGCTGGGGGGCGAATGGTACACGTGGTTTGCCGCTGATGGCCTCGCTGAGGGGAGCCTTTTGGCGATTGTGCTGCGAACTTCGATCAGCCGGAAACATGCGGCCGCCGGCGCCGCGTTTCTCCTGACGATCGCAACGATCTTAGTGATCGCAGGCGCCCCCTTCGGGATGCTGTCGCGTCAAACCATGCTGGGAGCAAGTCTGCAACTGACCCTGGTAAATACTTTCTTTGCGGGACTTCTTCTTCTCTTCCTGGTGCTCGGCACCAGCTCGCGGAAATGGCTGGTGAATAGCACGATCCTGGCGTTCTTCGGCTACATCAGCTATGGGCTTTACCTGATCCATCCGATGATGTTTCGCATCTACGACAAGGTCACGGGAAGATTTTGGTCGTGGTTGCAGCCCTCGGCCGGACACTTTGGCCTGATCGTGCTCCGGTTTGCAGTTGTGAGTGCGACCGCAATTGGCTTGTCGTATCTTTCGCGGGAATATTATGAGGAATGGTTCTTGCGGCGCAAGGAGCGCATCGCACCTCCGCCCGCGGAGACGCCGGTGAAGGTCGTAGTGACAGTGCCCTCGGCGGCCGCGATCGCAACCGAAGCGTCGGAGCCGTCCTCAACATGACGATGAAGCTGGCGGAAGCCCTAAAGGTTATTCAGTCAGCCCTATCCAATGCTCCCCGGTTGGAGGTAGCGCTGCTGTGTGGCTTCACTCCTTTACATCTGGAAACATTCCTTCGTGCACATCTGTGCAAATTGTTTCCCGAACGTTCTCCCAATGTGCAGACAGGTTTGTACGGTGACTTGATCGGCAACCTGCAGCGCGTCGCGGGAGTCTCTGCCGCGGTAGTGGTGATCGAATGGCCCGATCTCGATCCCCGGCTCGGCCTGCGCCGGCTTGGCGGCTGGGAACCGTCCCAATTGCAGGATATTCTTGGCGAAGTGAACCGCAGCTGCGACCTTCTGCAGAGTGGTATTGCGGCGGCTGCACGAAACATTCCGCTGGTCGCGTGTTTTCCAACCCTTCCGCTGGTTCCTGTTTCTTTTTCGCCGCTGGCACGGGCGAGCGAGTTCACGCTTGAACTTCGCAGCCGCATCGCCTCCCTTAGCGCTGCGCTATCCCACCTTCCGGGCGTCAGAATTGTTGACCCTCAGCGGCTGGATGCGCTGTCCTCGTCCCGGCGTCTGGATCTTAACTCCGATCTCTCGGCGGGCTTTCCCTACACTTTGTCTCATGCTTCGGCGCTTGCCGAGGTGCTGGCTGGGTTAGTTCTGAATCCGCAGCCCAAGAAGGGTCTGATCACGGATCTCGACGACACGCTCTGGCGTGGTATTCTCGGCGAGGTCGGGGTGCAGGGTATTTCATGGGACTTGGACAATCACAGCCAGATTCATGCGCTGTACCAGCAATTGCTGCGCTCCCTGGCGGCATCCGGAACCCTTATTGCCGTTGCCAGCAAGAACGACCGTTCGCTGGTGGAAGAGGCGTTTGCCGCCAGAGACCCCATCCTGCGCGAGGCTGACATTTTTCCCTTCGAGGTGCACTGGGGAGCCAAGTCTGAATCGGTCGCGCGCATCCTCCACGCATGGAACATCTCGGCCGATGATGTAGTGTGTGTCGACGACAGCCCCATGGATCTGGCGGAGATCAAAGGGGCACATCCCGGAGCGGAATGTGTCTTGTTCCCGCGTGAGAATCCGCAAGCTGCTTACGAGTTGCTGGAACGGCTGCGAGACTGGTTTGGCAAGGACAAAATTTCCCAGGAGGATGGCCTCCGCGCCGCGAGCTTGCGGAGCAATGCTGAGTTACAGCACGGTATAGAGCAGGCTTCGCCGGGTGCTGTTGGCGATTTTCTTCGCCAGATCAACGGCAAGTTGACTCTTAGCTCACAAAAACTGCCGCTCGATTCCAGGTCCTTGGAATTAGTGAACAAGACCAACCAGTTCAATCTAAACGGTCGCCGCTTCCAAGAGGCCGAATGGCAAAATTGGCTGAACGCGCCGGACGCTGTCTTCTTGGCGGCCAGCTATCGCGACAAATACGGCCCACTGGGAAAGATAGCCGTCATCGCAGGCGATCTTTTAAATGTGAATGTGAATGGCTTGAATGGCGATTCTTCGGGAAAACGCAGGCTGCGCATCCGCACTTGGGTTATGAGTTGCCGCGCCTTTTCCCGCTTGATTGAATATGAGTGCATTCGGTGGCTGTTTGCCAAGCTGGATGTAGAAGAACTTGAATTCGACTTTTTGCCAACGGCCCGCAACACGCCCATGCAAAACTTTTTGCAGCAAGTTCGTAACGCGCCAGCGGAGCCGCACTGCCGCCTGTCCCGCGCTCAATTCCTGCAGAGATGCCCCGCATCAAGTCATGTGGTCGAGGAATCACCTAATGACTGAGCTCGAGAGCCGTCTGGTCAATTGTTTCGCGACCGCTTTTCCGGAACTTGATCCGCAAGAGATTCCTTCCGTGTCCATGGGCTCCCTGGCAAGCTGGGATTCGCTCGCTGGCATCACTCTGCTCTCTCTTATTGAGGAGGAATTCCGTCTCAGCATATCGCCGGATGATGCCGCTGGCCTCGTCTCATTCGAGTTGATCCTTCATTATCTGCAGAAAGATTATCTGCCGGGATCTCCGGAGGACTCAAAGTGATGCTTGCACCTAAGATCTTTGCCGCCGCCGACCTCCGGGTGGGACTCGCGTCCGAGTACGAGCGCGAAATTGAAGAGTCGGATGTGCTCGGGTTTGCCGCAAACTCGGGAGACTTCAATCCTCTGCACGTGGATTCCAGCTTCGCGCAACAGACCCGGTATTCGCAGCGCATTGTTCACGGCGCTTTTCAGATTGGCTTGGCCTCAGCTCTGATCGGCATGCATTTGCCGGGGCGCGATGTGCTCCTGGGCTCAGTCAACGCGCGTTTTCTGGCGCCTCTCTACTTCCCTTGTCGAGTGCGGGTTAGTGGTGAAATCACAGCGTGGAACCTTGCCTCTCGTGCCGGCAGCGTTCGGGTCACGGTGAGCGACCTTGCATCCCTCGCGCCGACATCAGAGATCACCGTGGCTTTCACGCTGCAGGCGGGCAAACCGGAGCAGCCGGCCGCCACCACGCAGCAATCGAGGCCTGTAGAAACGGCATTTTTTCCCGCCGGAAACGGCAGAAAAATCCTGATTCTCACCGGAGCGTCTGGAGGAATTGGCGCTGTCTTGCTCAAAGCTCTGGCGGAAGACTTTTCGGTGCTGGCGTTGGTTCACCGCCGTCCGTTGCACGAGAAGCCGCCGCATGTAGTGGAGGTGCAGGCCGATATCAGCGCTCCGGGATGGGAAGAAATTATCACGCAACGCCTGGGCGGCCATCCTCTGTACGGCATCGTCCATTGTGCGTGGGCCGGCATGCCAAAGGGCGGCCTCCTGCAAAGCGACCCTCGGCTGATCGAACAACAGCTTGCCTTCGGAACTTCCCACGTGGTGCGCCTTGCGCGTTTACTGTTCAGTCTCGTCGGCTCCGATGGCGGACGAATGGTGGCGCTCGGCTCGGTTGCGGGGCACTGCAAGCCCGCCCTGGGCCTGGGGGCTTATTCTCTTGCCAAGTCGGCATTGGAAGACACGCTCCGGCTGTTGGCTCCCGAGGTGGCTCGCAAGAAAATCAGCATCAACGCCGTATGCCCGACGTTCGTGCCGGCCGGCATGAATGTTCAAGCCGACGACCTGCGGATGAAGCGCGAAGCAGCGCTGATTCCCATGGGCCGGATTTGTGAGACCGAAGACATCGTCGGCGCGGTCCGCTATCTTCTCTCACCCGCCGCCTCGTTCATCTCGGGACAATCGATCGTCCTTTCAGGGGCGCAGCTGTGATGAAGAAGTTCTCAGTTCCCAGTTCTCAGTGGACATCGGATTCGTGATAACTGATGACTAAAACCTAAATTCAACATGCCGGAAAATGGGATCAGGAAAAACTTTCAGCTGCACGAGATATCGCCTTCCGAACTGGAGGAAGTGGCTCGATTCATCGGACGCGTGTCTGGATCGGACACGCCGCTTCCTCGCGCCCTGGAGCGGCTCTCATGGATCCTGCTGGAAAATCCTGCGCGCGGGCCCGGCGATCCGTTGGGATGGTTTCTCCGCGCACCGTCGGGAGAGGTCGTCGGCTGCATGTGTTGCGCTCCCCAGAAGTTCTGCTTCGGCCAGACCACTTTTACGCTGATGATGGCCAATTCGTTCTATGTGGATGATCAATATCGAGGAGGGGGCACCTCGATTTTCCTGAAGTACCTGCAGCTTGGCCGCCGCTACCCTTTGTTCGTCAGTTCCGCCAACCCCACCGTGGCTGAAATGTGGCAGAAGCTCGGGGGGTATCCCTTGGGGAATTCGGACGGCGAAGTTCTCGGCATCCTGCGCTGGCCACCGCTGCTGGCAGAAAGCGTGTATCGCAAAACGGCCAGCGATCGCATGGCACGATTCACGGCCGGTCTCGCATCCCCTTGGCTCCGCGCCCGGCGCCGGTTACTCCCCGGCAATGCGGAAGGAGAGCTCGTGCCTCTCAGCAGTCCTGAGGAAGCGGCTCGCGTTTGCGCCGAGCATCATAGTGACAAGGTGACGAGTTGCCGGAATGTCGCGTTTCTGAAATGGCGCTACTTCTCGGGCGTTGGCCCAATGACTCGAGTGTTTGCCTTTCGCCCGCGTGACGGCGACAAAAAGCAGTTCATGGTCGGGCTTCAGTTGCAGAATCGCGGATACAAACAACAGGTGAGGGCGTTGCACGTGTTGGACATCTGGGGCGAAGCCGATCCGAAAACATATCTCGCGATCGCTGGGTGTTTGGTTCGCGAGTATCGTGGCCAGATTGATGTGCTGGTATTTCGCTGCCTCAATTCGACGCAGCAGCAGGCTTTAATGGCGAATGGTTTCAAAGTCCGTCCGTTTGCGGCGCCCATTGCCTGGTGCATTGACAAGGCTGGACTGCTCCCGCCGAAGGATTGGTATTTCGTGCCGGCGGATGGCGACATGTTCCTGTGAGGTTACAGTTGAGTCCTAAGACCGTCTTGCGTTCAGTGTTGATAAGAAGTGCCGCCGCGCTTCGCGTGGATGAGCTTGCACTTGGCTTGCGACGCTGGCTTGTCCGCTGGGGGCAATCTCCCAGCATGCTGGCGATTGAAATGCACGAGACGCCTGAGCGGGATGAGCGCCTGTTCCACCAACAGTTGGAGTGGGCAGCGCGTCATTTTACATTAGTTGATCTTCCGACCTTTGACCGCTTATGGCAGGAGTATCGCAGCAACCCGCTAGCACTAAGTAAGAGCAAGCCGCCGCTTCTGTTCACCTTTGATGACGGCCGCCTAAGCAACTATACCGTTGCGGCGCAGGTCCTCGAGTCTTTCGGAACCCGCGGCGTTTTCTTTGTGGTCCCGCAGTTCGTAAAATGCAATCCGCAAGAAGCGCGCCAGTTCTACTATTCGCGCATCGATACGCGGCAGCTGCCACCCAGCCTCCCGGAAGAAGAAACGTGTTCCATGACGCCGCAGCAAATCGCGGATCTATCGCGCCGCGGGCATTCCGTCGGCAACCATACGTACTCGCACGTGAATCTCGCGACCTTGCCCGAAGATCAATTGCATCACGAGATCGTTGACAGCGCCGCACAGATTGCCTCCTGGACTGGGCAGCCGGTGGATGCCTTTGCCTGGACCTTTTCGTGGGACTCGATCACTCCTGCAGCGTGGAAACTAATCCAGCAGCATCACCGCTTCTGCTTTGCGCCTTGTCCTGGTTCCGTGGACTGTCGCGCCGACTCGGCAAATCTGATCTGGCGCACAGAAGTCGAAGTAGTCTATCCACCGTCGGATTTTCGGTTCATGTACGCTGGGTTGGCGGACCCGCTGTGGCGAAGGAAGCGAGAGCGCCTGAGAGCTACACTCGGAGGCCCACCCACCCCACATTAGACGCACGATCTGTAAGCCAACGCGAAAGTAAAATCGGCGCTGAGCGCTCTGTTTCGACGGCCGGGACCCGTGAAAGCTAATTAATAAATAGGGCCGGAACAGTTGCTCATCGACTGCCCCAAGTTGTATAGTTCCACAAACAACCATTCGATCACACGGTCGCAACTAAGGGGCAACTCTGTCTGAAAGATATCGGCTGAAACTTCCCGCGCAGCGGACGTGGTCTGAGATGCCGGGCGTTTCGACTGGAAGGGAACACCGACCTTGACGCTCCTGTTCTTTGGATTATTCGCGTTCTCGCTGGTTTTGTCGTTTGTGGCTACGCGTGAAGTGCGAGACATCGCAACCCGCAGAGGCTGGGTTTCCGCGCCACGAGACGGACGGCTCCATGAGGCCCCGCTTCCCCGCTTGGGAGGCGTAGCAATTTTCCTGGCGTTCTCGATCAGCTTGCTCGTGTGGCTGGGACTTTCTCTCGCATTTCCCCGCTTGCGCGATGGACTCGCTCCCGCCACACTTCTCCGTATCTATGTTCCGGCTTGCCTGATTTTTTGTCTCGGTATCTACGATGACCTTCGTGGCGCAGGCCCCTATTTGAAGGTTGCCGTGCAGGCGATCGCCGCAGCGATGCTCTTCGCCGGCGGAATGCGGGTGCTCGATCTGCCGCTAATCTTCGGTTCCCACTCATTCCCCTGGTTCATCGGATTGCCACTCACTGTGTTGTGGGTGGTTGCGGTTACCAATGCTTTCAATCTCATCGATGGCCTGGATGGGTTGGCGGCCGGGTCGGCCTTGTTTTCGACGATGGTGTTTTTTGTTGTCTCGCTGGTCGATCATTCGTGGCTCGGCTCCCTGATGAGCGTAACGCTCGCCGGCGCCATCCTGGGCTTCCTTCGCTTTAACTTCAATCCCGCCACGATTTTTCTGGGTGACTCGGGCAGCTTGTTCATCGGTTTCATACTCAGCGCGCTGGCCCTGGCAGGAGCTCAGAAAGCGCCGACGTTCGTGGCCGTTGCCATCCCGGTGGTCTCGTTCGGATTGCCGATTCTTGAAACCTTGCTATCCATCATGCGACGGTTGATCAGCGGACGCCCGATCTTCACCGCCGATCGCGAACACATCCACCACAAGTTGCTGCAGATGGGCTTTTCGCAGCGCCAGGTGGTGATCGTTCTCTACGCCGTCTCCGCGTTGTTCGCCATGCTAAGCCTGTTCCTGCTTTGGCCCACGGGCAGCACGCTGGGACTGGTGCTGGCGGTCGTGGGAACCGGCATCTGGCTGGGAGTCCAGCACCTGAACTACCTCGAGTTTGGCGAATTGCGGCGAGTGGCGCAGCGCACTATTGACCAGCGGCAGATCGTGATCAATAATCTTTCGGTGCGCCGCGCGGTCGAGCAGCTCAAAAACGCCGGCGATTTCCATCAGGTACGCAACGTCCTGGTTGCCGCCTTCGATAGCAATGATTTCGACGCATTCGAATTACACCTTAGGGCGCTTCCCGGTGATCTGGCAGCGCCTGCCGAGGTCAACCGTCCCTTTCACTGGAGCAAGTTTCCTCACATGGTGGCAATTTCCGCCCAGCCTTCGTGGAAGCTGACGCTGGACTTGGTGACAACTTCGAACCAGCACCGCGGATCACTCGTCGTGTACCGCATGTACAGCCCTCGTGATCTTCAACTGGACGTCAACCTTCTGACTTCCGAATTCCCCGCTACCCTCGCCGACGCTCTTAATCGAGTGCTGAGCGTGCCGCCGGTTCTCGTGCTAGTTGCCGCGCAGGGCGACACCCCGTTTCTGGCCGCGAACCGCTGACGGACTTCGGGACCTGATCGAATCGAACGCAGGGACCGTTCCCCGGCCGTCCGGCAGGCGAAGTTCCGCTCCGCCCTCGAGCCCAGGATGGGCAAATGAAAACCCCGGCGCGCTCCGCTCGCCTTGGCAGCCGAGGCGGCTGTCCCTACGTGGGATCTTCCTCCATTCCTTTCAATCCCTGAGTTAATATGTAGGTAACTCATGTAGGTAACTATGGATCGGAGCGTTCTCAGATTGCCGGATCCAGTCGCGGGCACTCCCAACGGAGAGCGCCGCCGCCGCGTTCGTCATAAACTCCACACTCCGGTTTACGCCAGTTTCAATGGCTCGCAGACCGCTATGGTCGTGGACCTGAGTGAATTGCTCGACCTGCACGAAGATGGCTTCGCCGTCCAAACCAGTGAACGGCTGGAAATCAATCGAGCTGTAAACCTTTGTCTCGATCTGCCAGAAACGAAAAGTTTTATTCACGGCAGTGGCCAGGTGATATGGAGCGATGACACTGGCCGCGGAGGCATCCGGTTTTCGGGGCTTTCTGAGAGTTCCCGGAAAATACTCAAAGAGTGGCTCTTTGCCAACCTGCTGATCGCCGGCTCTAACCACGCGGCTCGAACTGAGCAACTAGCGCGGCACGACGCCGGGGAAGACAAATTACCGGAGCCGGCGGTGATCGTTGGTTCAAAGGCCGATACAAAGGCCGATTCGAATCCCGATACAAGAACCCACAGTGTCGTCCCAATCTCCGATGGAAGCGAAACGCTCTCTTCGTTGGCGGCAATTGGGCGCAGGGTCCGAGAGATCGGTGACGACGTCGATGAAGTTTTGTCCCTCATCACCGAGCGCGTCCTGAGTCTCACCGGAGCCAGTGGCGCGGCCCTGGCGTTTCTCACGGATGACACGATGATCTGCCGGGCGCGAGCCGGCGAACCAGCTCCTTCGCTCGGAGCTCCCGTCGACGCAAAACAAGGCCTGTCGGGAGAATGCGTGCGCAGCGGCCGCCTCGTCTCATGCGAGGATGCGGGAAACGATCCGCGTGTCGATCCCGGAATTTGCCGGGCGCTAGGCATTGGCTCGCTCATGGCCGCTCCCATTGTGTCGGATTTCCGGGTGGTCGGGCTGCTGGAGATTTTCTCTCCGCATCCGCGTAATTTCACGAAGTCCCACGAGGCGGTGTTGGACCGGCTCGTCGAAATGATTCCCCATCGTGAAAAGACCAGGCCTGACGCCGTGTCAGACATGCCGCCTTCCGCTTCGGGGTCGGGTTCCTTCCATGAGATGCGCGAGGCTCAGTTAGAGCCCAAGCCTGAAGTCCGCGCGCAAATCTCGCAGCAAGTTCGCGAGCAGGTACCCAAACCTGCGCCGACATCTCCGTCCCATTTGCTCGATCTCGGACTGCTAGGGCTGGTTATAGTAGTTGTGGCGGTGGTTGTCGGCTATTTAGTCGGGCCGATGATCGAAAAGCGCATCTCGCCGGAAGCATCACAGCGGTCATTGTTGAAGGAGGTCAAGGCGTCCGAGTCGGCTTCGACCGATCGACGCTCGACCAACCAGCGCGTGAAGTCCCTGCCCGAGTTGCGAAACCTCGCGGTTCAGGGAGACGCGGATGCCCAATGGCAGATGGGCGTGCGCTACCATAACGGAGAGGGCGTTCCGCGGGATGATGTGCAGGCTATGCAATGGTTCCTGCGCGCTGCCGAACAAGGGCATGTTACCGCGCAGGCTACGCTCGGTGCCTACTACTGGGCGGGGCGTGGAGTTCCTCAAGATTTGTCGAAAGCCTACTTCTGGTCTGCGCTGGCGCTCGCCCAGGGTGACGCGAACAGCAAATCTCGACTCGAAGGGTTGGCCTCCCAAATGACCCAGGCGCAAGTCTCCGCCGCGCGCCAGCAGGCCGAAACCTGGCTCCACTCCCACAACCAGCGAGCGAAGTCCGAGGCGAACTAAGGTGGCAACTGAGTTCCCGTAGAGCCGCGGCTAGCCGCGTCTCCTCCGCAGATGGGCAAGCCCCGTCTCTAAAAGCGGGAGCCTCACAGCGACAGACAGACCCATTCCCTCAGCCGTAGAATATATCTGTGGCCACGTTGCGCGATATTCTCACGGCCGACGCTCGCGTCCGCGAAGGCGACCCCGCTCTTTGGGAAAAGCTGGATCGCAATCGAGTACGCTGCTATGCCTGCGGCCACTGCTGTCCGATTCCCGAGGGACAACCCGGTGTCTGCAAGGTTCGCTTCAACCATGGTGGGACGCTCTATGTTCCGTGGGGCTATGTCGCGGGAGTTCAGTGTGACCCCATCGAGAAGAAGCCTTTTTTCCACGCCCACCCCGGAGCTCTCGCCTACAGTTTCGGAATGCTGGGCTGCGACTTGCACTGCTCTTATTGCCAGAACTGGGTTACTTCGCAAGCGCTGCGGGACCCGAACGCCGTGTCAGCGCCGCTCGAGGCCGATCCGGAACTGCTGGTCAAGGACGCGCTTGCCCAAGGCGCAAAGGTTGTGGTCAGCACCTATAACGAGCCGTTGATCACCAGCGAGTGGGCGGTTGCGGTTTTCCGCCGGGCCCGACAGGCGGGCTTGCTGACCGCGTTTGTTTCGAATGGAAACGGGACTCCGCAGGTGCTCGAGTATCTCCATCCCTGGATCGATCTTTACAAAGTGGACCTCAAGAGCTTCGACGATCATCACTATCGCCAACTCGGAGGACGCCTGCAGCCGATCCTCGATACGATCCGTAGTTTGCACCGGATGGGCGTGTGGCTGGAGATCGTCACCTTACTCATTCCTGGCTTCAACGACAGCGACGACGAACTGCGGAACCTGACCGCATTTCTGGCCGGCGTCTCGCCCGACATCCCCTGGCACGTCACCGCCTTTCACCAGGATTACAAAATGACTTCGCCCGCCGACACGCGTCCAGAAGATCTGCTACGCGCCGCCACCATCGGCCGTGAAGCTGGATTGCGCTACATCTACGCTGGCAACCTTCCCGGGCGCGTGGAGGATATGGAAGATACGCATTGCCATCAGTGTGGCGAAATGCTGATCCGGCGCTATGGATATTCGATCAAAAAATACAAGCTGACTCCAGAAGGCAATTGTCCGGCCTGCCATGCGCCGGTCCCCGGCCGCTGGTCGAAGAAATTTGACGGTCAGATTGCGGCTTCGCCTTTTGTGCCCCGCAGGAATGCGCAATTCGTTAAAATCCTCTCGCAGCAGCCATAGCAGCCTGTGCGAGAACTAACGTAAAATCGGGGCTTGCCCGTCTTGGGCTGCCGGCAAATTTCGGTTTGTGCGGCTTCCGTATCAGTGGACAAGTCGATTCGTATCAGGGCACGCCTGTTAGGCGTGCAGAAAGCCTTTACAATGGATGCGTCTTTGGGCGCTGGATCTTGGAGTTCGACTTCCATCGCAGGCTAATAGTCCATATTCATGCGAACGGCGAAATTATTGCTCCTGAGAGTTTTGCTGTGTCTGGTCTTACTTTGTCTATACCTGGGCTGTTCTCCGCGTGATTTTCTGACGCGCCGCCTCGCCGCCAGCTTGATCTCGACCTCCGACACATTCAAAGCGCCGCAATTGTTCTGGCTCAAGACTGGCATTGTTTCCAACCAGGAGTTCATTTCTCCCGACTTCATGGTGTTGCAGCACCGCGGATGGATTATCGGCACCCAACAGAAGTGTCCCGCCGGAGTCGAGCCTCCGCCCTGCTGGGATGTAATGCTTACGCCGCTCGGAGTAGACACGATACGTCCGCTGATATCGAATGCGCTTCCAGACAATGGTCGCGATAGTGGCCCGATCGGGATTCAAGTCGTGCGCCGCGAACTGCTCAGCATTGGCGGGATCAGCAAGGCGGGTAATTTCGCCGACGTCGAGTTCATCTGGCATTGGGTTTCTATCAATCAGGTCGGAGCGTCGCTTTACGATAGCGGAGTGCGCTACCGGTCGACCGTCGGATTCCGTGACTATGACGATGGATGGCGTGTTGTGGAGCAAACTGCCCACAGCAACCAGTCGCTGGATGAGGCCTTACGTAACGCTCAACCGATGGCGCCATAGAGACATTGCATCCGTAGAGACGGGGCTGGCCTCGTTTCTCCGCGAGCGGAGACGCGGCAAGCCGCGTCTCTACAGAAAGAATATGTTTAGGGCCCAACCAATCAACCAATCTATGCGACGATCAACGCTTGTTCTCTCCCTCGTGTCCGTGATTTCCGCTTCGGTCTTTATCCATGCAATCTTGGCCCACGCCCAAACGGCCAAGCAGATGCTGACTCTCGACGAATTCTTTAACTCGGTCAGCTTCCCGAATGTGAAAGTTTCACCGGATGGCAACTCCGTTGTCATCGAAACGGAACGGGCAGACTGGGAGCAGCAGATCTTCCGCAAAGAGCTCTGGCTCTATCGGACCGCGAGCGGGAGCCTGACGCAGCTGACACAATCCGGCCACGACAGCTCACCGCAATGGTCGCCGGACGGCCAGTGGATCGCGTTTCTTTCGGAACGAAAAGTCGCGGCTGCCAAAGAGGCAGACGCGGGAGGCGACAAAGATGATAAGGATAAAGACGTCGCCCAGGTGTTTCTGATTTCGCCCGGCGGCGGCGAGGCTTTTGCCGTCACCTCAGGCGCCGACGAAGTCCACGCCTTTGGCTGGTCCGGCGATTCGAAAGCAATTTATTTCGCGACCCGCCAGCCCTGGACCAAGCAGCAGAACGACGATCACAAGAGAGAATGGAAGGATGTCGTCCGTTACCGCGGCGATGAGCGCGGGGACGTGATTTTCCGCATCCCGCTCGATGACGCACTGGCGCGCCACGCCGCGCTCGGTGCCAATTCGCTTTCCGACGCGGACAAAGATTCCGGTGCCACACCCGGTGCAGTCGCAATTGCGCGCACGCCTCTGCGTGTGGGTCAAATCAGCATCTCGCATGACAGCGCCCGCTTGGCTTTCGTGACTTCGTCGGTGTCCGAGCGTCAGGAGAAGGTCGAAGACATCGAGCTCTACCTGGTCAACCTGACTGGTAGTGCAACAGAAGCCGCGCCCGTTCGCCTGACCCACAACGAAGCCGTGGAACTGAATCTGGAGTGGGCTCCGGATAATCGCCATCTGTTCTTTCAAGTCAACCTGGGATCACTCGAACGAAAGTATGAAGATCCGCAACCGCGCCTCTACTGGATCGCCGCCGCCGACACGCCCGGCAGCATGTCTAACAGCACGGCCAACAAAAGAGAAGCCCAGCGCTGGTTCGCCGACTACCCGGGCGAAGTCGTGCATTACACGCCGCTGCCCGACGGATCCGTGCTCTGCGCCTGCCGCATCGGGACCGAGGTACAGCTGGCGTCGCAAGCGAATCCAAAAGCTGCCATCGTGAAGCGCGAGGGATGGGCTGGAACTTATGAAGCCCCCAGTGCCGCATCGCAATCGCAAAGCTCTCGCATTGCATTTGCGTACTCGGCAACCGAGCGTCCCACGGAAGTTTACATCGCTGACGGTCCCGACAAACAGATGCGCGCGCGTCCCATCACTTCTTTCAACAAGCTGTTCACCGAGCGCGAACTGCCCAGGGCCAAGCCCTATCGCTGGACCTCCGACGACGGCACGTCGGTGGAAGGCATGCTGATGTACCCACCAGGAAAGTTTGAGGCGAAGAACCTGCCTATGTTTGTGCTGATCCACGGCGGGCCCCAGGATGCCGATGGCAATCACTTCGCGGCAGATTGGTATCAGTGGGATCGCCTGGCCGCCACCTCGGGCTGGCTGGTGTTCGAGCCGAACTACCGCGGGTCGACCGGTTACGGAGACAAGTTCGCGTTGCAGATCGTTCCTGAAATTGTTTCGCGGCCCGGCAAAGATATATTGACCGGCGTCGATGCGCTGGTGAAAGACGGAATTGCGGATCCGAACCAGTTGGCCGTCGGCGGCTACAGCTATGGCGGCTACATGACGAACTGGCTGATCACGCAGACCACTCGCTTTAAAGCCGCCGTCACGGGCGCCGGCGCGGTGGAGCATGTTGCCAACTGGGGCAACGATGACACCACTTTCGACGACGCTTATTTCCTCGGAGGGCTGCCTTGGGAAACCGCTGATCGCTACCGCAGCGAAGGCGCGATTTACCAGCTCAATAAGGTCCGCACTCCGACCCACATTGTCGCCGGTGCGGACGATATTCGGGTGTCGGTGCTCGAGGACTACCTGCTCGATCGCGCACTGCACGAGCTGAATGTTCCAAGTGACTTGCTGATCTTTCCCGGCGAGGGACACTCGCTCGCGAAGAATCCATGGCATGGAAAAATTAAAGTACGCGAAGAACTGAAGTGGCTGGCGAAGTATGGCGGCATAGCCGGCACGCATTGAGGCTGTGTGGTCGCGGAGCTCCGCCCCGCTTTGAGGGGGCAAAGCCCCGTCACCACACAAGTTCTGGAGCTGCGGCGCTTAGCGGCGCGCGGTGGTTGTTTGTAGTTGGGCAACCTTCGCGCGTGGGGAAGATTGCTGGTAACCAGCGATGCCCTTGTAGAGCGCTTCTGCGATTTGCTGGCGGTAAGTCGCGCTCTGCAGGTTGTGTTCGTCCGCAGGACTGCTCACAAAAGAAATCTCGGTAAGAATAGAGGGCATAGTCGTGCCAGTCAGCACGGCAAAAGCCGAGTCCTTGATACCGCGGTTGCGAATGTCTGGACTGCTCGCGGCCAGAGTGGCGTAAAGAGAACGCTGAACACTTGCTGCAAGACGCCGCGACTCTTCGATTTTTTCATGCAACCCTCCGGCCGATAGCGATACCGGCGTCAACTTGGCGAAGGTTCCGTCGTCGTGCTTTTCGACTTCCCGGGTCCCCGGAGCCGAAAACAGATTTGTGTAATAGGTCTCAACTCCACGCGACGCCGCCGAACTGCTGTAGTTGGCGTGAATGGACACGAACAGATCAGCTTGCGTCTGGTTGGCAAAATCAGCGCGCTGATCGAGCGGCAGATAGCTGTCGCCGCTCCGCGTGAACATTACTTCCGAGCCCAATCGCGCTTGCAGCAACTTGCCCAGCCGCCGGGTCACGTCGAGCACCAGATCTTTTTCCAGCAATCCTTGCCGTCCAACCGTGCCCAGGTCCCAACCGCCATGCCCGGCGTCGAGCACGATACGAAATTTCCCGGTTCGCACCGGCACGGGCTGGTCGGATGCCTTCGCCGCCAAAGCCGATACAGGAGCCGCTTTCACCGGCGCCGCCGCTGCGTCCAAGGAAGCAGACGTCCGCTTCGGAGCCGCACGGTTCGGGACAAATTCGTTTGTCGCCAAACTTTTCTCGCGGCCGCGCAGCTCCACTACCAGGCGATAGGGGTTCGATTCCATGCTGACGGAAAAATTCGAACCATCTTTGGTGTCGAGCACGATTCGCGTTACGCCCGCGACAGGCTGAGCCACCCGCACACGCGTCAGCGAAACATCGCCAACGTCCATCGTCTTTCCGTCCAATTCGGGTGATAGAACTGTGTCGTGCAGATCGAAGTAGATCCGCTCCGGCGACATCAATCGATGCACTTCGTAGGGAACCTGGTCTTCCATGTCAATGACCACGGTGCTTCCCATAGATGAAGACCAGTGACGCAAGCCCGTAATTTTGGGCAGCGCCGCCAACTTGTTTTCCTCCACTGCAGTGGGTGGCGTCGCATTGGAACCGAGCTTTGACGGATTCGTCAGATTGTCGGAAATCGCGGGAGAGAGAACATCCGCCGGGGGTGCCGGCGGTGTGGTTACCGATGGTGGCGAGGTCTCGGTAGTTGTAAGTATGGTCTTTGTGGCCACCGTCTTCCCATGAACCTGCATCCCCCACCATGCTCCGGCTGAAAATAACGCGGCCATTGCCACCAGACCCATCACCACACTCAATCCCGGCCGCGAACTTCCGGGAAGCGAAAGGCGATGCAGAAATGGCAAGACGCGAGGCGGTTGGTCGGGAGTCGTCGACTCTTCCGTCTCGGAGAGGATGTCGGATGGGATCTCAAATGGGGACGCAAAAGGCTCGTCCGCGACACTACGCTCAGACAACTCGACGACGTCCGCGGGAATGACAACCGGCTGTGCCGGGACTGCCTGTTCTGAAACCGGTTGTGGAATTGGGGATGCTGTAGGCGGAGCTTGCTCCGTCGCGGAAAGGATCGCCGTCGCGGGAGACGGGGCAAGCCCCGTCTCTACTACGGTTCCGGGGCGCTCAAGAATCTCAATTGCCGCGGCGTTGGCGAGAACTGCTGCGTCCGGTTTCGCCTGCAGGACTTCGCCAGCCACATCCGACAGCCAGTGGATGCGCCGATCCTGGTCCTCGGGTTTGAGGGCGGAGAGAACGAGCTCGGCGAAGAGATCGAGACAGCGAACGTCGTGATCGGTGAAAGCGCGCGCGGTTGTTGAAAACGCCTGCAGCACTCCCACCTGCTCGCGCCGGCCGCGCAACGGAACCAGCACGGTGGAGCGAGCTCCGATCTGGCGCGCAAAATCCAGTTCGAAGCGGGCGTCGGTTTCACAATCATCGCAACGAAGAATGCGCCCCGATTCCAGGCAGTCCTGCAGAAACTCGGATTCGCCGGTGAGGCGAAGCCCGCGCCCAATGGCTAGCCGTCCGGCCGCGGCGCGGCACACTATTTGCGATTTCCTGGCCGCCGATCCTTCTGCTGCAAACCCTTCTGCAAGCGCGACCACGATGCCGTCGGCCTGGGTGATGGCCTGGGCGCGGTCGCAAATTAATTGCAGCACTTCATCGAGAATGAAGCGTTCAGTCTCGAATAAGTCGCTGTCGGAGGCGCGTCCTATGGCAGCGCGCCGGTTCCGTATCTGTTCGTGGAGGTCCGAGAAAGCGAGGAGTGCGCGGAGGGCTTCCTGGCGCGCAATCGATTCCAAAACGCGGTTCCCCTCTTGCAGCGGAGAGCCGGGGTCGGCCGTCGTTGCTTCCCATTCAACTCGCGTTGGATTGGCACTCATGCTTGCGTGGTCAGTACCGCGAAAAACCTGTGTTCATCGTATCCGGGGCCCGTCAGAAGCTCATTGCCGGTCTTGGTTCAACCGGGGGTTCAACCGGGCAAGCTTCACCGTTGTACGCTCAAAAGGCGAACCTCGGCCAATGAAAGGCCAGAACTGTCCATTTCGAGCGTAATAGTCTTTGGGTGGGTACCGCAATGTCCGTTAGTACACGTCCTTTTGGAGGATCCTGGAATGCGCCATTGATGCCGCCGGAGCGCCAAAGCCCGGGCTACGACCCTTCAGATTTTGCCCTTCGACGCGATTTGCCCTATCTTGAAAAAGCAGCGAGAGGCGGCTCCCGGAGACCTGATGAGCGATCCAGTCGAGCAGGAAAAACCAGAAAAGCACAAGAAATCGAGTTGGTGGTGGCCCGGAGTCGTGGCCAGCAGCCTCGCGGGAGCGGCGGTGGTGGCCTTGCGGGGTTGCTGGCACGGCAAGATGGGCTGGCCGATCGGCGGGCAGGGATATTCGTACCAGGTTTGCCTGAGCTGCGGCGCCAAGCGCCTGTTCGACGAGAACACCTTCAGCGCGTATGGCCCATTCCGTTATGACCTGAACGAACTCACCACTTGGGAAAGGTCTACGAAAGCGACCGCCCCTCCCGTGGCGGATGTCTCCCAGCCCCCGGCGTCATAGCTCGACGCCAGCTCACTCCACAAGTTCGCTTCACACATCGCGCTTCACGCTTCACTGTGAACCATCGTGTCCGCCGCAATTCCGTTACGCCTCGGAGAAGGTCCACTTGTTTTACGATCCTTTTACATCTCCCTGACAACTGCGGTCCGGCTCCGGAATATAAGGCAAGAGATAGCTCCACAAATCTCAGCAACAAGTCTGGGTCGGAGGAGTACTCACATGAAAGAAAAGTTCCTGTTGGTCGTTCTCTTTCTCTCTGCGCTGCTTGTAGGTTCTGCGGGAGCCACCCCGCAGCCAGCCGTTGCCTTCACCTTCGTTTGCACCACTAACCAGTTTCAGGGCTCGGGACCCTGTCCCAAGGGCGGTAGGCCTGGGCCTCTTATCCAAGGCTTGGATGGCAATTTCTACGGTACCGCACAGGTATCTTCGGAAGGCAACTCGCAACCAAATGGTGGAACGGTATTCTCGCTCACGCCTGCCGGGATATTTAAGCTGCTGCACACATTCGGGCCGGGGCTGAATAACGCATACGCGAATGGTAACAACCCGGGATTCCTGATTGAAGGCCCGGATGGCAAGATCTACGGCACGACCCTTTTTGGCGGCATCAATAACCATGGAGTCCTGTACCGAGTCGGCAAGAACGGGTTGGGCTTTCAAGTCATCCACAAGTTCTGCTCCAAGGCGAATTGTATCGATGGCGCCAGCGGAGCCTTGGTAGTGGGAACGGACGGCAATCTGTACGGTTCCTCATTTACCGGAGGGACTGGCAACTGCGGTCAGTATTATCAGGGTTGCGGCACCATCTTTCGGGTCACTCCGTCGTCCGGAGCCTACGATGTCGTTTTCAACTTCGATCCCTCAACCACTGGAGAATTTCCCCTGGGCGTCACGCCGATCTCAGACGGCACTCTCCGCGGGATTGCTTCTTCACCGTCTGGCATCGAGTTGTTCGACTACACCCCATCCACGGGAGCCTTCAAAGCGGTTGCGCTGCATTTCCCAGCGCCCAACGGTCTGCCGACCCAACCCCGAACTTCGTTGACCATCGGGCCGAACGGTAATTTCTATGGGCTATACCACGAATACGGGACGTGTTGCGACGGGCTCTTCGAGGTTGGACAGGATGGCAGCCATTTGCAGCTTTTTCCGGAGATCAGCACCGTTCGGGCGGGCTCGACAGAAGGTTTGATGCTGGCCAGCGATCACAATTTCTGGCTCGCCGACTACAACGGCGGCAATGGTGCTGGAGCCATCATCACGCTTTCGCCTTCCCAGGGGACGGTACTTCAGACGCTCGCTCCCTTCGGCGAGGAGTCACCTGCACTTGGCGCTTATCCCGGCGGGCTGATCCAGGCCAAAGACGGGACACTGTGGGGAGCGGACACACTGGGTGGTAGCGCCCCTAGCGGCCACTTTGCCGATGGCGCCATATACAAACTGAATTTGGGGTTACCGCCGCGGTAGCAAACACTGTTGATGAATTTGACCAGCGGTTCCTTCCCCGTGAATGGCGATGCGGGGAGGGAATCCGCTGTTTCGTGACCTGCAAGCTCATGTGGTGACGGGGCTTCGCCCTTTCCAAGCGGGGCAGAGCCCCGCCACCACACAGGCTACGCTGCTCAGGCTCCGACCGGCTGGCGCTGACTTTTGTACCACTCGACGGTGCGGCGCAGGCCATCTTCAAAGTTCACCAGAACCTTGTATCCCAAATGCTTTTGCGCCTGGGTCATGTCCGCCAGCGAATGCTTGATGTCCCCACTGCGCTCCGGACCGTACTTGACGCTGCCCTTGTAGCCGGTCAGTTGTTTCAACACCTGAAAAGTTTGATTCAGGGTGGTCCGCTGGCCGGTGGCGCAGTTAAAAACGCGTCCGGCACACTCCGCTGCCGGAGCTGAGCAGGCCAACAAATTGGCTGAAACAGCATTGTCGATGTAGGTGAAATCACGGCTGGTCTCGCCATCGCCAAAAATCGTAGGCTGTTCCCCACGCAGCATCTGCATACTGAATTTGGCGAGCACTCCGGAGTATTCCGAAGATGGATCCTGCCGTGGCCCAAAAATATTGAAGTAGCGCAGGCAAACGGTTTCAAGGCCATAGCAACGGTAGAACGACACCATGTAAAGTTCGCTGGCCAATTTGGCCACCGCGTACGGCGAGATCGGATTGGGGGTCATGGCTTCATGCTTGGGAAGGGTCGGTGTATCCCCATAAGCCGAGGATGAGGCGGCATACACCACGCGCTTCACTTTCGCGTCGCGCGCCGCGACCAGCACATTGAGCGTGCCGTCAATATTGGCGCGATTGCTGCCGAGAGGGTCAAGCACCGACTTCGGCACCGACGGAATGGCTGCCTGGTGCAACACGTAATCGACGCCCGCGCACGCGTTGTGCATGGCATCCAGATCGAGAATGTCAGCCTCGCGGAAGTCGATCCGGCTGAGCATTTCGGTCAAGTTTTCGCGTCTGCCAGTGGCAAAGTTATCGATGCCGCGGACCTCGTTGCCGCGTTCCAGCAAAGCGCGCACCAGTGAGGATCCGATGAATCCGGCAGCGCCGGTCACAAGATATTTGGCCATATCTTTAATGATAACGGATGGATTGCCCCCGAGCGGAGGAGTCTGGTCACTAGAGTAACTTTGTTCCGAAGCGCAACTTTGTTCCAAAGCCCACTCAAGCGCGTTCGGAAGCGCCGCTAACCCTTATGTTCATATATCCCTGGATGATGGATGAAGGATTCAGGACCGGCGAGCCCGTTTGGCGATCTGGTGAAACTCGTCGCGGGAGAGCATCTGTTTCTTCTGAAAGAACTCCGCGATCCCATCAATAAAAGCTCTGGGGTCGGCCGACGCCAGGGTATCCTTCACGCTGTTCTCCTCAGCTGATATTCCGTTAGCGATGGCGCCGCGCCCTGACAGCGCGGCGAGAAGTTGCTTCAGGTGCAGCTGTTCTGCTGGTTCGATTTCCGCGAAGCAAATGCCCATACCCAGGAAGGGATACGAGGCGCGAACCGTGCCCGGAGTTTCTATCCGGATGCCGAACGATTTGAGTACAAGACCCACTTTCGCGCCGACGGGAAACGTTGTATTCATTTCCACATAACATCCGTGCAGGCTGACGTCGGTAACGGTTCCCCACATGAGCACGTCACTGCCTTCGGTGCGAAACTCGGCGCTGCCCGAACAACGAAGGCGAGGGCTTTGCCTCCGCTCTTTCCACGCCACACCATTAGCGGCTGCTGGAGCTTCGCCGCCGCCCCGTACAACGGCGTCAACGGGCGCAGCGTCCGCCACCGCTCCTTTTAGCCGCCGAAGATAGTTCACGCTCTCGTCGCCGTTGCTGGAGTCCGGCGCCAAGTCGGGTTGTGCGGGTGCAGGATCGATACGCGGGTCCACGAGTGCCTCCGACAATATGCTTATCGTCTTATTGGTTGCATCGGCAGATTGCGGGGAAACTTTAGACGGCCGGGAATTGCGACAACGAAGCGCGAATCTGGCTCCACAGTTCCTCTTTGCCAGTTCCCGTTTTTGCCGAGAACGCTACGATGGGAACTCCGCCGTAGGCTTGCCCGAGCGTGCTCATCGCCTGTCGCAACTGGTTGCCGGACAGGCGGTCACACTTGGTGGCCACAATCGCGTGCGGCCTTCCTCTGGACGCCAGGAATTCCAGCAACTGGCCATCGCGTTCCTGGGGAGGAATGTTCGAATCGACCAGCGCCAGACACAGCGCCAGGCTTGAGCGTTGGTGGAGGTACGGGTCCACAAACCGCGCCCAGTCTCCGGAGATTTCGCGGGAAACCTTGGCGTAACCGTATCCTGGAAGGTCGGCGAAACGCAGCTCAGGCTTGGGCTGTCCCGCTCGGCGGACTTCATAAAAGTTGATGCTTCGGGTGCGTCCGGGAGTGTTGCTGGTGCGAGCGAGCTTCGCGCCGATCAGCGAATTAATCACGCTCGATTTCCCGACGTTGGAGCGTCCGAGAAAAGCGATCTCCGGTACGTCGGGGGCAGGGAAGTGCGTCAAGTCACTCGCCGACAGCATAAATCGCGCCAGAATCCGCATACACACAGTTTCCAGTGTTTGGGTTGCGCATGGCAAGCGGCGCCGGAAAAAAGTTCGCAGAAGATAATTCTTGCTAAACAGTGTCCAGCCGCGTAGCGGCGGAGTAGGAAAGCCCGGTGTTCGAATCGAGCGCTTCGTATCCAGGGCGTCGCTTTAGCGATGCCAAAAGCGCCCCCCCGCTCCCTAAAGCCCAAGCGGACGTTTCAGTTCCACGTCCTGCTCCTCAATCGGATGCAGTCTGTGCCAGAGCGCAAGGCCGCCCGCGATGACCAGTCCAATTAGAACGCTGATCAGAAAGAACCAGCGATAAGCCGGCAGCGCGATCAGCAGAATTGCGACAACCACGACAGCGATGATGAGGCCCGCCGATCCCTTCAGGCTGAATCCAGACCGGCTGCCAGATTCCGGCTCCATGAATTTATTTTACCCGCGCGGAGCAGGTTCCGCACCGCTGAACCGCTGGGCCACCCAAACCATGGGGAGAATGCCTTGATATTTCACTGGGAGTCTCAAGTCCCTGCTCCGCTCAGGATGACAACCGGAATGGGGTTGCTCAGAGCCAAAGTGCCCAACTCACCAGCGCCTGAAGCCGACTCTGAGACCAAGCCAGTGATCGCAGCGGTGAACCACTGGCCATCCAAAATCAGAGGCAAGTCTAATCAAGAGCCGGTCTTCAGAAGCTCTTTCACGGCCTTGAGGATTTCGCGCGAGAGCGCCTCATCCGATACGGCGCGTGCCAGCGCCATCGCTCCGACGAGCGCGCTGAAAGTCAAGATCGCCTTCGATCTCGCCGCATCTTTGTCCCTGTCTTGGCGTGGAAGCAAACCGGCAAGCAGCTGGATGTCGTTCCGGATCTGTTCGGTGGCAAGGGCACGGGTCCGCTTATCGGTGCGCGCGATTTCTCCCGCCAGCGCGCTGAAGGCACAGCCCGCGCCGGGATCGTCGCGGTGCGCTTCGTTCAGATAGTTGTCAATCAGCTTTGCAGAGGATACGGCCGGCCCGCCGGATGCGGCACCATCCACCTGACGCTTCCACGTGCCGAATGCGGAGCTGACCGCCTCCGCCACCAAGGCGTCACGCGAATCGAAGTGCTTGTAGAAGCCACCCACGGTAAGGCCGGCTTCCTTCATCAGGTCCGCGATTCCGACCCCGGCAAGGCCCTTTTCGCGAAATCGCCGGGAAGCGATTTTAACGATGCGCTTGTGAGTCTTCGTCTTTTCGGCCCTGGAATGGCCCATTGGACCTCCTAAAAAACATTGCAACTAATTTTGGATCAGGCATCTAATCCAGCATGTGGATTGTAATAATAATCCAGAATAAATACAAGGAGGAAATATGGCCGTTCCGGCTTCATCGAAATCAGGCAAGGGCATCGCTGTCGTTACCGGCGCGTCGTCGGGTCTCGGGAAGGTGTATGCAGACAGGCTTGCAAAACGTGGTTACAACCTTCTCCTGATCGCACGGCGCGGAGACAGACTGGAAGAATTAGCTCAACAGTTGCGCAAGAATAAAGATAAAGGAGTGTCGGTCGAGATTCTGGTTGCCGATCTGGGCAACTCAGCCGATCTGAAGAGAGTGGCCGACACTATTGCGGCGGACAATCGCATCACGATGCTGGTAAACAACGCCGGTACATCGAAATTCGCCCCTTCCACTCGGGTTCCACTCGCAGACGTGGACCAGCAGATGGACGTGAATTCCAGGGCTCTGACGCATCTCAGCCTCGCCGTTCTGCCTGGGTTCAAGGAGCGGAACCGCGGCACGATCATCAACATCGGTTCTGTGCTTTCTTTCTATGCGACACCTAACACTACGGCCTACAGCGGAACGAAGGGCCAAGTCATGCTCTTTACGATGGGACTACAGAAAGAGCTTGCCGATACCAAGGTCACCGTCCAGCTTGTGCTGCCAGCTACAACCGCAACTGAACTCTGGGACGTAGCGGGCGTCGGGCTGAAGGCGTTGGATCCAGCGACGATCATGACCGCCGAAGATTGCGTGGATGCTGCTCTCGCCGGTCTTGATCGCGGTGAAGCCGTCACACTTCCCTCGGTGGACGATCCCCAGCTCTGGGCAGCCTTCGATGAGGCGCGTCTGAAACTTTTTGCCGCCTCGCAGACCGGCAAGCCCGCCTCGCGATACGGGATCACCAAGTGACATGCCGGGTTGTATGGAACTCGGAAGATTGAGGTGAATTCAAATGACATCCCAGCAACTATCAGTGACAGTGGCAATTAATTCCTGGAAACTCGTCGCGGAGCGAGCCGGCAAGACATTTTCAAATTTCACCGAAGACGAACTCTTCAGAGAAGTGGCGTCAGGAAAAAACCGTGTCATCTATATTTGGGGGCATCTCACCGCTATGCACGACGCGATGTTTTCGATTCTGGGCCTGGGACCGCGACTGCACCCCGAATTGGATGCGATCTTCATCTCGAATCCAGATGAGACTGCCGCACAGCTCCCTTCCGCGGGAGAGCTGAAAAAATATTGGGACGAAGTGAACAGAAAACTACTCTCGCAGTTTGGAAGCCTTTCCGCCGACGAATGGTTGCAGCGGCACCATGCGATGACCGAGGAAGAGTACGCCAAAGATCCAACCCGGAACCGGCTCGCTGTTCTCCTGAGTCGAACCAACCACATGTCCTACCATTTGGGGCAGGTGATTCTGGCCCGCCGTCAGCCGGCAGCAAGAACATGACCACTGAAGGAGGAACATATGGGTAAGCTTGAAGGAAAAATTGCACTGGTCACTGGCGGCACCAGCGGCATCGGCCTTGCGACCGCGAAGCAGTTTGTAAACGAAGGCGCGTACGTCTTCATAACCGGCCGCCGTGGTCCGGAGTTGGCTGCGGCGGTCAAGGAGATAGGAAAGAATGTAAGTGGCGTTCAAGGAGACGTGTCGAACCTTGACGATCTTGATCGCCTCTTCGCGCAAATCAAGCGGGAGAAGGGCAAGCTGGATATTGTGTTCGCCAATGCCGGGGTTGCGAGGTTTGCCCGCTTAGGCACGATCACCGGGGAGTTCTATGATTCGATCTTCAACACCAATGTGAAAGGACTGCTTTTCACGGTGCAGAAGGCGCTTCCGCTACTGCCGGATGGCGCTTCGATCATCCTGAATTCGTCCGTCGTGGGCAGTAAAGGGCTGTCGATGAATAGTGTTTACAGCGCCACGAAAGCCGCGGTGCGTTCCTTTGCGCGGACATGGACAACGGACTTAAAGGAGCGCCGCATTCGCGTGAACGCGGTAAGCCCGGGCTCGATCGACACGCCCGGCCTGAGTGATCTGGTGGGTTCCTCAGAAACGGGTCAGCAACGCTTGCAGATGATTCGCAACACGGTTCCGCTCGGCAGGCTCGGCACACCGGATGAGATCGCGAAGGCTGTGGTGTTTCTCGCATCCGACGACAGCAGTTACGTCACGGGAATCGAATTGTTTGTGGATGGCGGTTTCGCGCAAGTGTAGATGGTTAATCGCGGAGAGGGAAAGTTCCGCCCACGAGCTTGATTACCGGGTACGACACTCAACCCGCACTATGAGCGGGATTCCGCAGTGTCATCCTGGTCTACTGTCTCGCCGTCGGAATCTCCGGTGCGGGCGGCGTCACGATGGGAGCCATCGTTGTTTCGGTGTCCGATGACATCTGCGGCAGCGGGCCTTCGAGCGCAACGGCTAGCACCTGGTCCATGTTTTCGACGAAATGCAACTTCATCGCGGTGCGCAGGTTCTCCGGGACCTCGGCAACATCCTTTTCGTTGTCCTGCGGCAGAATCACTTCGAACAATCCTGCGCGATGCGCGGCCAGGAGTTTCTCTTTCAATCCGCCGATGGGAAGCACTTTGCCGCGCAGTGTGATCTCGCCGGTCATGGCGATATCGCGGCGCACCGGAATCCGGCTCAGCGCGCTGGCCAGAGCGGTTGCGATGGTGATGCCGGCAGAGGGGCCATCTTTTGGAATCGCACCTTCGGGAACGTGCACGTGAATATCCAGGGTGCGGTAGAAGTCGCGGGGTAGTCCGAGTCGCGCCGCCCGCGAACGAATGTAGGACATGGCAGCCTGCGCCGATTCCTGCATCACGTCGCCCAGTTGG
>Ga0210400_10000948_pt1 | contig 29809 bp, 27 predicted proteins | sample IncBWH26MmetaG_FD_155456 | JGI IMG/M metagenome (GOLD analysis project Ga0210400, IMG submission 155456) | Forest soil microbial communities from Barre Woods Harvard Forest LTER site, Petersham, Massachusetts, United States - Inc-BW-H-26-M | ecosystem: Environmental > Terrestrial > Soil >... | reverse complement strand
ACACCTGCTCCCAGAACAGCAGCGATGGCATCCAGGTGTACAGCACCACGGGCAATGCCATCACCGGCAACACCGCCACGAACAACGGCGGCTACGGCATCTACTCCGTGAGCAACCCCAGCATCACCCTCAGCAACAACACCCAGTCCGGGAACAAGAATCCACCCTGATTCGCGGGGCGCGACGATCCGGAGGGCCTGTCAGAAGATGGATTCTGCAGGGGCACCGAGCCTGAAGCTATAGCTGAGGATTGTGCGGAACGCGATGGGATGGCCGTCCTTCAACACAGGTTCGAAACGGGTCCCTTTCGCGAAATCGAGTATCGAGGGCGTCGCCAACTGCGGCGGACCTGCGAGCACCTCCACCGAGGTCGGAAGGCCGTCTGCCCCGACATGTAGGTTGTAGACGACAGTGCCCTGGATCTTCATCTCTCGCGCGGAATCGGGATAGAGCGGCCAACCGTGCGAGGGGATGGCCTTGGCTTCCTTGACGAAGACTTCCTTGGGGTCCGTCCCCGTCGCCGCAGCCAGAGGAGGCGCCTGGTAGTAGCCCTTGACGCCGAAAGGGTCAGCTTCGGAGAGGCGCTGGCCCGTCTTGATCACGCCATCCCTGTCGCCAGATTGGGCGCAGATGAGACCCAGGTAGAGATAGGCCGTCACTTCGCGGCGATTCAAGGCGATGGCTCGCTCACAAGCGGCCTTGGCGTCGGCCGTCCTGTCCTGCGCGAGCAGCGCGAAACCGAGAGCCGCTTCGGCCGGAGCATCCTTCGGATTCGCCGCGATCTGGGTGCGAGCGAGTCCTTCAAGGCCCTTCCAGTCCTTGGCCTTGCTGAATTCGCCACATTTCGCCTGGAAATCCTTGGGGCTCAGAGGCGCGGGCGTTTCGTGCGATTGAATGACGAGAGCGGGAACGAGAATCATGACGGCCTTCCTCCGGGTGTTGGTCCAGGTTTCCATTCAAAGAAGGGACAGCGATGGCTTATGGCTCCATCATCCATTGAAACTGGCCCGCAGGATCAGATGGAACGGTTCGGCGTGGCCCCCGGGTTTCCAGGGGTGGAAGTGCCACGGCCGCGTCCAGGTCTCCGCTGCGGGTCTCAGTGCCGGCGGACCCGCCAAGACGAACACGCGGGCCACATCGCCGTCCTTCGTGAAGAGCGCGTCGAGAAAGACCTCGCCCCGGCCGGTCCCCGCGGAACTGGAGGGGAGATGGCCCCGGATATCCACGAAATCCATGGGCACAAGCTTGGCTGAGGGATCATCGGCTTGGGCCGCGGCGCTCCATACTTCCGGGTTCCGGTAACAGTTCAGCGCCAACGCATCGTTCAGGGCTTCGGCTCGGCGGCCGCATTCAGCGATCTCGGCTTCCGCTCCGCTTTCCTTGACCGGGAAGGGCTGGCGGTTCCAGGTCGCCTTGGCCACGGACAGGCCGAGCCCCATCCACCACTGCGGACGGTCACAGCCCGGACGGACCGCCTCCCGGTAGGTGCTCACCGCTTCCCCGTAGCGCTCCTGGTGGTAGAGGGCCAGCCCCAGGTCCGCTTGGGGCTCGAGCTCCTGCGGGAACGCTGTGATGTAGTCGAGAGCCATCGCCTCCAGGTCCGGGAAGTCCTCGGCCTCGATGAGTTCCGAGGCACGCGCCCGGTAGGCCTCGAAGGTCCGGGGCGTCTGGGGCGTGACTACAAGGATCAGCGCGGCGGGTATCACGGCATCCACCCCAGCACGCCATCCACGGTGCCTTGCGCGATGGGGTGGTAGCCGGGGCGGGCGGCCTTGTAGATGTCGAGGGCTTTGGCCTTGCCCTCAGGTGTCTTCGCGAGGGCCTGGTAGAGCGGCACGATGAGTTTGCGGCGGCCGATCTCGATCATGTAGGCGCGCAGGCGGGCGTCCGCGGGCGCGTAGCCGTGCTGGATGGCGAGGAGCAGCCACACATCCTCGACTTCAGCGTTGCCTTTCTCCGTGATGTGGAAGGCGTCGTCCAGGGCCTTCATCTGATCCAGCGACAGGCTCCCGGGCAGGGCCAGCAGAAAGCGGAGGCGCTCCTGGGTGCTCCACTTCCCGTAGGGCAGGGCGGCGGTGTCGCCGTCTTTGAGCCACGCGGCGCCCACGGCATCCACCTTGTCGAAGAGGCTGGAGTGCGGGGCGGGCGCATCGGCGGGCAGGCCGGGCTGGTAGAGCCATTCGTCGAGCGGGATCTTCGCGGCGGCCTGTGCATCCAGCGGAAGGAGATGGGCCTTCAGGTAGGCCTCGAAATCCTCCGTGGTGATGCTGCGGAACGCGAAGTGGTCCATGTAGCCGCGCAGGAAGGCGTCGAAGCGTTTGCGGCCGAAGGACTCCTCCAGCAGGCGCATGAAGATGGCGCCCTTCTCATAGGGGATCTCGCTGAGGCTGTCGTCGGGGTCCTGGCCCTTGAGGTCGGGGCGCAGGATGGTGGCCGCGGGGGGCATCCCCTTCACGAGGCCGTCCAATGCCTGGCGGCCCAGCACGGCCTGCATCTCTTCGTTGGCCCGGCCGTAGACGGCCTCCACGATACGGCGCTCCACATAGGTGGTGAAGCCCTCGTTCAGCCACACATCGCCCCAGGTGGCGTTGGTGACGAGGTTGCCGCTCCAGCTGTGGGCCAGCTCGTGCGCCACCAGCGAGACGAGGCTGCGGTCGCCCGCGAGGATGGTGGGCGTGGCGAAGGTGAGGCGCGGGTTCTCCATGCCGCCGTAAGGGAAGCTCGGGGGCAGCATGAGGATGTCGTAGCGGCCCCAGCGGTAGGGGCCGTAGAGTTTCTCGGCGGCAGCGATCATCTTCTCCGTGTCCGCCAGCTCCCACGCGGCATTGGGCAGCATGGACGGCTCGCTCCACACGCCCGCGCGCTTGCCCAGGGGGTGGAAGTTGATGTCGCCCACGGCCAGCGCGATGAGGTAGGTGGGGACGGCTTTGTCCATCTTGAAGAAGTAGGTGCCCGTGCGGCGGTTGCTGAGGTCCTGATCGGCGCTCATGACGGCGCGGAGGTCCTTCGACGTGTGGATGACGGCCGTATAGGTGACACGGACGCTGGGGCTGTCCTGCATGGGGATCCAGGTGCGGCCGTAGATGCTCTCGCTCTGGCTGAAGAGATAGGGCTGCTGTTTCCCTGCCGTCATGGAGGGCTCCAGCCACTGGAGGCCGCCAGCGGAGGGTTGCGTCCGGTAGACGACCTGGACGGTGGTGGCGCCCTCGGGGAGCTCGATCTCCAGCGGCGCGCCTAGGATCTTGTCCTCGGCGCCCAGCTTGAAGAACGCGCCGCTCAGCTGGTTGCCATTGCCTGCCTTGATCTTCTCGATGATGAGGCCGTGGGTGTCCAGGATGAGTTTTGTGGCGTCCTGCTTCTCCTGCTTCACTGTCAGCACTGCCGTGCCGCGCAGTTCCTTCTTCGCGAAATCCACGGTGAGGTCGAGGGCGATGTGCGAGACACGGATCTCCTGCGGATTGCCGTAGGAGTGCGGGTCGTTCACGGGCGCGAGCTGGAGTTGGGCGGGCGCGCAGAGGCCGGGCACCGCGGCGGCGGCCAGAAGCAAGGGCAGGGCGGGACGGAGCACGGCGCCTCCAAGGGGATGGACCTCCAGCATGGGGCATCCGCTTCCGAAGATGAATCCGCTTCAACCGAAGGCGGAGAAGGGTGGTCCAATCTGGCAATCCTCAACGGAGGTTCCATGCGCCGCCTTCCCGTTCTCGTGCTCGGGGCCGTCCTGGCCACGGCTCTCCCCGCTCCGGCTCAGGAACCGCAGGCGCCCGCGCCCCAGGCTCGGCAGCATCGCCACGGCAGCGGCGATTTCAAACAGCTCGGCCTCACAGATGAGCAGAAGCAGAAGCTCCGGGCCATCCGCCAGCAGTATCCCGATGATCCCAAGTCCCGGCGCAAGGTGGTGGAGGAAGTCCTCACGCCCGAGCAGCGGGACAAGCTGAAGGAACTGCAGCGGCACCGCCGGGAGCTGCGTCGCGCGCCTCAGCCGCCTCCGTCTCAGCCCTGAGCGAGCGCCCCGAGATCCCGCACGACGCCCGCGGGACCGGCCACGAGGTCGCCGCTTCCCCGCCAGGCGGCGCCATCGCCCCGCCAGTCGGTGAGGACGCCGCCGGCCTCCTGCACCAGCAGGGCGCCAGCGGAGATATCCCAGGGTTTGAGGCCCAGCTCGAAGAAGCCATCGAAGACGCCACCGGCGGTGTGAGCGAGATCCAGCGCGGCGGAGCCAGCGCGGCGGAGGCCTTTGGCCCGCTTGAGCGTGGCCTCGAAGACGGGCATGAAGGTGCCGAGCCGGTGCGTCATCTGGTAGGCGAAGCCCAGCGCGAGGAAGGCGCCGTCGAGGCCGCCCTGCGCCGACACACGCATGGGGCGCCCGTTCCAGAACGCGCCGCCGCCCCGCGTGGCCGTGAAGCAGTCGTCGCGCAGCGGGTCGAGGATGCAGGCGGCGCGCCCGCCTTGCTCGTCCTCCAGCCCGATGCTCACACACCAGTGGGGGAAGCCCTGGACGAAGTTGAGCGTGCCATCCAGCGGGTCCACCACCCAGCGCATGGTGTCATCGCCGGAGGAACCGGTCTCCTCGCCGAGGAAACCGTAGCCCGGGCAGTGCGCGTCCAGCACGGCGCGGACGGCGGCCTCGCTCTCCTTGTCCGCCACGCTCACGAGATCGTGCTTCGTCTTCTCGCTGACCTGCCCCGGCTCCAGCTTGCGGAAATGCTTCATCAGCATCGCCGCGCCCGCCTGGGTGGCGAGGACGGCGGCTTCCACATCACGGTCAAACATGGGCGGCTCCTGGCAGCAGGTCCGCGAAGACGAAACCGTCCCGCTCCACCACTTCACCACGCTGGATGGGGACTGGATGGCTGAACATGGGGCCGTCCCAGGCGAAGGAGTGGAACTCGCCCCGCTCGCCGCAGGGATCCACGGAGGGCGGCAGGTCCGCCAGCAGCGCGGTGTCGAAATCGCGGCCGGCGAAGCGCGCATCAAGGGCCTTCGGGTCCACGCAGGTGAGCGTGGCTCTCAGGCCGCCCGCGATCATCTCCCGCGCCAGCGTGGCCGTGCCGCGGCCCCAAAGCGGAAACACGGGACGGAGCCCCGTGCCCGCCAGTTTCCGGATGCGGTAGTCGCGGACATCCTCAAGGAAGAGATCACCGAAAGCCATAATCTCAATGCCTTCAGCTGCGGCCTTCGCGCAGGCGGCGCTCATGGCCGTTTCGTAAGCCTCGTTAGGGCAGGGGAAGGGGATGCCCACTTTCCAGAGCGGAAGCCCGGTCGCGGCGGCCTGGGCTTCCAGCAGCGACTCCCTAACGGCGTGCATGGCCACGCGCTCGAAGGTGCGGTTGATGGTGGTCAAGAGCCCGACCACTTCCACTTCTCCCTGCTGCCGCAGGACACGGAGGGTCCAAGCGGCGTCCTTACCGCTGGACCAGGAGAGCAGGGCGCGGGGTTTCGGCATTGGATCAGGATACGGCTCGCAAAACCTGACCGCAGGAGTAAACTATTGCCGCGGAGCGGCCATGCCGAAGGTCATCAACATCGAACCCACCCCCAACCCGGACGCGTTGAAGTTCATCGTCCAGAAGCCGCTGCTCAAGATGGGCACGCGCAGCTTCAAGGACTTCGCCTCCGCAGTGGGCGACCCGCTGGCCAGCGCCGTGTTCGCGCTGGGCAAGGTGACAAGCGTGTTCTACATGGACCGCTTCGTGACGGTGAACAAGGAGAGCGGCGCGGAGTGGAGCGACCTCATCGATCCCATCTGCGAGACCGTGGAAGAGCTGAAGATCGAGGACGAGGCCGCGGGCGCGGCGGCTCCGGCCGTGACGGGCGCCAGCGCGGACGAGAAGCTGAAGAAGATCAACGATCTGCTGGATGCCCGCATCCGCCCCGGCCTCGCGGGCGATGGCGGCGGCCTGGAGATCATCAGTTTCGACGGCGAGACGCTCCAGATCAGCTACCACGGCGCCTGCGGCTCCTGCCCCAGTTCCATCAGCGGCACGCTGCGGTACATCGAAGGGATGTTGCAGGAGGAAGTGGACTCGTCACTACGGGTGATTGCCTACTAGGCGGAAGCGGAGCCAGACCCTTGGCACCAGGCGGCGTCTCGCGTATCGCGGAGCGATACCGAGAGAAGGAAGTGGACCCGGCGTTGCACGTGATCGCGTGCTGATCGGGGGCGAGCCCGCCTGTTTTTTCCGATAATTCCCGCATGCGGCCTATACTGGGGACCGTTCTGCGGAGCCGCCCTTGAGCAAGCACCACTCCGAAGGGAAACCCAAGGAGCCGAAGCTGAACCCGCCTTCGGGCGCCTTCTCCATCGCGGGGGACGAGCATTTCGCCGCGCTGAGCGAGCTGCTGGACCGCGTGTCCATGGACAGCACGCAGCTCTTCGACCACTGCCTGAACCTGCTGGTGGCGCAGCTCAAGGCCCAGCGGGCCATCATGACGCGCCTCACGGAGCTGGGCTTCGAGCCCTTCTGGTGGGCCCACGACCCGGAAGTGACCATGGGCGGCGCCGTGGAAGCCGATTGCGCGGGGCTCAGCGCCCGCGTGCTGGACCACCCCCGCCGCGCGCTCGTCGTCCGCAACACGCTGGAAGATCCCCAGTGGTCCCAGGACCCGGAGTGCAAGCGCCTCGGCCTCGGCGCTTTCATCGGCATGGCTCTGCGCGAGAGCGGCCAGGCCACGGGCGTGCTCTCCGTCCACTTCCCCACGCCCCGGGCCTTCACCAAGGGCGAGCTGGCCCTCGTGAACGCCGTGGTGAACCTCCTCAGCAAGACGCTGGAGGTGGAATCCCTCCGCGCCGAGCTGCGCATGACCAAGGACGCGCTGGATCTCACCTCCGCCGTGGTGGAGGACAGCGCTCTCCAGAGCCCCTCCACGGGCCTGCCCAATGCCCGCTATCTGGATGTGTGGCTGAAGGCCAACCTCTACATGGCCCGCCGCAAGGGCGAGGGCATGGCCGTCCTCGTGTGGAAGCGCTTCAAGAGCGATGACATGAAGGGTCTCATGTCCCTGATGGACGCCCTGCGCGGCGAAGACCTGCTCGTGGACATCGGTCGCGACCAGGTGCTGGCCCTGCTGCCCCGCACAGAGATGGGCGGCGTTTTCGCCATGATGGACCGCCTCGAACCTTGGCTCGGCAACCGCCACATCGGGGCCACCCTCTGGCATCCCAAGCTCGATGACCCCCAGCTCCAGCGCGCCCTCGCCCGCGCCCTGGAAGCCCTGAAGACTGCAGATGGCGGACCGGGGCTGTATTGGAAGCTGTTGCCGGAGGCCTGAAAAGTTCCAGCTTTGTCACCAATCTGTCAAAAAATTATTAACCCAGGGTCAGTTGGATCTTGTGTACCTCTCCGGACTTTTCCTAGGATCGATTCAAAGCTCTTTAGACCGCTTCCCAATATTCCAGGTGCCACCAACAGGCGGTGCCTGAATGGTGTGCGCACTTTCGGATCCTAGGCCCGGGTGTGCACAGCGGAGCTCTGTCTGGAGGGCACCACCCCCACTTCCACCTCCTATCTTCCCCAAACTCAAGGAGCATCCATGAAATTCACCTCCCGCTTCCGCCTTGCCACGGCCATGGCCCTGGCGCTCGGTCTCGGCACCGCCGCCCAAGCCGCTGATGGCCAGGGCAAACCTGAGCTCATCCGCCACCGGCCCAACGACCAGGGCCAAGCCGGCAACGGGTACAACCCGACCTTCGGCTCCACCACCCCTCTGGGCAGCCGCCAGAAGCTCAGCTACCACGGCGGCCCCGTCTTCGGCACGCCCAGCGTCTATGTCATCTGGTACGGCAACTGGGCCCAGAGCAACGGCACCGACAATGCCGGTGGCCAGCAGATCCTCCGCGACTTCTTCTCCGCCATCGGCGGCTCGCCCTATTTCAAGATCAACGCAACCTATCTCGGCTCCGCGACCGCCATCACGGGCAATGTGACCTGGACCGGCAAGGAAGCCACCACGGCCTACACCTATGGCACCAGCCTCACGGACGCCAACATCCAGTCCATCGTCGCGGATGCCATCAACAGCGCCGCCCTGCCGGCGGATGCCAACGGCATCTACTTCGTGATGACCTCCTCGGATGTCAACGCGTCCTCGGGTTTCTGCACCCAGTACTGCGGCTGGCATACCCACGGCACCATCAACGGCCAGAGCCTCGCGTACGCCTTCATCGGCAACGCGGCCCGCTGCATCACCTCCTGCGCCGCCCAGAGCACCAGCCCCAACGGCAACCCCGGCGTGGACGGCATGGTTTCCGTGACCGCCCATGAGCTCGAAGAGGCCACCACGGACACCAACGCCGGCTGGTACGCCCGCTCCGGCTCGGAGAACGGCGATGACTGCGCCTGGACCTTCGGCGCCACCTACGCGGTGAGCAACGGTTCCTACGCCAACATGAAGCTGGGCACCCGCGACTTCCTCATCCAGCGCAATGTGAAGATGGAGTCCACCGGCCAGTACTGCGAGCTGCAGTAGCTTTCCGGAGCCTCCGGCTCTGTCTTGAATGACCGGAACAAGCCACCGGCGGGTGACCGCCGGTGGCTCTTCGCTACACTTCATTTCTCGCAAGGCTTCCCATGAAAACCCTGTTCCAGGCTGTCCTCCTCTCCCTCGCGCTCCTTGGCCCGGTGGCTGCCCAGACGCCTTCCAAGCCCGCTTCCATGGAAGAGCAGATCGAGGCGCTGAAGCAGGGCCAGGCCCAGATGATGCGCGAGCTGCAAGAGATCAAAGCGATGCTGAAGAACGGCGCTGGGCCTTCCCTGAAGGTCCAGCCCCAGGCTCATGTGGTGGCCAATGTCTCGGGCGAGCCCTTCCGCGGCGACGGGAAGGCGCGCGTGGCGATCATGGAGTACTCCGACTTCGACTGCCCCTATTGCGGCCGCTACGCGCGGGACCTCTACCCCAAGCTGGACGCCGCCTATGTGAAGACGGCCAAGATCAAATACTTCTTCCGCGACTTGCCCCTGGAGGAGCATCCCCAGGCCGGGTTCAAGGCCAACCTCGCGCGCATGGCGGGTGAGCAGGGCAAGTTCTGGGAGGCCCACGACTGGCTTTTCGCCCATCAGACGCCCATGGACGCCAAGGGTGAGGACGCGTTCGCCAAGGAACTCGGCCTCGACCGCGCGAAGCTCGGCACCGGTGCTGAGGATGGCAAGTACAACCCCCTCATCCAAGCCAGCATGAACTCCGCCCGCCACATGCAGATCACCGGCACCCCGGCCTTCCTGATCGGGACTCTGAGCCCCGATGGACAAGTCTTCACCGCCGACAAGGTCTTCCTTGGCGCCCAGAGCTTCGAGGCGTTCCAAGAAGTCTTGGACGGGTTGCTGGCACCGACACCCAAGGCGATCCCCGCCAAACCCGTGGCATCTGCGGCGCCTTCGGCGGATGCCGGAACCTGCGGAAGTTGAACCACCGTCCTTGCTGGGGGCGACTCAATAAATCGTATGAACGGCTGTTTTATGGGCTTGTATAAAGGCGGCCAGTTCCGACTGGGTGCCTGATAATCCGTGGTTCTGGCCAAAACTTAACAATTTTCAATGCCTATTATCCTCTCTGCCGCCCTGGATCCTCCTAGGATCGGGGCCTCGCTCTTTCCCTTCATCCCGGATGTGGCCAGCTGCCTTCCTACAGGCGCTGGCCCCGCGTGTCCGGAATGGCCGTGAAGGGGCACCCACCCCCACTCACAGGAGCCAGCATGAAGACCCGCTCGTACCTCCTTGCCGCCGCGGCCCTCACCGCCGCCTTCGGCCTCTCCTTTCCCGTCGCGGCCCAGGATTCCCATACCGGCCCGCCCGAGATCATCAAGCACCGTCCCAATGACCAAGCGGTCGGCGGCAGCGCACCCACCGCCGGGTCCACGAGCAAGCTGAAGAACCCCCTGTCGTATCATGGCGGCGCGGTCCTGAGCACGCCCACCGTCTACTTGATCTGGTATGGCAACTGGGCCCAGTCCAACGGCACCGATGACGCGGGCGGCCAGCAGATCGTCACGGATTTCTTCCATTCCCTGGGCGGCTCGCCTTACTACCAGATCAACACCACCTACATCGGCTCCGCCAACGCCATCTCCGGCAATGTGACCTACGGCGGCGCCAGCACCACAGGCTACACCTACGGGTCCGCCCTCTCGGACGCCAACATACAGCAGATCGTCGGAGATGCCATCAACGGGGGGCTCGGCCCAGCAGGCGGCGACACGAACGGCATCTATTTCGTGCTGACCTCTTCGGATGTCAATGAGTCCTCGGGCTTCTGCACCCAGTACTGCGGCTGGCACACTCACGGCACCCTCAGCGGCCGCGACATCAAATACGCCTTCGTGGGCAACGCCGCGCGCTGCATCACGGCCTGCGCAGCCCAGAGCATAAGCCCCAACGGGAACGCGGGGGTGGACGGCATGGTCTCCGTGCTCGCCCATGAGTGCGAGGAGGCCGACACGGACGCGGACCTCAACGCCTGGTACAACCGGCGTGGCTCCGAGAACGGCGACCTCTGCGCCTGGACTTTCGGCACCAGCTACCAGGTCAGCAACGGCTCCTACGCCAACATGAAGCTGGGCACCCGCGACTTCCTCATCCAGCGCAATGTGGACATCCAATCCACGGGACAGTACTGCACCCTGTCGAAGTGAGGACTGGCGTTCGAAATGAGGCCCCGAGGACAGGAAGGCGGGTCCAGGCCCGCCTTCCTGTCCTCGGGGCCTCGCCCTTGGCCCTCCCTCTGCCTCGTGGGATGATGAAAATCCGGTCCTGACTTCGGGTTGCCCGATCCGGGTGGATGGCCGGCACGGAGGTGGGTGTTGGCGACGCCGGTGGCAGCTAAGTCTCAGGACGCGAAGAAGAACGGTTATGCGCCCTCCAAATCGGAGCTGGCGCGCTGGTACGGGCTCATGCACCTGGGCCGGGTCCTGGACGATAAGGCGCCCAACTACCTCAAGCAGGCCATCGGCTGGTCCTACCACGCGCCCTCGGCGGGCCACGACGGCATCCAGCTGGCGCTGGGGCTCACCTTCCGCGCGGGCAAGGACTTCCTCTTCCCCTACTACCGGGACATGACCACCTGCTTGGCCGCGGGGATCACGCCGGAGGAAATCATCCTCAACGGCATCTCCAAGGACACGGATGTGGCGGGTGGCGGCCGCCACATGAGCAACCACTTCGCCAAGCCCAGCATCGGCATCCAGAATGTGTCGAGCCTCACGGGCAACCACACGCAGCATGCGGCGGGCCTAGGCCGGGCGGCGAAGCACTACCAGTCCGATGCCATCGTCTACTGCAGCCAGGGCGAATCGAGCCTTTCGGAAGGCTACTGCTACGAGGCCATCGTGGGCGCGGACCGCGAGCAGCTGCCCGTGGTCTTCGTGGTGCAGGACAACGGTTACGGCATCAGTGTTCCCAAGCGGGACCAGTCCGCCAACGACCAGCTCTGCGACAACTTCTCAGGCCTGCCCAACCTGAAGATCGTGAAGTGCGACGGCCTCGACCTGCTGGACTCCCTGCGCGGCATGAAGGATGCCGTCGCCCATGTCCGCTCGGGCAAGGGCCCGGCCATGGTCTATGCCATGTGCGTGCGCATCCACAGCCACTCCAACTCGGACCGCCACGAGTGGTACCGGGACGAGGCCGAGCTGGCCGCCGCCAAGGCCGCGGATCCGCTGCCCCGCTTCCGCAAGTACTGCCTCGACCACGGCCTCACGGAAGCCGAGTTGCAGGCGCTGGAGGCGGAGAACCAGGCCCAGTACCTGGCGGCCCACGACAAGGCCATGGCCGCCCCCGCGCCGGTCGCCGAGAGCATCTACGATTTCGTCATCCCGGAAAGCTTCGTGGATCCGAAGTGGGCGGATGGCACGCACAGCGAGACGGGCTCTCCCATCAGCCTCATCACAGCCCTGAACCAGACGCTGAAGGAGGAGTTCCGCCACAACCCCGACACCTTCATCTGGGGCCAGGACATGGCCAACAAGGAGAAGGGCGGCATCTTCAATGTGTCGAAGGGCATGCAGCCAGAGTTCGGCGAGGCCCGCGTGTTCAACGCGCCCATCGCCGAGGATTTCATCGTGGGCACGGCCAACGGCATGAGCCGTTTCGACGACAAGATCCGCATCGTCGTGGAGGGCGCCGAATTCGCCGACTACATCTGGCCCGCCGCGGAGCAGATCGTGGAGTGCAGCCATGAGTACTGGCGCACCAAGGGGCAGTTCGCGCCGAACATCACGCTGCGTCTCGCCAGCGGCGGCTACATCGGCGGCGGTCTCTACCATTCCCAGAATGTGGAAGGCTGGCTCACGACCCTGCCGGGCCTGCGCGTGGTGGTGCCCGCCTTCGCGGATGACGCCGCCGGTCTGCTGCGCACGGCCCTGCGGTCGCGCGGCATGACCTGCTACTTGGAGCCCAAGTTCCTCTACAACTCCAAGCTCTCCCACGCCGTGGTGCCGGAAGGTTTCTCCGTCCCTTTCGGCAAGGCCCGCATCCGCCGCGAGGGCACCGACCTCACCATCCTCGCCTTCGGAACACCCGTGCATTTCGCGCTGGAGGCGGCCGAGAAGCTGGCTGCGGAAGGCAAGAGCGTGGAGGTCGTGGATCTCCGCAGCCTGTCGCCGCTGGACGAGGACGCCATCCTCGCTTCCGTGAAGAAGACGCACCGCGTGCTCATCGCCCACGAGGACAAGGTCTTCGGCGGGTTTGGCGGCGAACTGGCGGGCCTTGTGGCCTCCAAGGCCTTCGCCTGGCTGGACGCGCCCGTGGAGCGTGTGGGTTCCGAGTTCACGCCCGTGGGCTTCAACCGCATCCTGGAGCGTGCCACCCTGCCCAACGCTGACAAGGTCCTGGCGGCGGCGAAGAGGGTGCTGGCTTTCTAGTTGCCGGGAGGCCCCTCAGGCGAGGCGTGCGTCTTTACAAAACTTAACATGGAATTTTCCGTGTCGAGTTTGGCATTGAATGCTGGCCTGCCGCTCAAGGTGCGCCTACATTCGCAGCAAGATGAAGGTCAGGGTCGAGCTAGCCAAGGTGCTCCAGCCGGAGCCGGATGCGTCCCATTCGCGTCCGCTGCGGGCGCGGCGGCTCCGCGCCCCGGACCTGAAACTGGCATTGAAGGCTCAGGCCACTCATGGCGCATTAGGCGCCTTCGATGGCCTCGTGGAGGATCTTTCCAGCCACGGCCTCGCCGTGGTCGTGCGGGGCCAGGCGGACAGCCAGCCCCTTGTCCTGTGGGGAGACCGGCTGGAGGGCCTCATCATCAGCCAGGACGGCGAACCGCTCCACCACGGCGGCGCGCTGGTGCGGCGCGTGGAGCGCCGGAGCGCGGACCTGCTCCTGGGCATCGAGCTGGATCCCGAGCCGCTGGATCTGGGCCGCGTCTACCGGCTCGCCAGCCGCGCGAGCGCGCGGGAGCGGTGGCAAGGGGCCCTGCGTGAAAGCGCCCACGACGAGACATCACCCGCGTTCAAGGGCTGGCTCTTCGATCTGCGGCTCCACCTGGAGACGGCGCGGACCTTCCTCGACCTGGAGGAGAAGGCTGTCGCCACAGCCGATCTCTACACCCGGCAGCGGGCCCGCCAGGATCTCCTGGACGCGCTGGCGCCCGACATCATCGCCCGCATGGACCGCGCGGGGCAGGAGCTGCACGCGCTCGTGAACGGCCTCGACCCCGCGGCCCACGATGTCCACCGCCGCCTCCTCAAGCAGCGGCTCGTGCCCCTGCTGGAGGAATCGCCCTTCCTCCGCCGCGCTTTCGAGAAGCCCCTGGGCTACGCGGGCGATTTCGAGATGATGAACATGCTCTACCGCGACCACGCGGAGGGCGAGACGCTCTTCGGCCAGGCGCTCAACCTCTGGGCCACGCAAGCGCCGGTGGCGCGGGCCAACATCAACCGGCTCGCCTTCATCAGCGCCCGCATCCGCGAAGCCATCGCCGGGGCCAAGGGCCGCCTCAAGGTGACGAGCATCGGCTGCGGCCCGGCGCGGGAGCTGCTGGACCTGCTGGAGTCCGCGCCGGAGCTGGGGCCGCGCCTGGAAGCGGCGCTCATCGACCAGGGCGAGGACGCCATCACCCATTGCGAGCGCACGCTGGGCCCGCTGGCGGCGCGGACGGGCGCGAAGGTGAAGTTCCACCGCGAATCCATCCGCCGCTTCCTCACGGTGCGGCAGGCGGAGCGCACCTTCGGCCACCGGCACCTCATCTACAGTGGCGGCCTCTTCGACTACCTGGGCGACCGCGCCTACAAGGTGCTGCTGCAGGTGCTCTACGACGCGCTGCTGCCGGGCGGCCTGCTGCTGCTGGGGAATGTGGGCGCCCACAACCCGAGCCGCTGGGCCATGGAGTATTTCGTGGACTGGGTGGTCATCCACCGCACGCCGGAGGAGCTGAAGGCCCTGGCCGGGGGCCTGCGGCCCGCGCCCTCGGAGATCCGGATCGAGGCCGAGCCCAGCGGCGTGAACCTCTTCCTCCATGTGGTGAAGTAGGCGCGCCCTCCGCCGCCCGATACACTGGCCGCCTCCCATGCCCTTTTCCGCTGGCACCCGACTCGATGGCCGCTACGAGATTCTCCGGCTTCTCGGCACGGGGGGCATGGGCGAGGTCTACCAGGCCATGGACACGCGCCTGGGCCGAGAGGTGGCCATCAAGGTGCTGCCCCAGCACTTGGCGGAGGATTCGGAAGCCCTGGCGCGCTTCGAGTGGGAGGCCAGGATCCTGGCGGCCCTCTCCCATCCGAATCTCCGCGCGCTCTACGACCTGGGCCGCGGCGAGGGCATCCATTTCGCCATCATGGAACTGCTGGAGGGCGAGACGCTGCGGCGACGCCTGGACAGCGGCCTGATCCCGATGGAGGAAGCGCTGAAGGTGGCGGGGCTCCTGGCGGACGGTCTCGCCGCGGCGCACGCGAAGGGCGTGGTCCATCGCGACTTCAAGCCGGAGAACATCTTCTTCACCACGGACGGGCAGGTGAAGATCCTCGACTTCGGCCTCGCCCGTCTCGCGCCCGGAGAGGGCCCGGACCACCTCCAGTCCGGGCGGTTGATGGACACGCAGCCGGGGCTCGTGATGGGCACCGTGGGGTACATGGCTCCGGAGCAGGTGCGCGGCCGCGAGCTGGACGCCCGCTGCGACCTTTTCGCGTTCGGCTGTGTCCTCTTCGAGATGCTGGAGAACCGGCGCCCCTTCATGGCGGACACGATTCCGGAGGTGCTGGCCTCCATCTTGCGCGACCCGGCCCCGCCCGCGCCGGGGCCGCCGGAGCTGAAGCGGTTCGTGGCGAGGTGCCTGGAGAAGGATCCGCTGAACCGCATCGGCAGTGCCCGGGAGGCCGCGCAATCCATCCGCGAGATCCGCTCTCTCTACTCCACCAGCGGCACCGTCACCCACCGGACCTCGCCACTGCCGCGAATGGACGCCTCCTCCGAGATCCCCACCCAGGCCCTGTCCACGCGCGCCTCTGCGGCCTCATCGCTCGCGTTGCGGCGGAAGAAGGGGTTGCTGGAACGGGTGGCCGGATGGTGGCCGTTCCGGTCGGACAGGGTGCGGGCCATCGCGGTGCTGCCCTTCGAGAACAGCGCGCGGGATCCGGAGATGGAATACCTCGCGGAGGGGTTGGTGGAAGGCCTCATCGAACGGCTCTCCCTCGTGCCGGGGCTCAGGGTGGCGCCTTGGAGCGCGGTGCTGCCCCTCCGTGGCGGCGGCCATGATCTGCGCGATGTGGGCGAGCACCTGGGCGTGCAGGCCGTGCTCACGGGCCGCGTGGCGCATCGCGGCGAGGAGCTCTCGGTCACCGCGGAGCTGCTGGATGTGCGGACCCTGAGCCATCTCTGGGGCGAGCACTACCAGCGGGCCTTCTCCGCCCTGATGGAGGTCCAGCGCGAGCTCTGCACCCGCATCGCCGCGCGCCTGCGCATGCGCGTGAGCGGCGAGGTGCGGGAGCGCATCGTGGCGGCGCCGTCGGAAGATTCCGAAGCCTTCGATCTCTACCTCAAGGGCCGCCACGCCTGGCGTTCGCGCAGCGCCGACGGCCTCCAGCGCGCGGTGGCCTCCTTCCAGGCCGCGCTGGACCGCGATCCCGGTTTCGCCCCGGCCTACGCGGGTCTGGCGGACGCCTACTCGCTGCTGTCCTTCCTCGTGGGCGTCATCGCGCCGGACGACGCCATGCCCCAGGCCCGCGCGGCCGCGAAGCGCGCGCTCGAGCTGCGGCCTGATCTCGCCGAAGCGCACGCATCCATGGCGTTGATCCTGGAATCCTACGAATGGGATTGGACGGGCGCCGCGCGCGAGCATCTGCGCGCGCTGGAACTGGAACCGGACAATCCCAACCTCCAGCACCGCTACGGCCTGCACCTCCTCTACCGCGGCCGGTTCGCGGAGGCCGCCGCGCGCTTCCAGGCCGCGCGGAAGCTGGATCCCCTCTCGCCGCTCATCCAGGTGGCGAAAGGCCTGCCGCCCCATTTCGCGCGCCATCCCGAGGACGCGATCCCCGCCTTCCGCCACGCCGTCACGCTCACGCCCAACTTCCTCATCGGGCACCTCATGCTCGGGCTTGCGTCCCTGGAGCGGGGCAAGCTCGAAGAGGCCATCGCCTCTTTCGAAAAAGGCCTCGCCATCGCGGAGACGCCGGACGGATTGGCCATGCTGGGCCACGCCCTGGCTCGCGCCGGACGCGGGGAGGAGGCGCGCGCCGTGTTGGAGCGGCTGGATGAGCTGGCGGCGTCGCGCTATGTGAACGACTACGGCCGCGCGCTCATCCACCTGGGGCTGGGCGACCGCGAGCGGGCGTTGGGCGGCCTGGAGCGGGCCGTGGAGGCCCGCTGTGAGCTGCTCGTCTACCTGGGCATCGATCCGCGCCTGGATCCGCTGCGGGCGGAGCCGCGCTTCCACGGCATGCTGGCGCGGGTGGGTCTGGGCGAGTAACGATTATCTTTAAGCAGCTCATGCCCCGTCATATCAGAAGCCGACCACGAAAAAATCGTTTGTTTTTTAATCATATTCATTTATTGCTATAGACACTTCTGTGGAGGTATTTGGTGCGCGCGATGCTCAAACATCTGGTTCTCGGCCTTTCCGTTCTCATCTCCGCGACATCCTTGTCCGCGCAAGCCTCGCGGACCTGGGTGTCCGGCGTCGGTGACGACGCGAATCCTGGCAGCCGGACCGCCCCCTGCAAGACCTTCGCGGGCGCGATCTCGAAGACCGCTCCCGGGGGCGAGATTGATGTCCTGGATCCGGGCGGATTCGGCGCGGTCACCCTCACGAAGGCGATCACCCTCGATGGCGGCGGCGGCCAGGTGGCCTCCATCCTCGTGTCCGGCACCAACGCCATCGTGGTCGCCGCGGGCCCCACGGATGTGGTCATCCTGAGGAACCTCCGTTTCGACGGCATCGGCATGGGCCTCAACGGCGTCCGCTTCATCTCCGGGAAGGCGCTCGTCATCGAGAACTGCGAGTTCATGGGGTTCACGCAGAGCGGCGTGGATGTGGCGCTCGGGAACGCCGGGAGCGTCTCCATCTCGGACACGACGATCGTGGGAATGCCTGGCTCCGCGACGAGCAACGGGGTCACTCTCGAGACCGGCTTTTCCGCGGCGACCGTGAGCCTCGATCATGTGAAGGTCTTGAATGCCGGCGGGAAGGGCATCGCGGCCGCGGCTGCGAACGCGGATCTCCAGATGGATGAGGTCTGGCTCACCGGCAACGCAACTGGCCTCTCCGTGACGGGAGGCGCTGTCCGGCTTTCCGGATGCACCATCAGCCAGAACACCGTGGGGACGAGCATCCTCGGCGGAAGCGTCGGCTCCTTCGGCAACAACAAAGTCCGCGCCAACGCATCCGGGAACGGGCCTCTCGGGGGCTATCTCCCGTTGCAGCTGGGCTCTTCCGGTGGCAACCTCCCGCTTCAATAAGCCGGAAGCGGAAGACAGGAAGAGGGCGCCAAGCGGCGCCCTCTTCCTGTCTTTGGAGAGCCGTTACCGGGTGGTGGCGTGGTAGGCGCCTTCGAGCTCGGTCGCGATCTCCTGCGGCGCGTGGCCCAGGAAGTCGCCGCGGCTCATGAGGTGCACGAGCTGGCCGTCCTTGAGGATCGCGGCCTGGGGGCTGGTGGGCATGGCGCCCTCGAAATACTCGCGGGCCTGGGCCGTGGCCTCCTTCTCCATGCCGGCGAAGACTGTCACGAGGTGGTCGAACTTGAGGCCGCGATGGAGCGCCTCCACCACGCCCGGGCGCGCGCCCGCGGCGGCGCAACCGCACACGCTGTTCACAAGGAGAAGCGTGGTGCCAGGCCGCTGCAGGGCAGTGTCCACGGCCTCCGGCGTCATCAGCTGCTCGAAGCCCGCCTGCACCAGCTCCTGCCGCATCGGCGCGACCATTTCTTCCGGATAGTTGCCCATGGGGCCTCCAACACTCCATTTTAGCGCCGAAGCGGCGGATGCCATCATGGGCACTTGGAGGTAGGGCATGAAGTTCGTGGTGATCGGGGGCAGCCTGCGCCAGGCGTCCTTCAACCGGAGGCTGATGGACCTGGCCGCCAAGCTCCTGGAGGCGGAGGGCCACACGGTCCTGCGCATCGAGGGCGCGGATCTGGAGATGCCGCTCATCAACCCCGACAAGCCCGTTCCCGAACAGGCCGCCGCCATCGGCGCCGCGTTGCTGGAAGCGAACGGGGCCTTCCTCGCCTCGCCGGAATACAACCTGGGCATGCCCGCGCATCTGAAGAATGTCCTGGACTGGACCAGCCGCATCCAGCCGAATCCCTGGAAGGGCCTGCCGGTGCTCCTGGCCTGCGCCACACCCGGCGCTTTCGGCGGCCACCGCGGGCTCATGCCCTGGCGCACCTCGCTCTCGGCGCTGGGCGCTTTCGTGTGCCCTTCTGTCGTAGGTGTGCCCCACGCGGACAAGGCCCTGGCGGAGCCGGGCCAGCTGGCGGACGGGAAGAGCGCGCAGGCCCTGGAGGACGGTCTCATGACGCTGATGAAGCTCGCGTCCGCGCTGGGAACCTCGCGTTAGCAGTGTCATCCTGGAGGTCTCGTTCGTGAGGCCGACATGAAGGACTTCCTGAAGACCTTTTTCGCCGTGGTGCTGGGGCTCTGCGCGTTCTCCGGGATCGCGGTGGCGCTCCTCTTCGGTTTCATCGCGATCCTGGGCGCCTCGGCCGCCAAGCCGGAGGTGCCCTCCAAGGCTGTGCTGGTCTTCGATCTGGGCACCAACATCCCCGACCATGTGCGGGATGACGATCCGCAAGCCGCGCTGCAGCGGGCCTTCGGCCACGGGCCGAGGGAGCTGGGGCTGGATGATGTGCTCGCCGCCCTCGACCGCGCCGCCGATGACGACCGCATCGCGGCCGTCTACCTCACGGGCAACCTCCAGCCCCAGGGCTACGGCGCGGGCTTCGGCGCGCTCCAGGAGATCCGCGCGGCGCTCCAGCGCGTGGCCGCGAAGAAGCCCGTGGTGGCCTACGGCATGGCCTTCGCCAAGCGGGACTACTACCTCGCCTCCGTCGGCAGGATCTACCTCAATCCTGTAGGTGAGCTGGAAGTGAACGGCCTTGCCAGCGAGCCCGTGTTCTATGGCGACGCCTTCCAGAAATACGGCGTGCAAGTGCAGGTGACCCGCGTGGGCAAGTTCAAGAGCGCCGTGGAGCCCTTCATCCTCGACAAGATGAGCCCTGAGAACCGCCAGCAGATCCAAGCGCTGCTGGAAGATGTATGGGGCGAGTGGAAGGGATCCGTGGCCGCCAGCCGCCATACGAGCTCTGACGCGCTGCAGGCCCTCGCGGACACCAAGGGCATGTTGGATGCCGATGAGGCCCAGGCCGCCGGGCTCATCGACGGCGTGCGCCCCTTCGACGGGATGCTCAGCGAACTCAAGAAGCTCAGCGGCAAAGATGAGAAGGCCCGCGAGTTCCCCCAGATCGATCTCGGCGCCTATGTTGACCTGTTGCCCGGCTCATCCGCCCGCGCGAAGGTGGCCGTGGTCTACGCCGAGGGCGAGATCGTGGACGGCGATGGCCAGGCCGGCCAGATCGGCGGTGATGCGCTGGCCCGTGAGCTGCGCCGCATCCGGCAGGACGCTTCCGTGAAGGCGGTCGTCCTGCGCGTGAACAGCCCCGGCGGCAGCGCCGCGGCCTCGGACCTCATCCAGCGCGAAGTGATCCTCACCCGCCAAGCGAAGCCCCTCATCATCAGCATGGGCACGGTGGCGGCCTCCGGCGGCTACTGGATCAGCACCTACGGCGACCGCATCTTCGCTGAGCCCGGCACCATCACGGGCTCTATCGGCGTCTTCGGCTTGCTGCCGAACATCCAGAAGCTGGCCAACGACCATGGCATCACCTTCGATGAAGTCAGCACCGCGAAGATGGCGAATCCCACGACCCTCTCGCGGCCCAAGACGCCGGAGGAACTGGCCCGCATCCAGAGCCTTGTGGACCGCATTTACGACCAGTTCCTCAGCAAGGTGAGCGAGAGCCGCGGCATTCCCAAGGCGGACGTCAACGAGATCGCCCAGGGCCGCGTCTGGAGCGGCCAGCGCGCCCTCCAGCTCCACCTCGTGGACGAGATCGGCGGATTGCAAGACGCCGTCCGCTACGCCGCGAAGAAGGCGAACCTCGGCTCCGATTACGAGATCACCAACGGTGGCGCCGCCAAGACGCCCCTGCAGAAACTCCTTGAGAGCCTGGACGAGAACGCCCGCCCGCGCCCCGTCATCAAGGCCGGCCCCTTCCAGCAGGTCATGGCCCAGGCCAAGGGCGGCTTCGACCTGCTCTCCAGCCTCAACGATCCCCACGGCGTCTACGCGCGGATGCCGGTGGACCTCACCATGAGGTAGTGAGGGTCGCGGTGACGAGATCAGAAGGCAGGGCGATCGTTTTGCCTTCAGACCTCACACTACCCCCGGTGCCTATCTCTTCTTCGCCAGCATGGTCCCGCGACAGTTCTTCGCGCCGCAGTGGCAGGCGTGCTGGCGCTTGGCTTTGGCGGTGTGGGGCTCATCAAGGGTGAGCTGGTAGTCGTAGTAGAGCTCCTCGCCGGGCTTGATGTCGCGGATGGCCTGGATGAAGACCTGATGGTTGATCTGCTCGGTCTCGCAGTTGGGGTCGCAGCTGTGATTGATGAAGCGCGCGGCGTTGCCACCCACATTGGCGTCGATGACGAGCCTGTCGTCAATGCCGAAGAGAAAGGTGTGGTCGGGGTCGTCCACCAGCTCCGCCTGCCGGGCCGTGGCTTTCTTCCAGGACACGATCTCGCCCTTGTATTCGATGATGCGCTCGCCATCCGCGATGGGGCGGAGGGCGAAGACGCCCTTGCCGTGGATGCCGCTGCGCCTCACCTGGATCCGGGGGCCGCCCGTCTTTTTTGGGATCGTCTTGGTCATGGCTCGTCTCACAGCTTGTGCAGGTCCAGCAGGCCTTCGGGCGGTTCGACCGAAGCCTTGCCGTTGGCGAGGTCCAGCGTCCACCAGGCCTTGATGTAGGGGATGTCCACGGTGCCGCGGTGCCCCGGGCGGCGGTCGTGGACGACGACGAGGTCGTAGCCCATGGGGGTCGGGTCCAGGCGGACCACATTGCCCAGGGGGGCGCCGTGGGCGCTGACTTCCACGCCGATCCACTGGTGGCGGAAGCTCTCGCCCTCATCCAGCGTGGCCAAGGTCTCGGGCATCCACAGGGCCCAGCCTTTGAATGCTTCGGCGGCGGTGCGGTCGGGGATGCCTTCGAAGGCGATACAGGGCCGCTCCTGCTGCCAGCGCACGACGCGCAGCTTCACCTCGCGAGCGGGCGGGGCGGGCTCGCCATGTTCCAGGTCCATGTGCGGCGGCGCCAGCACGAGGCCGTGCAGCTCCGCGAGCTTGTCCGGCTCGTCCATCACGGCGTGCAGGAGGAACTCGCCCTTGAGACCCTGCACCTTGGCCAGCTGACCCAGCAGCATCATCAGGCGCGGTCTTCTTCGTGGACTTCCACTTCGACATGGAGGCCCGCCTTCTCGCCCGCCACCTTGCAGAGGGTGCGCAGGCTCTGGATGGTGCGGCCGCTCTTGCCGATGATGCGGCCCATGTCGCCCGGATCAGCGTGGATGGTGAACTCGCGTTTGCGGCCTTCGCCCTTCGTCTCCACGCGGAGCGCGTCCGGGTGGTCCAGGAGGGGCTTCAGCACATCGAGGAGGAAGGCTTCGAGATTCATGCTTAACATTCTGCCAGATGGGCATGGAAAAGCCGGGCCCGAATCCCTGGAGAGGGAGGCCCGGCTTTTCCTTCAGGAGAGCTGAATCCTAGAGGATCGCGTGCTTCTTGAAGAGGTCGGCGACCGTCTTGGAGGGGCGGGCGCCCTTGGCGAGCCAGCCCTTGGCCTTCTCCACATCGATGCGGAAGGACTCGGTGGTGGTCGCGATGGGGTTCACGAATCCCAGGATCTCGATCGCGGAAGCGGTCGGGATGAGCTCGTTCTCGGAAACAACGATGTGGTAAAAGGGCTTCTTCTTGGCACCCTTGCGGGCAAGTCGGATCGACAGCATGGGGACTCCTGGACTGGCCAGTATAGCCCGGCCCGGGCAGGGGTCAAAGCGGTAAATTCCCGCCCTGCGGAAGGCTCAGAGCCCCATGAGCCGCCGGGCGTATTTGGGCGCCGGGCTGCCGAAGCTGAGGAGACGGTCGTGGAACGCCCTCTGGTCGAAGGCGACCTTGTCCTGGGCTGCTTTGGCTTCAGCGGCGGCACGGATGTCGTCCATCTCGCTGGCGCCCACGAAGTAGGTGCTCAGCTGGGTGGAGCTGAGGCAGGCCCGGCGCCACTTGCCCACGGCCTCGCCCTCCTCCTGGAACCCCTCATGCTCCATCAGGTCCAGAGCCTGTTGTTCGGTCATGCCCCGGGTATGGATCTTCTGGTCCAGGATGGCGTTGATGATGACCCGCAGGCGCATCTTGAGCTGCTCCATGCGCACCTCGGGGCCGCCGTAACCTGCGCGGGCCATGAGCTGCTCGCCGTAGACCGCCCAGCCCTCCGCGAAGAGGCCGCTGGTGAAGATGCCGCGCACCAGCGTCGGCGCCTTGAAGGCGTTGGAGTGGGCCAGCTGGAGGTAATGGCCGGGCATGGCCTCGTGGACCGTGAGGTCCTGGACCATGGCCTCGTTGTACTCGCGGAAGAAGCTCTGCACGCGCTCCGGCCTCCAGTCCGCGGGCGTGGGCGAGATGGCGAAGAAGGTGCTGCCGTGGGCCTCCAGCGGCCCCGGCGCCTCGCAGTAGGCCACGGCGACACCGCGCTGGAACTCGGGCATGACGATGATCTTCACGGGCTCATCGGGCACGGACACGAGGGCATGGCCCCGCACGAAGTCCGCGGCCTGCTTCAAGTCGCTGGTGGCCAGGGCCACGATGGTGTCGTTGGTGGGCCGCTTCTCCGCGATCCGGTCGAGGACGGCCTTGATGAGGGTGTTCGGGTCCGTCTCGGTTTGTCCTGGGAAGTAGCTCGCGAAGAGCGACTTCGCCACTTCCAGCATCTCGGCCTTCGTGGTTTTCAATCCGGCTTCGGCGCGCTTGAGGATCTCCTCCATGGAGAGGTCCGAATTGAGGGTGTAGCGCAGCTCTTTGCGGAAGTTCTCCTTTCCGACGCGGAAGTCGCCGCTGGAGTGTGGCAGCAGGTCCGATTTCATCCAGGCGATGAAATCATCGAGTGCCTTCGCGGCCTTGTCCTGGGCAGGCGCGAGCTCATCCTTCATGCCAACTTGCGCGGCGGACGCGCCCACATCCTCCCGCACCATGGCAAGTGCGCCCTGGAACTGTTGGATGGCGGTCTCGGTATAGATCCGGGGCGGATTCTTCAGGTTCGCCTTGGCGGACTCCAACAGGCCGGGGATGAGCAGGAGGCGCGCCTTCACGGACTCCATGCGCTCCGGCAGCGGCGCGAAGTCGCGGGAAAGCAGGCCGTAGATGGCATCGCCAGGGTTGTAGGCCAGCGGGTTCCACTGCCAGGACTTGAGGCCGTCCAGCTGGAAGAGCGCCCCGTCCAGCTGGTCGCGGAGGATGGCGCGGTCCACCTGGTTCTCCGGTGAGAGCTGAGTCTCCGGGATGGCTAGCAGGGCGGCGCGCTGAGCCTTGGTCCAAGCTCGTTGCTTCGCGCGGCCCCCGGAGCCTAAGTCGCTCAAGCGGCCATCGAAGCGGTGATCCCCGAGCTGGGTCGCGCTTTCGGGGTTGAGGCGCAAGTAGCCGTCAATGATGCGCTTGGCCAGCGCCTCGAGCCGGGCATCGGCGGAAGCGCGCTTGGAGGCCGTCGTCGCAGGGCGGGCGGGGAGCGCCGTTGGATTCAGCGCCACGAGCGCGAGCGCCAGGGACGCGGAGCGGATGAGCATGGGACCTCCAGACGAGTCCGCCATGATCCCGTATCCCGCGCCACAGGCAAAGATCAGAACGGCAGTTTGAACCCGCCGGGCAGGCCGGGCATCCCGCCGCCCTTCATGCCGCTGGCCATGCGCTGCATCCGCTGCATGAACTTCGGGTCGTTCATGTTGCCCATCATCTTCTTCATATCGAGGTACTGCTTGAGCAGCTGGTTGATCTCGTGGACGGGACGGCCGCAGCCCCGGGCGATGCGGCGCTTGCGCTTGCCGTCCAGCAGGTTGTGGTTGGCGCGCTCCTTGGGCGTCATGGAGTCGAGGATGGCCACGAGGTGCTTCATCCGCTTGTCCGTGGCCACCGTCGCAAGCTGCTCCTTGATCTGCCCCATGCCCGGCAGCATGCCCATGATCTTGTTCATGGAGCCCAGCTTCGCCACCTGCTGGAACTGCTTGCGCATATCCTCCAGCGTGAACTGGTTCTTGGCCATGCGCTGGGCCATGTCCTCGGCGTCGCGCTCGTCGATCTTGTCCTTGGCGTGCTCGATGAGCGAGAGCACATCGCCCATGCCGAGGATGCGCTGCGCCATGCGGTCGGGGTGGAAGACCTGGAGGTCGTCCAGCTTCTCGCCCTCGCCGATGAACTTGATGGGCTGGCCCGTGGCCTGCTTGACGCTGAAAGCCGCGCCGCCGCGGGTGTCGCCGTCGGTCTTGCTGAGGATGACTCCCGTGAGCGCCAGCTTCCCGTGGAAGGCGGAGGCCGAGCGCACCGCGTCCTGGCCCGTCATGGCGTCCGCCACGAAGAGGATCTCGCCGGGCGCGCAGGAGGCCTTGATGCGGCCGAGCTCGTCCATGAGCGCGCCGTCCAGGTGCAGGCGGCCCGCCGTGTCGAGGATGACCGTGTCCCAGCCCTTGAGCTTGGCCTCCTTCAGCGCCGCTTCGCAGATGGCGACGGGATCCTTCAGCTCGGTCCGGAAGGAAGGCACGCCCGCGTCCTTGGCCACCACATGCAGCTGCTCGATGGCCGCGGGGCGATAGACATCCGCCGGCACCAGCAGGGGCGAGCGGCCGTTTTTCTTGAGGTACTTTGCCAGCTTGCCGCTGGTGGTGGTCTTGCCTGCGCCCTGCAGGCCCACCATCATCAGCACCGCCGGATTCGCGCTGAAATCCAGAGGCTTCTCAGCGGCCTGGCCGCCCATGATCTCGGTCAGTTCCTTGTAGACGATGTCGATGAAGGCCTGGGCCGGGTTGAGGCCTTCCAGGACCTCCTTGCCGAGCGCCTTCTCCTTCACCCGCGCGAGGAAGGTGCGGGCCACGGCCACATGGACATCCGCTTCCAGCAGCGCCATGCGGACTTCGCGCAGGGCTTCCTCAATGTTGGCTTCCGACAGCTTCGCCTGCCCCCGCAGGTGGCGCATGGCTTTCGAGAGTTTGTCGGTGAGGGCGTCGAACATGCAGGCCTCGAACCCTCTATTGTAGCGGCCCTGGCAGAATCACCCCATGCCGAACCACTTGAAGGACGCCCTCAGCCCTTATCTCCTCCAGCACGCCCATAACCCCGTGGACTGGTTCCCCTGGGGCGAGGAGGTGCTGGCCCGCGCCAAGGCCGAGGACAAGCCCATCTTCCTCTCCATCGGCTACGCGGCCTGCCACTGGTGCCATGTCATGGAGCGGGAGAGCTTCGAAAACGAGGCCGTGGCGCAGGTGATGAACGCGCACTTCGTCTGCATCAAGGTGGACCGCGAGGAGCGGCCCGATCTCGACGACCTCTACATGGACGCGGTTCAAACGCTGACGGGCCGTGGCGGCTGGCCCATGAGCGTGTGGCTCACGCCGGACCTGAAGCCCTTCTACGGCGGCACCTACTTCCCCCCGGAATCGCGGGCCGGCATGCCCGGCTTCCGCCTGCTGTTGCTGCGTATCGCGGAGTTGTGGCGGGACCAGCGGCTGGAAGTCGTGAGCCAGGCGGGCGAGCTGACAGACGAATTGGCGCGCCAAGCCGCGGTCCAGCGAGGCCAGGCGATGCCGGATGCGGACCTCTTCCCCCGCACGCTCGCCCAGCTACGGGCGGGCTTCGACGCCACCTGGGGCGGCTTCGGCCCCGCGCCGAAATTCCCGCCTTCCATGACACTCGGCCTGATCCTGCGCCGCGGCACGGCGGAGGACCAGCGCATGGCGCGGCGCACACTGGATGCCATGCGCGATGGCGGCATGCTCGACCATCTCGGCGGCGGTTTCGCGCGCTACAGCGTGGACACCCGCTGGCTCGTGCCCCACTTCGAGAAGATGCTCTACGACAACGCGCAGCTGGCGGTGGCCTACTTGGAGGCCTTCCAGGCCGCGGGCGATCCGAAGGACGAGGCCGTCGTCCGCGCCACGCTGGGCTATTTGCTGCGAGACATGCGCGATGAGGCGGGCGGCTTCCACGCTAGCGAGGACGCGGATAGCGAGGGCGAAGAGGGCAAGTTCTATGTCTTCACGCCCGGCGATGTGCGCGAGGCGCTGGGTGCCGATGCGGGGCGCTTCTGCGCGGCTTATGGCATCACGGCCGAAGGCAACTTCGAGCGCGGCGCCAGCGTCGTCCATCGCTTCTCGGCGGCTGCTCCGCTGCCGCTGGAAGACGATGCGCGTTTGCGTGAACAACTCCGCCTCTGGCGCGACCGCCGGGTCCGGCCTGGCAAGGACGACAAGGTCGTGGCGGCCTGGAACGGATTGGCGCTCTCGGCCTTCGCGAAAGCGGCGGCTGTGCTGGAGGAACCCAGCTACCTCGGTGCGGCCACGGCCTGCGCCACCTTCATCGAGCGCGAGCTGTGGAAGGACGGCGACCTGCTCCGCATCTGGCGCCGGGGCCAGGCTGCCACGCAGGGGTTCCTGGAGGACTACGCGGCGGTGGCGGATGGTCTCGTGGATCTTTTCGAGGCAGGTTTCGACTCGCGCTGGTTGCGGCTGGCGGAACGCATCGCAGAGGCCATGCGGGAGCATTTCGAGGATCGGGAACACGGCGGCTTCTTCGCCACGGAGGCGGGGCAGAACGACGTGCTCATCCGTCTCAAGCCGGGCTTCGACAACGCGCTGCCCAGCGGCAACACCCTCGCGATCCGGGCCCTGCTGAAGCTGGCTCGGCACCTGGAACGGGAGGATTTCCAAACCTCGGCTGAAAAGGCGCTTCGTTGCTTCGGCCCTTGGATGGAGCGGGCGCCCCGGGCCTTCACCGGAATGTTGGGAACGCTGGATCTGGCCCTATCCGAACCCCTCGAAATCGTAGTAGTGGGCCCGCTTTCGCATCCGGCTACCAAGTCTTTGTTGGAAGCAGCACGGTCGCGTTTTCTTCCGAACTCGGTCATCAGCTGCGCCGAGTCCGGGTCGGACCTTCCGCTGCACAGGGGGCGCGGCATGGCAGGGGGCGCTCCTTGTGTTTTCATTTGCAGGAACCGGACTTGCAGCGCGCCTATTTCGACACCGGATGCGTTGGCATCACTGCTGCATTGACGAAAAGGTCTTCGCCAAAGATCCCCTTGCGGGGCGCGGGGCGGAGCCCATGCTGAAGACAGGGTGAAACAACCACATCGTTTCATTCACCATTGGGGCGACCCTATCCGCCAGCCCCTTCCGGCACCGTTTCGGGGGTGACCGCGACAAACTCGGGGCGCCAGGTGGCGCCCTTTGTCGTGCCTGAAGGTGCCGTGAAACGGGTTTCCGGATTCCACGGGATTGGCGCAAGGTGATGGATGGGCGGGCCCGCATGGATCTGCTCCTCTTTCCTGCATGAGGTGCACATGGCCAGACACGCAACCCGCATGCTCCTGCTGATGGCTGGCGCGCTCTTGGGCGGGCCCCATCTTCAAGCCCAGGGGCTTCCCAATCCTCTGAACCTCCCCGACCCGCTGGGCATCACGGACAGCAAAGGTAAGCATCAAGACAGGCCTCAGCCCGGTCCGCCGGAGAAGCATCACGGCCGCCGCAGAGGTCAGCGCGAGGAGCGCCAGGACCGGCGCGAAGACCGGCGTGACCGCCGCCACGATGAACGCCGCGAAGAGCGTCATGACGACCATCACCGCGGGCGTTGATCCTGTGATCCGCGGATAGTGCGGACGCCCCTCTCCCGGCTTCACACGCCGCGATCGCATCACCGGCCGCCCGCGTCACACCTCCAGGTCCCGCCGCAGGTGGCGGAGCAGCAGACGCAGCTCCAGCAGCAACGGGCGCCCCGCCAGCAGCACAAGGAAGAGAGCCAGAGGGACCGTCGTCTTGAATCCCAAATGCCGGAAGCCCAGCGCGCCGAGGATGCCGCCCGCGACGAAGGAGGCCAACAGCAGGACCACGAGCTTGAGCCGTCCGCGATCGGCGCGGATGACGGGCGCCCCTTCGAGCTTGCGCGAATTCCGGTAGAAGAGCTTCGCCAGCTCGATGCCCAGGTCCGTCACATTGCCCGTCATGTGCGTCGTGCGCACCACGGCGCCGCTGATGTTCGTGGTGACGGCGTTGTGCATGCCCATGATGAAACAGAGCAGGGCCGTGGCTTCGGGCAGGTCGAAGTGGACCTTGCCTTCAAGCCGCCCGCCGAGGTAGCCGAAGGCGAGCAGGAAGATGGATTCCACCAGCAAGCTGAGCGCGTAGCGGCTGCGCATGCGGTGGCGCTTGCCGTAGGCCACCAGCACCGTGGAGAGGGCCGCGCCGGTCAAAAAGCAGAGCATCATCGCGAGGAAAGAGAGGGCCGTGGCGAAATCGCCGAGGGCCGCGTCGTCCGCCAAGCTCGACACCACGCCCGTCATGTGGGAGGTGTAGCGCCCCACGGCCAGGAAGCCGCCCGCGTTCACGGCCCCCGCCACGAAGGCCATGGACCAGGCCAGCTGCCGGTTCATGGAAGCGGTGCGTGCGTCCCCCTCCTTGGTGAGCGCCTCGAACCGGTGGGGCAGCGCCTCGCGGAGTCCCGCCAGCGCCGCCTGGGCTTGGGCCTGCCCCACCCGCTTCCGCAGATGCCGCATCACATACCGCTCGGCCACCGCTTGGAGATAGCGCGGGATGCGTCGCATCAGGCCCGGCTCGTCATGACCGCCGCGTCGCCAGCAGATGTCCGATGGCCACGGCGGCGGCGTCGGCGGCGTCCGCCGCCAGGGGCTCTTTAAGATTCAGGAGCGTCATCACCATCTTCCCGACCTGGGTCTTGTCCGCCCAGCCGTAGCCAGAGACTGCCTTCTTCACCTGCATGGGGTTGTAGTCGCCCACGGGCAGGCCGTGCAGCGCGGCCGTGAGGAGGATGCCGCCGCGGATCTGGCCCAGCTTCAGGGCCGTGGCGGCGTTCTTCTCCACGAAGGGCGATTCCACCGCCATGAACGATGGCCCGTGGGCCGCGATGGCCTCGCTGAGCCGCAGATGGATGCCGTGGATGCGCTGGTCGAATTCCTGCCCCCGCGGCGAGCGGATGACACCCGCCTCCACCAATGACATCCGCGACCCGTTGCGCTCCACCACCGCGAAGCCGCAGGCCAGCGAGCCGGGGTCCACGCCGAGGCAGCGGATGGGAG
>Ga0210400_10000947_pt1 | contig 29829 bp, 31 predicted proteins | sample IncBWH26MmetaG_FD_155456 | JGI IMG/M metagenome (GOLD analysis project Ga0210400, IMG submission 155456) | Forest soil microbial communities from Barre Woods Harvard Forest LTER site, Petersham, Massachusetts, United States - Inc-BW-H-26-M | ecosystem: Environmental > Terrestrial > Soil >... | reverse complement strand
AGCAATTTCAAATCGGTCGCAAGATTCACGTTCGCTAGCATCTCCAGAATCACGTCCACTCCGCGCCCACCGGTCGCTTTCATGATCTCTTCCGCATAACCCGGCTTGGTGTGATCGAACGTTTGATGCGCGCCCTCTTTTTTCGCCAGTTCCAGGCCCTTCTGCGTGCCTGCGCTTCCGAAAACTTGCAGGCCCATCGCCCGGGCGAACTGCGTCGCGGCCGTGCCGACGCCTCCGCTGGCGCCATGAATCAGCACCGTTTCTCCCGGCCGCGCGTGCGCATGATGAACAAGCGCGGTGATCGCGGTTCCGTACGGAACCCAAACTCCCGCTCCCTGGGTGAACGAGATTTTTTCGGGCAAGGCATGCACCTGGGATTCCAGCGCCAACGCATACTCGGCATATGCGCCGCTCACCGTCCTTGCGGTGTAAACGCGAGCGCCGGGCTTGAATCTGGTAACTCCCTCACCCACAGCTTCGATAACGCCTGCGGCATCGGACCCGGGCGTGTACGGCAGCGGCGGCTTGACGGCATATGTTCCATTGCGCATGTACGTGTCGTAGGGATTCACCCCCGCGGCATGCACGCGGACGAGAACCTGTCCCGGTCCAGGTTTGGGCGTCGGGATTTCCCGCAACTCTAAAACTTCCGGCCCGCCAAATTGCTGTACTTGTATCGCTTTCATGACAGTCTCCCCAGAGGCGTCCAAAACCGCAGATCGTTCGATGATTTCGACAACGCCGAAGCAACAACAAGATACCGGGAAATGCAGCCGGGCCCAAAACGGAAAAAAGGCATCGGTTCAGAAATGATCGTCGTGAATCAGCGCGGCCGCCGCTGTGCCCTTCGTAGTCTTCGCCCATGCAGTAGTCTGCCAATTGTCTTTCGATTGTTTTGCCGGGACCCAGGGCGGCAGCGATTGGTTAAAGTGCTCCGCAAGGGCGAAAACGTAAGGCTCATACAAATTGCGAAGCTCCGCGAGCTTTTGATCCGCTTCCGGCGTGGCCGAGAGCTTTGTCCCGCGCTTCCCCAGCGTTTCGCGGATTAGGTGCAGCACATCGGGGGGGAGGCGATTCTGGTCCAGTGGGTGGGGAACGACCGAAAACACCTGGCAAAGGTCGGTCACCGCGTGCCGTGCAATCGCGAAGGTAAGCTGCGCCTGCCGGGCGCAGAGTTCCTCCATCCCGGAAATCGTCAGCGCGCAAGCGTCCAGAATTGCAGTCAGCGAGCTGATCCACGACTGATTGTCATGTTGCGAACGGAAGTACGCGAGCACCGGATAGGAAAGGTGGCTCTCCAGCAGTTGCGCGGACCATCGTTCCCAGTCCTTGAAAAGGTCGCGCAGCGCTTCATGCCCCCCGGGGAATGTGTGGCGAAGCAGAAGTTCACCGGCGGTAGCTGGCGTGCCCGCCCTGGCATCCAGAAGCACAATCTCCGTCTCACGCTCGGCAAACGCACCGTAAATAAATGGCAAGTACCCAATGAGCGCGGCAAGAAAGCCGAAGCCAAATCCGGATTCCACTACCACCAGGAATCGCGAAACGCCGGAGCGAGGAACGACGTCACCCAAGCCCAGCGTGAAGAATGTGGTGCCGCTCAGATACAGGTCGGTGTAAAAGCTGGGCGTGCCTCCCGAAAGATTCACAGCCGAGCCGGCTCCGTACTGCATCATGGCGAAACTCATAATCAGTCCCACCGCCCACACCGCAATCAGAAACAGCAAGGAAATTGGCCCGTAAAATCCAAGAAAGGACTCGCGGCGCTTTTTTGACGGGATGAGGCTCGCGTAGAACTTCCAAGTTATCCAGGTGAACTGGTAGTAGATGCGCGTCAGGCGGATTTTGCGCGTGACCCGGCGAGGCAAGATGATAGCCTCGAAGGCGTCCCAGCTCACAATCAGAAAAATGAGGATGCCGGCGATGAACACACCCGGAGCGAGAATCATGGGGAACCTGCCTTTTTCATCGCGGCGGACGCGGGAATCAAGCGGAGATCGAGGTGACCAGGCGCGCGTTGACCGTGATTTCCGTTTTGAAAAGCCTGGAAACGGGGCAGCCGGTCTCCGCGCCCTTGACGGCGGCGTCAAACTTGGCCTTGTCGGCGTTCGGGATCGTGGCCACCAGGTCTAGATGGCTCTTGGTGATCGAAAAGCCTTCGCCAACCTTCTCAAGAGAAATCGTGCAGGTGGTCTCGAGCTTCGAGGCGACCATGCCTGCGACTTCGAGTTGCTTGGAAAGTGCCATGGTGAAACAGCCGGCATGCGCGGCTGCCAGCAGTTCTTCGGGGTTTGTTCCCACGCCATTTTCGAAACGCGTGGAAAAAGAATATTGCGTCTGTTTGAGTGTGCCGCTATCGGTGGAGATGGAGCCTTTGCCGGTTTTCAGATCGCCTTGCCAGACTGCGGAAGCTTTGCGTTGCATGGGTGTTCTCCTTCTTGCTGACTTGTGGCTGCGGGTCAGGCAACTTTGATTCACGAGTGCCGGGAGTGGTTACGCAGCCAGGCGAGAATTCTACCACTTGTGGAAGATGAAAAACGCCGCCAGGGTAATGAAGGCAAACCCAACCATGTAATTCCACTTCATCGGCTCCCCAAGATACGTGATTGAGAAGACTGAAAACACCGAAAGCGTAATTACCTCCTGGATCGTCTTGAGTTGCGCGGGGTTGAATTCATAGGAGCCCAGGCGGTTGGCCGGCACCTGGAAGCAGTATTCAAAGAAGGCGATCCCCCAACTGATCAGCACGACCTTCCACAACGCCACCGTGCGGAACTTCAAGTGGCCGTACCAGGCAAACGTCATGAATATATTCGAAATGGTGAGAAGAAGAATTGTGCGCATGCGCCCGCGTGGCTCCTTATCTATAAAAAGCTGGAGATTGGACGCGCGCTATATTAGCCGAGTTGCGAAAACGACGAAAATTACAAGTAGTTCCTTAGCCGTTAAGGCTGAGGGAGACGAGGCCCGGCGGCGTTGCGGGAACGATCGGCGGAAGCTTGGAGCGGTCCACCGGATTGTAGAGGGTGTCGCGCTCGACGGGTACGCGGCCGGCGGCCCGGATGAGGCGCTCGAGTTCGCCAAGCGGCGTGAACTCCGACGTCTTCGCGCCCGCATCGTGATAAATCTTTTCTTCGACCACCGTGCCGTCCATGTCGTTCGCGCCGAAACGCAGTGCGATTTGCGCGATGCTCGGTGTCAGCATGATCCAGTACGCTTTGATGTGATCGAAATTGTCGAGCATCAGGCGCGACACCGCGATGCAGCGGAGATCGTCGTAGCCCGTCGGCTTCGGGATGTGCGCCAGCGCCGTATTGTCCGGGTGAAATGCCAGCGGGATGAAGGCTACGAAGCCGTGCGTCTCGTCCTGCGCCTCGCGCAAAAGCACCAGGTGATCCACGCGCTCTTCGACGGTTTCCACGTGGCCATAGAGCATCGTGGCATTCGAACGCAGGCCGATGCGATGTGCCTTCTTCGCGATGCTCAGCCACATCCGGCCGCTCACCTTGTGGTCGCAGATGATTTTGCGCACCCGGGGATGAAAAATCTCCGCGCCGCCGCCGGGGCAGGAATCCACGCCGGCATCTTTCATTTTCTGCAGCGTTTCCTCGATGGTCAGCTTGGCGATGCGCGCGAAATAGTGCACCTCCACCATCGTGAAGGCCTTCAGGTGAACGTGGGGATGCCGCTGCTTCAGACCGCTGATCATTTCCAGGAAATGGTCGAACGAAAGATCGGGATGCAGGCCGCCAACGATGTGGAATTCCGTTGCACCTTCGCGCACGCCCTGGGCCGCGCGCTGGTAAACCTCTTCGAGCGCGTAGGTGTAAGCGCCCGGAGCATTGGGATCGCGCCCAAACGCGCAAAGCTTGCAATGGGCCACGCACACGTTGGTGGGATTAATGTGACGATTCACGTTGTAATAGGTGACGTTGCCGTGGCGCTTTTCCCGCACATGGTTCGCCAGCCAGCCCACCGTGAGGAGATCGGGCGAGCGGAACAGCGCGACCCCGTCCTCAAACGAAAGGCGTTCGCCGGACAGCACCTTGTCGGCGATGAGTTTCAATGTTGTGTCGGTAATCGTCAGTTCAGCCACGGCCATCCCAATCTATTAGAGGGCGATTTGCCTTTCGCCGCTACTTGAATTCGCTTTTCAATAAATTCGAACAGTTCAAACGCGCCATAAAGCCGCTGCGGCGCCCCAGAACAACAGGAACAACATACTAATATAGCCGTTCACGGTGAAAAACGCAGCGTGCAGCGTGCTCAGGTCGTTGGCTTTAACCAGCGAGTGCTCGTAAGCCAGCAGCGCTGCCACAACCGCAATTCCTACCCACGCCGGCCAGGGCAGCCCAAATCCGTACGCCAGCCAACTGAGTAGCGCCACCACGCCAACATGCATCACCCGCGCGATCTGCAAAGCGGCCGCAATTCCGAACCGCTTTGGCACGGAATAAAGCCCCGCGTCCTTGTCGAACTCCACGTCCTGGCAGGCGTACAGCACGTCAAAGCCGCCAACCCACAGCGTAACCGCCCCGCAGAGAATCAGCATCCGCCAATCGAGCCCGCCGGTAATCGCGATCCAGGCCGCCGCGGGAGAAATGCCCAGCGCGAAGCCCAGGAAAAGATGCGACCAGTTGGTGAACCGCTTGGTGTAGGAATAGAAAAACAGAATCGCGATGGCCAGCGGCGCCAACTTCAGCGCCAGCGGATTCAGTTGCCACGCCGCGACAAAAAACAATCCGACCGCGATCAGGGTGAATGTCCACGCGAACGGCACGGAAAGCGCCCCCGTCGCGAGCGCGCGCATCTTCGTCCGTGGATTCTCCTTGTCGTACCGCAAATCCGCAATCCGGTTCAGCGTCATCGCCGCAGAGCGCGCCGCCACCATCGCCACCACAATCCACAAAACCTGCCGCACCGTGGGCCATCCATGCAGCGTCGCGCGCGCCGCCAGCAACGCGCCCGTTAACGCAAACGGCAGCGCGAACACAGAGTGCTCAAACTTGATCATTTCCAGTACGGTGCGAATACGTCCGGCCATTCCTTCAACTCTCCGTTTTCTTCGATGCGGCGCTGCCCGTCCAGCGAAACATTTTTTCCTGCGGCAATCCGGCCTGCGCCAGCACGCGGCAGACGTACTGCGTCACCAGATCATCAATCGTTTTCGGCAGGTGATAAAACGAAGGCATCACCGGCATGATCACCGCGCCGGCCGCTTGCGCGCGTAGCATGTTTTCCAGATGAATGCGGTTCAGCGGCGTATCCCGCACGCAGAGAATCAGTTTGCGGCCCTCTTTCAGCATCACGTCGGCGGAGCGCGCCATCAAGTCGTCGCAAGTCCCGCAAGCAATCGAGGCTAGTGCGCCCACGGTGCAGGGAATCACGATCATCGCGTCCACGCTGTAGCTTCCGGAAGCGATGGACGCGCCAACGTCTTTGTTGGAGAGGACCTCGATCTTCTTCGGTATGCGCCCAAGCACGCGCCCCGGCAGCTTTTTCAGATCTCCCGAAGTGATGCGCAATTCCTCGGCGAAAAGCCGCTGCCCCGTTTCCGTAACCACCAGGTGGACGCGGCCCACGCGCGGATCGTCCTCCAGCATGGAGAGCGTTTTCTGCGCGAAAACGGCGCCGCTGGCTCCGGTCACACCCACGGTAATCGTTTGTCCCTTGTTAGAAGGCATGGAATTGTGTGCGGTTCTTTCAGTCTCGCAGTGGCCCGCAGGCAAGTCAAGCTTAGCCCCGGCCCGGCACCGATGTTAAGATGCCTAGCGGTCAAATGCGATGAAATCCGACGAACTATTGAAACTTTTGCAAGCGGTGGAGTCCGGGAAACTCTTGTCCGAAGCGGCCCTGGCCAAGCTGAAACATTTGCCGTTTGAAGACATCGGTTTCGCCAAGGTGGATCATCACCGCGCGTTGCGCCAAGGTTACGCCGAAGTGATTTTCGGCAAGGGGAAGACGCCCGCGCAGGTGGCGGAGATCGTGCGGGCCATGGTCTCCAAGAAAGCGTCGAGCCACAATGTGCTGGTCACCCGCGCCGACGCCAAAATATTTGCCGCCGTGAAGCGCGTCAGCCGCGCCGCGAAATTCCACTCGCTCTCCGGGGTTATCTGCATCGAGCGAAGCACGGACATTTCGGGGAAGGGAACGATCCTCGTGGTTTCAGCGGGCACCAGCGACATTCCCGTGGCCGAGGAAGCCGTGCTCACCGCGCGCATGATGGGCAATCGTGTCGAGCAACTCTTTGATGTTGGCGTCGCCGGCATCCACCGATTGCTGGAACACCGCACGAATCTCGCCGAAGCGCGCGTCATCATCTGCGTCGCCGGAATGGAAGGCGCCCTGCCAAGCGTAGTCGGCGGTCTTGTAGGGATTCCGGTAATCGCCGTGCCCACCAGCACCGGCTACGGCGCAAGCTTTGGAGGAGTCGCGGCGCTTCTGGGCATGCTGAACTCCTGCGCCTCCAATGTCACCGTCGTGAACATCGACAACGGCTTCGGCGCGGCCTGCGTGGCGTCCTGCATCAATCGTTTGTAATCAGGTGTTTCGCAGCAAAACTTTCATCACGCCGCGTTTCTGGGCATGTGCGATGGCATTTGGCGCATCTTTCAGCTCGAAGGTTCGTGAGATAAGAGGTGTGGGATCCACCTTGCCCGAACGCAGCAAAGCGATGGCTTTTTTGAAAGGCCCGCAGCGCGAGCCGACAACGGTGATTTCTTTCACCACGATGGGCCAGGTTTCCACCGGTGCCGCGCCATGAAAGGTGGATTTCAGCAGCAACGTGCCGCGCGGCTCGGTCATTCGTTGCGCCAGCGCCAGGCCGGACGGCGAACCGGTCGCTTCCACAACCAGCCGGTAATTCTCCCTCACGCGCGTCAAATCGCTGGCATCGCCGCGAACCAGCCTGGTCGCGACGCCCGCCCTCCGCGCCAACGCCAGCTTGTTCGCATGTTTTCCGTACAGCGCGACACGCACACCCGCGGCTTTCAAGACCATGGCGATCAGTTGTGCAAGCTTTCCATCACCGAGCACCGCCGCGCTGCGAAATTTTCGGATGTCGAGTTGATCGAGAATTTCGCATGCCGCGGCCAGCGGTTCAATAAATATGGCCTCTTCGTCGCTCACGCTGGGCGGCACAAAATGCAGATTCTCAACCGGCAGCGCCAGGTATTCCGCGAAAGCCCCATCGTGCGCCACGATTCCCAGAACCGTCCGCCGTTCGCAGTGCGTCTTCAGCCCACGCTTGCAATAACCGCACAGTGGGCGAAATCCGTACGCCATGCAGCTGACATTGATTTCCCCCGCCACGCGCTTGCCGACCCAGCGTTTTCTCGCCGACCGGGAAACTCCCGCGACCTCCGCCACCTCACCGACGAATTCATGCCCCGGCGTGCCGCGGAACGCGTGGTATCCACGCAAAATCTCCACGTCCGTGTTGCAAATCCCGGCCATCCGCACGCGGACCAGGGCCCATCCTGGCCGCAGTTTGGGCGGTTGCTTGCGCACTTTCTTCAGCTTACGTCTACGCACTACAAAGCCGAGCATCTTCATTTTAGGTTCCCATTTAACAACCGTATGCTACCTCCCGAGTGGATGTCGTCCTGAGGCTATCCGATAAGGATAGCCGAAGGATCTCAACGCCAAACTCAAGGAAATGGTTTCAGTTGAGATCCTTCAGGCCGCAAACTGCGCGGCCTTCAGGATGACAACTGTCGTTGAGGTTCGAATGTTAGGAAGATTTTGAGTTATGTAAGGCAAGTTCTAGCCCAGCGCGCGGATGAGCGCTTCCGTAAGAATAGCCTCCTGCTCCGTGAAAACCGTCCGCAAATCGATCAGCAAGCGGTCGTCTTCAATCCGCGCAATCACCGGCGCTGGCCCCGCGCCCGAGCGCAGACGAGCTTCCAATTCGCTTGCGGAGTAGCGTGCGCTGGCGAACCGCAGGACCTTTGTCGGCAGCGATTGCGCCGGTGTCGAACCCCCGCCGACAAGCGAACGGCCGTCCGCAATTTCCACTTCCGCATCCACGCCACTGATTTTCGCAGACAACGCCTTCTTGAACGAATCCGTCCGTGCGGAAATCTCTTCCAGGCTCATCTGCATCATCCGCAGCGCGGGAATATCTTTCCACGCTCCGCGCAGATACGCGCGCAGCGTTGTTTCCATCGCGGCGATTGTCAGCTTGTCCACGCGCAATGCCCGAAACAGCGGGTGCCGCCGCACTTTCTGCACCAGATCCTTTTTCCCCGCGATGATGCCCGCCTGCGGTCCGCCCAGCATCTTATCGCCGCTGAAAAGCACCAGCGAGAATCCTGCTTCGACGCTTTCCCGCGCCGTCGGCTCGTTAATCCCCACCGGCGAAAGATCCACCAGGCAACCGGAGCCCAGGTCCTCGACGACGGGAAGCCGGGCGCGTTTCCCCAGTGCGATCAATTCCTCGACGATGGGCTTTTCCGTAAATCCCGACACCGTGAAATTCGAAGGATGCACGCGCAATATCATGCACGTTTTTTCGTTGATCGCGTTCTCGTAATCGGCGATCCGAGTGCGATTAGTCGTGCCCACCTCGCGCAGCGCCGCGCCGCTCTGCTCCATGATTTCCGGAATGCGGAAGCCATCGCCGATTTCGATCAACTCGCCGCGCGAAACGATCACCTCGCCGTCGGGCGCCAGCGCCGCCAGCGTCACCAGCACCGCCGCCGCGCAATTGTTCACCACAATCGCCGCTTCCGCGCCGGTCAGCCGCTCGATCAGCCGGGAAGTGTGGACGTCGCGCTTCCCGCGCGCCCCGGCGGCGACGTCATACTCCAGATTGGAATATTGCGTGGCAGATTGCTGAAACTCTTCCAGGATGGCGGCCGGCAGCGGCGCTCGACCCAGGTTCGTGTGCAGGATCACGCCGGAGGCATTGATCACCCCCCGCAGCGACGGCGCAAGCACCTGCTCGACGCTCCGCACGATGCGCAACTCAATCGCTTCCGCGGCAAGGTTGCCCTTTTCCAGCGGCTCGCCCGAAACAATCTCCCGCCGCAATTGGGCCAGAACACCGCGAACCATCTCCACCAGGAATCCGCGTTCCAGCTTTCCGCCCAGATCCGCCACCCGCGGCCGCAGCAGCAGTTCGTCCACCGAAGGCAGCTGCCGCAGCAGCGCCGTCTGGTCCGCGCCCGAAGCGGGTTTAGCTTTTTCCGACATGCCGCCATTGGAGCACAGCAGGGAATCGCCCCGCAATTGCCAACTGTTCGGACGGCCAGCCCCATGCTCCCCCAGCCGTTGTTTCATGCGCATCGCCGTGCGCCTCCGGCGTTGACGCCCGCCGGTCTTAAACCTAGGATGAACTCTCGGGGATTTCCATCTCATGGCCACCATTGACGAGGATCTCTCGGCACTCGAGCGCGACATTCGTCAGCTCAAGATTGAGTACGACATGTATTTCGGTGGTGGCCGCAAGCGCCCTCCCACCGAAATCGAATGGCGCATTGAACTGATTGTGAAGCGCTACGGCGAGCGCGGCGGCGACATGAAATTCGGCCAGCGTTTCCGTTTCAGCAATCTCGCGCAAACCTACGCCAAATATAAAGACGTCTTCCGCAAACGCCTGGCCAGCCGCGAAGAGGGCAAAGTGCAGCGCCACTTTGGCGCCGCCGCCAAAGCCATCGAAGCCGAACGCGCCAGGGCCCAAGCCGCCACCGATGCGGCCGCTTCCGCCGAAGCCGCCAAGGTCTTTCGCGTGGTATGCACCGCCCCGGAAAAGGAAGCCGACAAAGTGGAGCAGCTCTACGAAGCCTTTGTCCGCGCCAAAAAAGCGGCCGGCGAAGAGATGGGCAAGATGACCCATGCCGGCTTCAACGAATTCGTGCGCAAAAAGACCAAGGATCTCCAGAAGCAGAAAAACTGCCACGAAGTGGAATACGTCATCGAAACCGTCGATGGCCAGGTGAAGCTCAAAGCTCTCGTCAAATCCTGATTCTTCGCTCTAAATTTTTCCCACAGATCTGCGTTTCCGGTTTTTTGTGCCTCCGCGTAAACTGGTAGGTCCTTTACCGCATTGGAGGCGACATGGGCGTGGAGCGCGCGCTGCTGAGCGTATTCGATAAAACCGGGATCGTGGAATTTGCCCGCAGGCTGGTGGCGCTGAAAATCGAAATTCTCTCGACCGGCGGCACCGCAAAACTTCTGCGCGAAGGCGGCGTGCCGGTGAAAGACGTCTCCGACTTCACCAACTGGCCGGAAATGCTGGGGGGCCGCGTGAAGACGCTGCATCCCAAGGTGCATGGCGGCCTGCTCTACCGACGCCACAATCCAGACGACCTGAAGCAGGCGAAAGAACACGGCATCACGCCGATCGATCTGGTGGTCGTGAATCTTTACCCCTTCGAAGCCACCGCTGCGAAGGAATATCTCCCGCCCGAAGAGCTGATCGAGAATATTGATATCGGCGGCCCCACGATGCTGCGCTCCGCCGCCAAGAATTTCGAAAGCGTCACGGTGGTTACCGACCCCGCGGATTACCAGCGCATCGCCAAGGAACTCGAAACCAAGGGCGAGACCTCGCTCGCCACGCGCCTCGACCTGGCCCGCAAAGTCTTCGGCCTCACCTCGCGTTACGACGGCGTGATTACCATGAATCTGGAGCGGCTTGCCCTGCAGGGGGAAAAGCTGGAGGTGCAGCAAAAGGGCGGCCTCACCGAGCGCGTGTATGTCTCGCTGCGCCGCAAACAGGAATTGCGCTACGGCGAAAATCCTCACCAGGCCGCCGCGCTCTACATTCCCGCGGGCCATCCGGCAACCGGTTTAGCGGCCGCAAAACAGTTGCAGGGGAAGGAACTCTCCTACAACAACTACGTGGACCTCGAAGCCGCCCGCAGCCTGGTTGCCGAATTCGAAGGGCCCGCCGCCGTCATCATCAAGCACAATAATCCCTGCGGCGCCGCCGAGCAGTCCACTTTGCTCGATGCCTACACCAAGGCGCTGGCCAGCGACCCGGTTTCCGCATTTGGTGGCGTGCTGGCATTCAATCACATCGTTGACGCGCTGACCGCCGAAGAAGTGGCCAAGCTATTTGTCGAGTGCATCGTCGCGCCGGGCTTTGCCGACCGGGCGCAGGAAATCTTCGCCGCCAAGAAAAATTTGCGCCTGCTGCACTTGCCGCAGGGCGGCCTCGATCACGACAAGGAATTACAGATGAAGCGGATTCTGGGCGGCGTCCTGATCCAGCAACCCGATCTGGGCAATTTGAAGGACAAAGAACTGAAGGTGGTCACGGAACGCGAACCCACCGCCGCCGAACTCGACGACCTGAAATTTGCCTGGAAGATCTGCAAGCACGTAAAGTCCAACGGCATCGTGTTCGCCAAGGATCGCGCCACGCTCGGCGTGGGCGCGGGCCAGATGAGCCGCGTGGATTCCGTGAAAATTGCCGTGATGAAAGCGCAAAACCCGCTGCAGGGAACCGCGGTCGCTTCCGACGCCTTCTTCCCGTTCCCCGACGGCGTCGAAGAAGCGGCCAAAGCGGGCGCCACCGCCGTAATTCAGCCGGGCGGCTCGGTAAAAGACTCCGAAGTAATCGCCACTGCCGACCGCCTCGGTCTCGCGATGGTCTTCACCAACATGCGCCACTTCTTACACTGATCCATACGCTGCCCACCCGAAGATCCAGCGGCACGTTACGGAAGGCGTTGTCATCCTGGAGGGCGCGTTGTTTGCGCCCGAAGGATCTCAACTTAAAGATTGTTGACCAAGTCTCCGTTGAGATTCTGAGCCCATCCTCGTCGGATGGGCTCAGAATGACACCAGCTTTGTTATTAGGTTCCAGACGTATTGAAGGTTGGGTAAGTGCAATTGAAGGACGCTACAGAGTTAGTTGCATTCAAAATCATTCCCGTCCGATTCGGTCGACCTCTTTCTTCACCGCCAGCGCATCCAGTTTCTCCATCGGCAAACTCAAGAACAAATCGATTCGCCGGCCCAGGGTTACAAACGCGTCGCGAAACGCGCGCGTAAGCTCCTCGGGCGTCTTCCCAAGATTCCCGGGATCGGGAATTCCCCAGTGTGCGGTGACCGGTTGCCCCGGCCACACCGGGCAGACCTCCGCTGCCGCGGAATCGCAAACCGTAAACACAAAATTCATTTGCGGCGCGCCGGGCTTCGCGAATTCATCCCAACTCTTGCTCCACAATCCACCGACCGGGAGGCCCGCCGATTCCAATTCCTTCAGCGCGAAAGGATGGACCCGTCCTGCGGGGTGACTGCCCGCGCTGAATGCGTGAAAATTGGGCCGGCCACGATGATTCAAGATGGCCTCCGCAAGAATGGAACGCGAGGAATTCGCTGTGCAGAGAAACAGCACATTAAAGGGATGCTGCATGGCGGTGGAGTTCAGTTGCAGCAGTCTGTGCCGCAGCAAGGCATGCCAACGGGTTTCGTTGCGCGCAGGAACGCGCTCATGAACTTGTCTTTGACCAGCGGGCCAACTTTTTCTGCGTCAAATCCCGCCGCTTGCAGAAATTCGCGCGCTTCCTCCACCTGGTAAACGCGCGTGGGCTCCACTTCAATGGCGTCGAATCCCGCCGTATCCAGCTTTTCCACGTATTCAGTTTCCTGCAGCGCGCCCGCGATGCATCCCACCCACAACTCCATGCTCTTCCTGATTTCCGCCGGAACCTCGCCGCGCATCACCACGTCAGAGACCGCCAGCCGCCCTCCGGGTTTCAACACGCGAAATGCCTCCCGCAAAACCCGGTCCTTGTCGCCCGAAAGATTGATGACGCAATTCGAAATGATCACGTCCACCGTATTGTCCGGCAGCGGAATGTTCTCAATTGTGCCCTTCAGGAACTCCACATTCTGCACGCCGGCCTTGCGCTGGTTTTCCCGAGCCAGTGCCAGCATCTCATCGGTCATGTCGAGTCCGTAAGCCTTGCCGGTGGGGCCAACGCGCTTCGCCGAAAGCAACACGTCAATGCCGCCGCCGGAGCCGAGGTCCAGCACCACTTCGCCCGCCTGCAATTTCGCCAGTGCCGTCGGGTTCCCACATCCCAGCGACGCAGCGACCGCGTCCGCAGGCAAGCTCCCTTTCTCCGCTTCGCCGTAAAGATTCCGCGTGATCGGGTCGCAGCCGCTCAAAGACGCCCCGCCACCGCAGCAAGCGGTGTTCCCCTCGGTAACCTGCTTAGCCGCCGCCCCGTATTTTTCCTTCACCGCTTCCTGAATATTTGGTTCGCTCATGATCATTCCTCCGGTTCCTACTTCGAAATTTGCACAAAATCTTCCGCCGACACCGCGCGATTCCGAGTGCAGCATTCCTCGTACAGGAAACCCAGCACCTCGCGCAGCGCGTCCGTGTTCGCCGTGTGCCACAGAAAAGTCCCGGCCCGCCGGACATCCACCAGTCCAACCTGGCGCAATTTTTCCAAATGATGCGATAGCGTCGACGCGGGAATCCCTAGTTCCTCCTGAATATCCCCCGCCACCATTCCCGTGGGGTGGGCGGAAAGCAGCAAACGCACGATCTGCAGGCGCGGCTCCGCGCCAATGGCGGAAAACCGGTCGGCGCAGCGGGTAACCAGGAGTGGATCGGCCTTCTTCATATTTCGATAATTGCAGAAATACGGAAGCTTGTCAATCCCTTTTTACGGAAACCTGCCCTATCCCCCACGCATCCTATCCCCGTGCGCCGCTTCTCTTCGAAACGCCCTCCTTTTCGCTTTTGACCGCGTTTCCGCCGCATGGGATACTGAAAATACGGAATAATATGAAGCTAAATCGCCTTACCCTTCCTCTCCTCTGCGCCTCCCTTGTGGCGCTACCCGCTTTGGCCCAGAACGCCGCTCCCGACTCGCCCCCCACGACGCACAAGGATCCCGCTCGCGCCGACGCCTACTACAACTTCACCATGGGCCATATCTACGAACAGCAGTACGAACAGACCGGCGCCAGCGAATACGCCAGCCGCGCGATTGATTCGTATAAAAAAGCCTATACCGTCGACCCGCTCTCGCCCATCATCGGCGAGCGCCTGGCGGAGATGTACTGGAAAGCCCAGCGTGTCCACGAAGCGGTCGCGGAAGCCAACGAAGTTCTGAAGCGCAACCCCGACGATCTTCCGACGCACCGGCTTCTCGCGCTCGTCTATCTCCGCAGCCTCGGCGACATCAACGGCCAAAATATCCAGTCCGAATCCATCGTGAAAGCGATTCAGGAATACAACGCTGTTCACCGCCTTGACCCTTCGGACCAGGAAGTCACCATCTGGCTCGCGCGCCTTTATCGGCTGCACAACGAGCCGGATAAAGCCGAAAGCGTTCTGCGCGACGTGCTGAAAGACGATCCCGAGAACGATGCCGCTGTCGAGCAACTGACGCAACTGCTCCTCGACCAGAACAAAGCCGAAGAAGCCGTCTCTTTGCTGAATGGCATGATCGAGCGGTCACCCTCGGCCACCCTCTACGACCACCTCGGCGACGCTTATACGCAGACTCACGATTTTCCGAAAGCGGAAGCGGCCTATCGCAAGGCCGTGGATCTGGACCCTTCGGAGCTCAGCCACCTTCGCGGGCTTGCCCAATCGCTGCTTTCCGAAGAGAAATACACCGAAGCGCTGGCCGCCTACCAGAAACTTTCCGACATGCTGCCGGACGACGCGGACACCTATCTCCGCATCGCGCAGATTTATCGCGAACTTCACCAGCTCGATAAAGCCGAGGAAAATCTGGTGAAGGCGCGCCAGTACGCGCCGGGCAGCCTGGAAGTGATGTACAACGAGGCCATGATTTACGAATCGCAGGGCCGCTTCGAGGACGCCATTCGCGTGCTCTCCGACGCAGTCACCGGCGTAAAGGCCCAGTCCAAGGTTCTTCCCTCGCGCCGCCGCTCGCTGGCGATTCTGTACCAGCAACTCGGCATGCTCTATCGCGACGTTCAGAATTTCCAGGCCGCCATCTACACGTTCCAGGAACTCGGCCATCTCGGCGACGAAGAAGATCGCCGTTCGCGCCTGCTGATCATGGACACTTACCGCCAGGCCCGCGAACTGCCGAAAGCTCTCCAGGCCGGCAAGGAAGCGATCGCCAAATATCCCGACGACAGTTCCATCCGCAGCAGCCTTGCGATGATGCTCGGCGAAGCGCAGCAGCCCGATGAAGCGATCAAGTTGCTGCAGGCCGGCCTGAAGGGCGGCGCGGGCGATCGCGAAACCTATTTGAATTATGCCCAGATTTACGAGCGCAGCCACCGCTTCGCCGAAGCCGAAACCGCCGCACGCAAGGCGGAATCGCTCGCCGTGCAACCCGCCGATAACGAACTCGCGTGGCTGATTCTGGGGGCGATTTTCGAGCGTCAGAAGCAGTACGACAAGGCCGAAGCGGAATTCAAGAAAGTGATCAACGTCAATCCGAAGAACTCCATGGTGCTGAATTACTACGGCTACATGCTGGCCGACCGCGGGATTCGCCTCGACGAGGCCGTGGACCTCATCCAGCGCGCGCTCGACCTGGAGCCTTACAACGGGGCGTTTCTCGACAGCCTCGGCTGGGCCTACTACAAACAGAATCAGCTCGACCAGGCCGAACTTACGCTGCGCAAAGCCGTTGAGCGCGAATCGCACGATCCCACCATCCGCGAACATTTGGGGGACGTACTGGCAAAGCAGGGTCGCGTCGAACTTGCCGTGATCGAATGGGAAAAATCTCTCAACGAATGGCACCGCTCCTTGCCAGCCGACCTCGAAGAAGATAAAGTCGCGGAAGTGGAGAAGAAGCTCAACCAGTACAAGCACCGTGTCGCGCAGAAAACTCCTCCTGCCGACGCCAAACCCTGAGTCGGTGAATGCGAACAATTCGAATTCCGGCGTACGCCAAGGTCAATCTGCGTCTGGAAGTGCTGGGAAAGCGCGCCGACGGCTATCACGAACTTCGCACGGTTTTTCAGACCATCGGGTTGCACGACACTTTGGAGTTCCGTTCCTCGCGGCGCCCTGGCATCTCCCTGCAAATTCAGGGCAATGAAACCCTCGCCAAGGAAGAGATCGAGAAGAACCTGGTCTACCGAGCCGTGGACGCGCTGCGCCGGGAGAGCCGCGTTCGCCCCGGCGTCGAAATCATTCTCCAAAAGAATATTCCAGCTGGGCGCGGCCTCGGCGGCGGCTCCAGCGACGCGGCCGCGGCGCTCCTGGGCTATCTGCAATTTACCCGTCAAAAGGTCGAAACACCACGACTTCTGGACATTGCCGCCAGCCTCGGGGCCGACGTCGCGTTTTTCCTGTTCGGCGGAACCGCGCTGGGCATCGGCAGGGGTGAAGAAATCTATCCTCTTCCAGACGCCCCGCGCAGGACTTTGTTGATCGTTTCGCCGAAGGACATTCACGTGCCCACTCCCGACGCCTACCGCTGGCTCCATGCCCCGGAATTGGCTTCGTTGACAAAATCCGCCGCGAACCATAAACTATTCAGGTTCTGTGCTCTGTGTTGGAGCGCGCAGGAAGCCTCTCTTTCGAATGATTTCGAGACTGCGGTTTTCCAGCGCCATCCCCGTCTTGGCAAGATCAAGCGGGATTTGCTCCATAGAGGAGCTTCAGAAGCCTTGCTGGCTGGTAGCGGTTCGGCGGTGTTTGGAGTTTTCCCGAGCCCAGCTAAGGCGCGCCGAGCCGTTGTCGGGTTTCCGCACGATCAGGCCTTCGTCTGCGAGACAATTTCGCGGAGCAGGTATGCGCGGTTGTTGAAGAGCGCGATTGTCGGTTGATCCTCAGCGTCTCTCTGCCCTCTGAAAACTCCGAATGTAGCGGCGACCTTCAGGTCGCCAAGCGTGCATTCTTGGGTGGTAAGAAGTGAGTCGCCGCAGCCCGGCGATCAAGCGAGAAGCGTGTGAACGACGAGCGTTTCAAAATCTTCACGGGTACCGCCAATCCGGCGCTGGCTGCCGCGATTTGCAAGCATTTGGACGTGCCGCTCGGCCAGGCCAAGCTCGACCGCTTCAGCGACGGTGAAATCTATTTTCAGATTCTCGAGAACGTGCGTGGCGCCGATGTCTTCGTGGTGCAGCCCTGCTCGTTTCCCGTGGACAGCCACCTGCTCGAATTGCTGCTCATGATCGATGCGTTCAAACGCGCTTCGGCCTGGCGCATTACTGCCGTGCTCCCGTACTACTGCTACGCACGGCAAGACCGCAAGGACAAGCCCCGCGTTCCAATATCAGCCAAGTTAGTCGCTGACCTCCTTGAAACCGCCGGCGCAAGCCGCGCCTTGACGCTCGATTTGCACGCCCCGCAGATTCAGGGCTATTTTGACGTTCCGGTGGATCATCTCTACGGCTCGCCGGTATTGGTCGAATATTTCCGCCACATGAAGCTGCCGAACCTCACCGTAGTTTCTCCCGATGCGGGCGGTGTGGAGCGCGCCCGCGCCTTCGCGAAGAAACTCGATGCGCCGCTGGCCATCGTGGACAAGCGCCGCGTGGACATGGACGTGACCGAAGTGATGAATCTCATCGGCGACGTCAAGGGCCGCAGCACCTTGATCGTGGACGACATCATTGACACCGCGGGAACGCTGGTGAAAACCGCCGACGCGTTGATCCGTGAAGGCGCCACACAGGTATTTGCCGCCTGCACGCACGCCGTGTTTTCGGGCCCGGCAGTTGAGCGCATCGTAAAATCCAAGATCACCGAAGTGGTGGCAACGGATTCCGTGCCCCTTTGCGAAGCCGCAAAGGGCGTCAACAAAATCAGGATTTTGAGTGTCGCGGAACTGCTCGCCCGCGGCATTCGTTCGATTCACGAGGAAACCTCAATCAGCGAGCTGTTTATTTGAGGTAGCGCGGGCTTCAGCCTGTGAGCTTTTGGTTTTCGCAGTCGCCGGCCTTTAGGCCGCCAAATGAAAGGGGATAGCAGCAAATAGAGAACAGTTAACAGGAGGCAACTACGGATTCCTGTTATCTGATCGCTGCTCTCTGTTATCCGATAAGGGAAAGAAGCTATGGCTCAAATCATTGTTGAAGGCGCGCCCCGCGAAACACGGGGCAAAAACGAAGCGCGGCGCTTGCGCGTCGCAGGACGCGTTCCCGCCACTCTTTACGGAGGAAAGGGCGGAGCTCTCGCCCTCGCCGTGAACACCAAGCAGGTCACCGCGATTCTCCGCTCCGAATCCGGGCACAACACCTTGTTCCAGGTGGACCTCGGGGGCAAGCAGGAACCCGCCATCGTGAAGGACTGGCAGGTGGATCCCGTCACCGGCAATCTGCTCCACGTGGACCTGCTGCGCATCGCCATGGACGTTCGTATGAGGGTGAAAGTTCCTGTGCATACCTTCGGCGAGCCTTCGGGCGTGAAGGTCCAGGGCGGCGTCTACGAAGTCGTCACCCGCGAAGTCGAAGTGGAATGCTTGCCCGCGGACATCCCCACCGAATTCAAGGTGGACGTCAGCGGCCTCGCGTTGAACCAGAGCCTGCGAGCCGGCGAACTCCCGCTCGATGCCAAGAAACTGAAGCTGGTCACCGACCCGCAGACCGTTCTTTCTCACGTCGTCACTCTGCGTGCCGAGGAAGAGAAACCGGTCGAAGCCGCGGTTGCCACGACTCCGGCCGAGCCCGAAGTCATCAAGAAGGGCAAGAAGGAAGTCGAAGGCGAGGAAGGCGAGGAAGGCGCGAAGCCTGCCGAGAAAACGGAAAAGAAGAAGTAATTCTCTTCCGCCCGCAGCGCGCCAAACATCATGCGGCTCATTGTCGGCCTCGGCAATCCTGGCCCCGAATATCAATGGACGCCGCATAATCTTGGTTTTCTCGCCGTGGATGAAATCGCGAATCGCGCTTCCATCCGCGTCGAGCGGCCCGAAGGCAAGGCACTGGTAGGGCTCGGGAAAGTGGCCGGGGAAGAAGTGATCCTGGCCAAGCCGCAGACGTACATGAATCTTAGCGGGATCAGCGTTCGCGACCTGCTGGAAAAGTACGAACTGGGCCCCGAGGATTTGCTGGTGATGTTCGACGAACGCGATCTGCCGTGGGGCATGATTCGCATCGGCGAACGCGGCAGCCCGGGAACGCACAACGGCGCGAAATCGGTCACCAGCGTTGTGGGTACGCAGGAATTTGCAAGGCTGCGGCTCGGTTGCGGCCCCGATCATCCGGTCAGCGATTTAGCGGCCTATGTTCTACGGCCGATGAAGAAAGCGGATCTGGAAGTGGCCGCCGAAATGGTGGTCGCAGCGGGCGACGCGGTGGAAATGATTCTGGCGCAGGGAATTGCCGCCGCCATGAACAAGTTCAACCGGCGCGTCCCGCCGGCCGAAGAAGCTTTGTAGGGGCCGGGCTTGCCCGGTCCGCTCTTGGGTCACAGTAGCGGCGACCTTTAGGTCGCCAAGTCTGGGCCACCTGAAGGTGGCCGCTACGGTGGTGAGCAGTCAACGATTTTCCCGGGCTTCGGCCCGGAACAGGAAGAAACGAGGTCATCATGGAAGAACGTTTGTACGATCTGATTTTCATCGCCCGCCCGGCCACGCCGGAAGAGGAAATCAAAAAGGTTCTCAGCACCATCGAGCATGCCGTCGCCGAAAAGGGCGGCAAGATCGAAAAGACCGAGCACTGGGGCACGCGCAAGCTCGCCTACAAGGTCGCCAAGCATCGCGAGGGCATTTACGTCTACCAGCAGGTGCGCACCAATCACGGCGAACTGGTTCACGAGCTCGAGCGGCGTCTTGGCGTGCAGGACTCGATCATCAAGTATCAGACCATCCGCCTGGACGAGGAACTGAAGCGCCAAAAAAAGCTTTCGCACAAGCGCGAACTGCGCGCCGCGCGCCGTCCACGCCGCGTAACGCAACCGCCTGTTCCCCCGGCCGAACAATCCGCCGGCGCCGCCTAGCAGGTGCAGCGGCCGCTTTCTGAGGCAGGCGCCGTTTGTAGCGGCGGCCTTCAGGTCGCCAACGCCGGCTAGAATTTTGTAGTTGCCGGGCTTTAGCCCGGCACGAGTTCAATTCGGAATTTTGATCGGCAACTTTGGAAAGGTAGGAAGTTATGTCAGAGGAACAAAAACCAGTGCAATCCGCACCTCCCGCTGCGCCGGCGGCCTCGGAAGGCGGCAACGTGCCCGCGGCTCCGTCCGCGCCCGCGCACCGCAGTGAAGGCGGCGCTCCCCCTCGGCGTGAGGGTGGACACTCCCACTCCGGCCCGCGCCGCGAAGGTGGCCCGGGCGGCGGACGCCGTGAAGGCGGCCCCGGAGGACCCGGTGGAGGTCCAGGCGGCCCGCGCCGCGGCAAGCGCCAGTATTTCCGCAAAAAGAAAGTTTGCAAGTTCTGTGTCGAGAAGATGGACTTCATCGATTACAAGCGCGCCGACATTCTTTCGCAGTTCGTGCAGGAGCGCGGGAAGATTCTTCCGCGCCGCATGACCGGCGTGTGCGCGCGTCACCAGCGTTGGCTCGGGGTAGCCATCAAGCGCGCCCGCAACATCGCGTTGCTGCCGTTCGCAGGCAGCGCCGCAGGCTCGTCAGCCCCTCGCGCCGTCGAACCCCCGAAGGCCCCGGTAGCATAGGCTTTAGCCTGTGCCGACTCTCCGGCGCATTTGTAGCGGCGACCTTCAGGTCGCCAGGCTTCGTGTGAAGCAGTAGTCGGTCTCTAGAACGGCCAGGCCAATGCCGGTAAGAAATTAATGTAGGGCCCGCCTTCCGAGGCGGGCCGCTGAGAAATCGAAAAGTTTCGAAAGTTTCAGGAGCGAGTCATGCAGATTATTCTTCAAGAAGACGTAGAAAAACTCGGCCACCGCGGCGATGTCGTCACCGTCAAGCCCGGTTACGCCCGCAATTTCCTGCTGCCCAATAAAATCGGCATCGAAGCCACGCCGGGCAACATGAAAGCCCTCGAACGGATTCGTGGATCCCTGGCGAAGAAAACCGCGACGGAACTCGATGCCGCCAAAAAGCAGGCCGAGTTGCTCAACGGCGTCTCCATCAAGTTCCACCGCAAGACCGGCGAGAACGACCAGATGTTCGGCTCCGTCACCACCGGCGACATCGCCGAAGCGCTGAAAGCACAGAGCTTCGAGGTGGACAAGCGCCAGGTGCAGCTCGCCGAACCCATCAAGACCATCGGCGAATTCCCGGTCACCGTCAAAGTTTTCCGCGACGTAACCGCCGAAATTAAAGTCCACGTCGAAAAAGAATCGTAATCATCCGCAAACCATGTAGCGCTGGCTTTTATGCCAGCGCTCTTCCAGGGCACGTAAAATCGTGCCCCCTTTTTTTGAGTGCGGAGGCGAAGTCTCCGCTTTTGACCAACAAAACTATTTCACTAAAACATTCCTGCATCCGCAAACTTTTCCGTCTCCGTGAGTTTTCTCTATCACAAAAAAGTTTTCCGACATTATCCTCACGATTCACAGGCACACCGATTGACGCCCGCGCGACTTCCGCGCAAACTTCATCTCACCACTTCGGCTCAGGGGTTGTCCACCGAAGGAAAAAATCTTCACTTGCCTTCCCAAGCTAGCTCTGGTATCTATAGCGAAGGAAAAGCGAACGCATTGCGAAAGGTTTGGCTGTCCCTATGCCCGCTGATTCCACTCTTGAACGCCCGCTTCCCGCCAACCTCGACGCGGAGCGTTCTATCCTCGGCGCTATTCTCCTCGACAACAACGCCCTCAATGCGGCCATCGAGGCCCTGAAGCCCGACGATTTCTTTATCCCCCAGCACCGCAACATCTTCAACCGCATGATCGCTCTCGGCGAAGCCCAGCAGGCCATCGACCTGGTCACTCTGACCGAAGAGCTACACCGCCGCAGCGAACTCGACGCTTCCGGCGGCGCGCCGTATCTCGCTTCGCTGGTGGACGGCATGCCCCGCGTCACCAACGTCGAGCACTACGCGCGCATCGTCAAAGAGAAGGCCATGCTGCGCAATCTGATCCACGCGACGCATAACATCCAGCAGCGCGCCTTCGAGGGCGAAGACGGCGCCGACGCCATCCTCGATAACGCCGAGTCCAGCATCTTCGCCATCGCCGAAGACCGCGTCAAGGCCGGACTCATTCCCGTAAAAGACATCGTCCGCGACAATTTCGAGCGCCTGGAAAAAATCTTTCGCGAAGGTAAAAGCGTCACCGGCGTTTCCACCGGCTACGGCGAACTGGACAAGCTACTCTCCGGCCTGCAGCCCTCGGAACTCATCATTCTTGCCGCCCGCCCTTCGCAGGGAAAAACCGCGCTCGCGCTGAACCTTGCGGAAAACATCTCCATCCGCGGCGGGCTGCCGGTTGCCCTGTTCAGCCTGGAAATGTCCAAGGAATCTTTGTTGCAACGCATGGTCGCCTCCGTCGGGCAGGTGGACGCGCACAAATTCCGCTCCGGCCACCTCAGCCGCGAAGACTGGCGCCGGATGACCGAAGCACTGGGCACAATTTCTTCCGCGCCGCTCTGGGTGGACGACGCGGGTTCCACCAGCGTCCTCGAAATTGGTGCCAAGGCCCGCCGCCTGAAACGCGACAAAGGGATGTCGCTCATCATCATCGACTATCTTCAGCTCATCACCGCTCGCGGGCGTTTCAGTTCCCGCCAGGAGGAAGTTGCCAGCATCTCCCGCGGCCTCAAGGGCCTCGCCAAGGAGTTGCAGATCCCCGTCCTTGTCCTCAGCCAGCTTACCCGCGCGCCCGAACGCGAAGAGCGCGGCCCGCAACTCTCCGATTTGCGCGAATCCGGCGCCATCGAACAGGACGCCGACGTGGTGATGTTCATCTACCGCCCCAACTGGGGCAAAATGGACCTGACGCCCGAAGAGCGCGACATGGCCGACATCATCATCGCCAAGCAGCGCAACGGCCCCACCGACAAAGTGAAATTCGTGTTTCGCAGCCGCCTGACGCGCTTCGAGGAAGCCGCCCCGGATGCCTTTTCCCAGTTCTCCGGCGGCAACGAACAGTAGCGGCGGGCTTCAGCCTGCCAAGTCACCTTGGGAACGCCACTCTCCCGAGTGGCGCTTCCGATGTAGCGGCCGCCTTCCGAGGCGGGCGCATTTTGTAGCGGCAGGCTTCAGCCCGCCACGATTTCCGCTGGAAGGAGCCCCTGAATGGCCGCAACCTGGAAACCCGAAAACTACAATTCCGCTTCCGTTTACATCGTTGCGGACAACGCGCAGCAGGTCATCGAGTTTCTGAAGAAAACATTCGACGCTAGGGACCTCCGCCGCTTCGACGCACCCGACGGCAAAATCATGCATGCCGAAGTTCGCATCGATGACACGGTAGTGATGATCGCCGACGCCGGCGGCGCCTATCCCGCGTTTCCCGTGTGGCTCCACGTCTACATGCCGGATGCGCAAGCGACGTACAAAAAGGCCCTCGCGGCCGGCGGTGTCTCTGTCCAGGAGCCTGTTCACAAACCGGGCGACCCCGACTTCCGCGGCGGCGTCAAAGACCCGTGCGGGAACACCTGGTGGATCTCCACGCAACTCGCCAGCTGATAATTTTCTGTGGTTAGTCACGCGCCTGGTTCGAGCGCCCGTGCTAGGCTCGACCCGAAATGGAGATCGCTTATGAAACGTCTGCTTGTTCTCTTATTAACAATTTCCATGATTGTTCCTGCGCTGGCTCAGGAAATCGCCGAACCCAAATCCGGCACCAAATTTGCCGCAAAGGATGGCGACACTTCGCTGCTCGGAGTTGGCCTGCGCACAAAGACCTTCGCGAAGGTGAAGGTCTACGCGATCGGCCTCTACGTGGCCGACTCAGCTATCACCGGGCCGCTGAAAGGCAAGGCCGGCACACCGGAACTCTATCGCCAACTGGTCGCCGGCGACTTCAAAAGGAAAGTCGTCATGAAGTTTCTTCGCAACGTCAGCACTGAGCAGATCCGCGATGCCTTCAACGAGTCTTTCAAAAACTCAGGCGTAAAAAGTGACGTGTGGATTGCCTACTTCGGCGACATCCGTTCCGGCCAGGAATTGGTGATCGGCTGGACGCCCGGCGTTGGCCTTGAGACGAAGGTTGCTGGAACTGACAAACCGGCGATCAACGACAAGGCTCTCGCCTCGGCGATTTTCGGAATCTGGCTCGGCGACAAGCCGATTCAGGATGACCTCAAAAAAGATCTCGTCGCCCGCGGCGGTGAACTGCTGAAATAAGAAGTTGGCTGAGCGGTCCGGGTTTCTGCTCCATCGAAAACTGTTCTGATTGGGCCCGGTGCCATTACAGTCTCTCTGCTCGCCCGTCGCTTGTGTCTCGAAAGTGAATTTTTTCCATCCTTGACACACTGCGTCTGCACGGCCACAGTCACTCGGGCCGCACCCAGATAGAGCTGCTTCACATCGCTTGTAACGTATTGACCCGCAGGGAGTTGTTCGGCATCCCGAATTCCTTCGCTGGCCCCAAATGGCATCGCGATTGCTCCCTCCCGGGTGTTGTCATTCTCGCGCGCGGCGTCCCATCCCGGCTTTTCGCCGTTGCGGTGGAATGCCGTACACTAGTTCTTTCAGGAATTTTCATGACCCGCAGCAAGAAAAATCAGAGTCCCCCCGATTTTGTCGGCCGCCCCGTCTGGGCGGAAGTTTCTCTCTCCGCGCTCACTGGAAATCTTCGCGCCATCCGCGACTACGTGAATCCGTCCGCGGAAAAGCGCAAGCCGCCGCGAAAAGTTCTCTCCATTGTGAAGGGCAACGCGTACGGCCACGGCGGCCCACAAGTCGCCAAGGCTCTCGAAAGGGCCGGCTCGGACTGGTTTGGTGTAGCCTCTGCAGGGGAAGGCATCCAGATCCGCAAAGCCGGCGTTCGCACTCCAATCCTTGTTCTTGGCGGCTTCTGGCCCGGCGAGGAAAAAAATCTTCTCGAGCATAAATTAACGCCCGCGATTCACCGCTGCGAGCAGCTTCTGGCGTTTGAAGCGGCCGCCGCAAAACTGCGCAAGAAAAATGTTCCCGTGCAGCTCAAGATTGACAGCGGCATGAACCGCCTCGGCATCATGCCCAAGGACGCGGACTGCTTCGCGCGCCAGCTTGCCAAGTGCAAGCACGTGAGCCTGGCCGGCACCTTTACCCATCTGGCCTCTTCCGAAGTTTTGACCGACACGGAACTCGGCCACCAGACCAAGCAGCAACTCGAACGCTTTTACTCCACCGTCGAACGCCTCCGCACCCTCGGCGCCGATCCCGGCATTCTCCACATCGCCAACAGCGCCGCCATCGCCGCGCGTCCCGAAACCTGGGCCGACATGGTGCGCCCCGGCGCGATTCTTTACGGCTATCATCCCGGCTTCGATCCTCCGGAGCGGCGCAAGGAATTCGAAACGAAATTGCCGCTGCGTCCGGTGATGAGTCTTCGCGCGCGCCTGATGAGCGTCCGCTGCATCGCCGCAGGGGAAGCAGTCGGCTACGACGCCACCTGGATTGCGCAGCGCCCATCGCGCATTGCGGTTCTTTCCGCCGGTTATGCCGATGGCGTTCACCGCTCGCTTGGCAATCGCGGCGTGCTGTACATTCGCGGCCATGCCGCCCCGATCATCGGCATCGTTTCGATGGACGTTGTAATGCTCGACGTAACGGACGTTCCCGACGCCGCGGTTGGCGACGTCGCAACCCTTTACGGCACCGAGGGCGATAATGTCTATCCCGCCAACGTGGTCGCCCGCAGCATCGGCACCGTCACCTCAGACCTGATCAGCGGGGTCAGCCAGCGCGTCCCGCGTTTCTATCTCCCCTGAGATCGAAATCGCCCCTGCATACTCGGACTTGACGTAACGCTAATTCAAGAGTATACAGTCCATCACGTAACCTGCTCCGACAGGAAGGGCTCTTTCCACTGGCTGCCTTCTTTGCTTCCCATGCTCCTCGGAGCGGTTGATTGTGCGCCGTACCGTGAGGTCCTATGAACGGTCCAGGGTTAAGGCAAGCCGGCAGTCCACTTTCGGAGTCCTCACTAAGCGCGCCCGGTTCCAAAACAAGGTTGCGTCGGCTCTTCAGCCCGGAGTGGGATTTCTGGGGCATTCGGCTAGCGCTCTTTGGCAGCTCCGTCGGGCTCTGCTTCGCCTTGCGCCCCTTCAATTTGCAAGCGCTTCCGGCCGCTGGCCTGGGCTTCTTCATCGCCATGGTGATTCTCCTCGCCGAACTAAGACTTCGCCACGCGGAGATCAGCGGGCTAATCGGGGGCGCGATCGGCGTCGTCCTGGGCCTCTTCGTCTCTCTCCTCATTACCCTGGTGGTTTCCCGCACCGCGGTACCTGAAACGGCCAAGTCCTTCATCGAATTCGCTTCACTGATGTCGCTCGGCTATCTGGGGCTGGTGATCGGCACACGGCGGGGGCGAGAGATGCGGCCGGCCGCGTCACCCGAACAAGCAAACGTCGCTGCACCGGCAACCGCCGCCTCGCTGATGAAGCTCGTGGACACGAGTGTGCTGATCGACGGCCGCATCGTCGATATTTGCGAGACGCATTTTCTGGATGGATCGCTCGGCCTGCCGCGATTTGTGCTTCACGAATTGCAGATGGTCGCCGATTCTTCCGATTCCCTGAAACGCCAGCGCGGCCGACGCGGCCTGGAAGTCTTGCAGCGCATGCAAAAGATGCCCGGTCTAGAAATTCGCGTGCTGGATGATGATGTTTCCGGCACCGCCGGCGTCGACCAGAAACTTGTTGAGCTGGCGCGGCGCACCGGTTCCAAAATTGTCACCAACGATTACAACCTCAACAAAGTAGCCCGCGTCCAGAATATCCCGGTGCTGAATATCAACGAACTGGCCAACGCCATGAAGCCCGCCGTGCTGCCCGGGGAATCCATGCGCGTCCTTGTCCTGCGAGAAGGGAAGGAGCCCAGCCAGGGTGTCGCGTACCTCGATGACGGCACGATGGTCGTTGTGGACGGCGGGCGCCGGCTCATCAACCGCACCGTGGATATCGTGGTCACCTCCGTCCACCAGACGCCTGCCGGAAAAATGATTTTCGGCCGCCTTGATGAACGCTCCGACTCCGGCTCCGTCCGCGCCGCCGCAGCCACCGCGGCGGGTTCTCGCGCCGAATCCGCCATCGGCGGCAACGGCCACGGGCTACGCACGGCCCGCCCTGAAACCTCCGCCCCAATCGATCCGGCATCCGCCAACCCTTACCCCGGCACGGAGCCACTGTAGGGCATTTCTTCAATTTACGCCCCCGCATCCAGGGCCAGATCCTTTTGCTCCAGATGCAGGTACTTCTGCAGCACCTCCACTACAAGCGCGTGATCCTCCCGCTGCGGCAAACCGGAAACTGCAATCGTCCCCACGCAACCCGTCCCGACGAGCAGAATCGGGAAACACCCTCCATGCGGCGCGTAATCCTTCAGCTCAAGCCCCGTAGCAGCGTGCAAGGTCGTTTTCGCGCGCTCATATTTCAATCCGATCGCGTATGAACTGCGCTGGTAGCGCATCACCACGTTCCGCTTGCGCCGGATCCACTCCCAATTGTCCGGCGTAATCCCTGCCATCGCGTACGAAAACAGGGGCATGCCATGCAGTTGAATGTCGATGGCCACCGAAACTTTCCGCTGCTCAGCCGCCGCTTTCAGCGCGGTCCCAATCGCCCAGGCTGCCTCCGAATCAAACTTTGTGAATTGCAGGCGCTTCTCCTGCAGCACAATTTTTTCCAGATCCTGTTCGATGCTCATGATCTTTTAGCTCCGCCAAAACCAATTCTTACAAAATCTTCTTGGTAAAGACTCCGTATCATAGCGCGGTTTTCTTGACCTTCCCCAACTGCCGTTGGCCCAGCCGCCCCCGCCCTATCCCGCATCCCCTCGATCGAGCCGCCGTCCCAGCCCTCCCGCCATTTTTCTTCCACCCCATCTTTGCGGTACACTCTCTTTTCTGCATCCCGCGCTTGGGCCCGCAAGGTGTCGCTTCAGCCGGTCTGCTGTCACGCTATGGGTCAAATTACAGCCATCCTTCCTGCCGCAGGTCTCGGCACGCGCATGGGCGCCGAGACGCCGAAGCAGTTTCTGGAACTCGACGGCGTGCCTATCGCTGTTCTCAGCGTGCGCCGCATTGCCTCGTGCCCCCTGGTCACCCAAATTATCGTAGCCACGCGCCAAGCCGGCATCGAAAAGCTGGAAGCGCGCCTTCGCCAGGAAAAATTCAACCAGCCGGTCCGCGTGATCAAGGGCGGAGACTCCCGGCAGGAATCCGTAGCCGCCGCGCTGAAACTGGTTTCGAACGACACGGAACTTGTCCTCGTCCATGATGCCGTTCGTCCGTTCGTTTCCGTCGAACACATCACCCGGGCAATCGAAGAAGCCCGCCGCTGCAAAGCCGCCATCGTGGGCATACCGGCGATGGACACGGTAAAAGAAGTAAAGCGCGCCAGCCTGCCCGAAGACGTCGCGCTGATCACCAACACCGTTCCGCGCGAACGCATCGTCCTCGCGCAAACGCCTCAAGTTTTTGAAACGCGGCTTCTGAAAGAGGCTTTTGCCCGCGCCGAAGCCGATGGCGTCAGCGCCTCGGACGAAGCCGGCCTCGTCGAGCGCCTCGGCTACGACGTCCACGTCATCCAAGGTTCCGAGCGCAACATCAAAATCACCAAGCCGGCCGACATGGATCTGGCCCGCTTCTATATGCAACTCGAGCAGAAAAAAGCATGAGCGTTCGCTGCGGCATCGGCTACGACCTGCATCGCCTCGCCGAAGGGCGCAAGCTCATCATCGGCGGCATCGAAGTCCCGTTCGATAAGGGTCCCGTGGGGCATTCCGACGGCGACGTGGTGGCCCACGCGCTCTGCGACGCGCTTTTGGGTGCGGCAGGATTGGGCGACATCGGCACGCACTTCCCCGATACCGATCCCAAGTGGAAAGGCGCGAACAGCCTGCAATTCCTCGAACACGCCCGCAAACTGCTCGACGAAAAACATTTCGTGATCGACTATGTCGACGCAGTCGTCATCCTTGAGCGCCCCAAGCTCGGCCCGCACTTCCCCAAAATGCGGGAAGCTCTAGCCAAAGCACTGCGCTTGCCGGCCGAAAAAATCCACCTCAAAGCTAAAACCAACGAAGGCGTGGACGCGGTAGGGCGCGGGGAAGCCATCGCCGCCCACATAGTCGCCACTCTCTCCCTGGGAACGCCAATCTCCTGATTGGCGGTTTTGCGGCGCAAATTAGCGCGCCACGTCTCTCCGTGTAGGGGTCCAGCTCGGCCAACCTGTTCTCGCCTTTGTAGGGCCTGCCGTCCGCATCGCACGCCTCATCCGGGAACGCCAATCGGGAGATTCATCCCGCAAAATGCGCGGGATGGGGAGGAGGTGGCGTTCCCGGGAGGCTCCTGCGCTAAACTCTTCCCATGCCCCTCAACGACTACCGCGCCGAGCATCCTCCGCACCCAAATCCCTATTCCGCAACCGACATCCTCACTCTTCTCCACGAAAACCACTGGCTAACCTCCACTCCCACTCCCGAGCATATTGCTTGGGCCGAACGCGCCGCCCAACTCCTCGGCCACTACGCCGAAAACCGCGCTGCCCTCGCCAGTCTCCTTCATTCCATCTTCCACTATGACGCCGCCCGAATCCTCCAATCCCCCGACGCGCAAGCCGCCATCTCGCGTTACGCCGCCCGCGACGTCATCCGCCATCTCGCCCTACTCCTGCTCGAGCCCGCTCCTTTCACCTCAGAGCGCTTCAAGGAAGTCGCCACACACTTGAAGGAAACCTGCGGCGTCCGCAGCCGCGATCTCTTCAATCCCATTCGTCTCTCGCTCGCAGGCCGCATCGGCGAAGGCGAACTCGACCGCGTAATCCTTCTCCTCGACGAAGCCGCCGTTCTCTCCTTCGCGATCCCCGTCAAATCCGTCCGCACTCGCATCCTGGAATTTTGCTCCGCGCTGGATTAAGTTCACAGTTGATAGTCA
>Ga0210400_10000945_pt1 | contig 29841 bp, 47 predicted proteins | sample IncBWH26MmetaG_FD_155456 | JGI IMG/M metagenome (GOLD analysis project Ga0210400, IMG submission 155456) | Forest soil microbial communities from Barre Woods Harvard Forest LTER site, Petersham, Massachusetts, United States - Inc-BW-H-26-M | ecosystem: Environmental > Terrestrial > Soil >... | reverse complement strand
ATTTAGGGTTCACAGCGGGTCACAATAAAACGGGGTATTAGGGCGTCATGAAGCGGCTTTGGATTCTCGCAGCAACACTTTCCGGCAGTCTCGTCACGGCCCTTGCGATCCCCGCGCCCAGCGTTGAAGCCGGCGCTACCAAGGCTGCCACCTGCCAGGCCTGTCACGGCGCCAACGGCAACAGCACCAATCCCGAATGGCCCAGCCTCGCTGGACTCGGCGCTGACTACATTGCCGACCAGCTCAATAACTTCAAGACCGGCAAGCGCGCGAGCCCGGTCATGATGCCGATGGCTGCAAATTTGACGACGGGCGACATGGCCGATCTCGGCATGTATTTCGACAGCTTGACCAATACGGGATTGGAAGCGGATCCCTCTTACTGGCAGGCGGGGGAGAAACTGTATCGCGGCGGCGACCTGGCGCGCGGAATTCCGGCGTGCATGGCCTGCCACGGCGCGACCGGCAAGGGCAACGAACCGGCGAAATTTCCGGCGCTGCGCGGCCAACAATCCACCTACGTCGCCAAGCAACTCAATGATTATGCCTCGGGCACTCGAGCGACCGGACCGAACGGCATCATGCAAACGATCGCCAAGCGCCTCACTCCCGAAGACATTCGAAATCTTGCGTCTTACGTGCAAGGAATACGCTGATGCGACTGCGCGCGCTGCCGTCGTTGGCGCTTGGAGTCGCGCTGCTATTGGCGGCCTGCGGCAGGCAAGAGCCGTCGGGGCTCGCTCCCGCGAAAGCACCTGCGCCGGCCACCGCCCCCACGGTGAACACCACGGCACCGGCCGTGCCGGGCAAGACCGCAGCCGACGCGGCGAAACCTTTGACGATGACGCGCCTCAACGAAGACGGGTCCGAATCGATCGAGGAGACGCCGGGAGACACCGGTTCCCAGAATAAATTGCTGGCGGCAGTGGCCTCGACCGTTGCCGCGGCGACCTCCACCGCTGCCGCGGCCGCCGCGGCCGGCGGTATCCAGTGGCAGGACGGAGTGCACTACACGCGCATCGTTCCGGCGCAGCCGACCAACGTTGGCGCCGGCCAGGTCGAAGTGCTGGAGTTTTTTTGGTACGCCTGTCCGCACTGCTACTCACTCGAGCCGACGCTTGCGGCCTGGCTCAAGACCAAGCCGGCCTACGTCACCTTCACCCGAGTGCCGGTGCAGTGGAACGAAGGTCACCGGGCGTTGGCGCGGCTTTTCTACACGCTCGACAGCATGGGCAAATTGAACGACCTGCATGGCGAGATCTTCAAGGAAATACAGGTGAACGGCAACGCATTGATCGGCGCTGACAACGCCGGGGCTGCGGAGCGCGCGCAGCTCACCTTCATCAAGAAGCTGGGACTGCCGGACGCCGCCTTTGAAAAGGCTTATCACGACATGAACGTCGAAACCGCCCTGCAGCGTGCCGATCAACTCGTGCAGCGCTATCGCATTACCGGTGTGCCTAATTTCGTCGTGAACGGCAAGTACATCACCGATGTGGGCATGGCGGGCACGCCTGAGCGACTGATGTCCTTGCTCGGCGATCTCGCGGCGCAAGAGCACAAACACTGATAGATGATGCGTACTCATTCCGGCGGCTGCCACTGCGGCCGCGTCCGCTTCGAAGTCACCGCGCCGGCGGCCATCGAAGTGGATGAATGCGACTGTTCGATCTGCGGCAAGGTCGGATTTTTGCATCTGATCGTGCCGGCCGAGCGGTTCAAATTGCTCAGCGGCGCCGATGCACTCACGACCTACACCTTCAATACAGGGGCCGCAAAGCACTTGTTTTGCGCTGTTTGCGGGGTGAAATCATTTTATATTCCCCGCTCCCACCCCGACGGAATCAGCGTCAACGCCCGTTGCCTCGACGAGGGCAGCATCGAATCCATGACGGTGAGACCCTTCGACGGGCGGAATTGGGACAAGGGCCTCGCGGCATACCACACGCCGGACCCCTGAACACCGGATCGCGTCGCAGCCACGACATAACGGGGAAATCTCGCGGCATTGTGTCGCGATAAACGGGGAAATCCCGCCGCATTATGTCGCGATCCGCAACACGCCGCAGCCGTTGGGCGAAAATGCGGCAATGGAATCGGTCGATGCAACAATCTGTGCTCAGCGGCAGTCGCATGGTGGCGGGCTTCGCGAAAGCCTGCTGGCGATGCTGGTGCTTTATGGCCTATTGCCGTGCGACGCATTCGCCGGCGAACAGCCCCGAGACGCCCACGCGCCGCGCGACGCGGCCGCAGGAAAATTTCAGGCGCGCCTGCCTGAGCATCTATTCCCGGCGCCCTTTGCCTATGAGCCGGCTCGCTCCGAACAGCTAACATTCTCGGCCACGGAATTTCGGCCCCGAAAACACGGTCTCTTGGATGCCGACCCCGCCAGAAGCGAGGCCTCGGTGATCGATGCACCGATTCGCCGGGACACCTCGCTTGCACGCGAAATTGCGGAATTCAAAACTCAAGATCGTCTGCGCCTGCTGACCTTGTGGCAAAACCGGGCCAGTTCGCTGTCCCTGCAAGCGGGCAAGCACGGCACGCCGTCGCTGCAATGGAGCACCCCATGGATGCATCGCGACGTCAGCTCGCGAGGACTGTTCGACCGCCTGGTATCGCCACGCAATTTTGGCGCGGCGTTCCCGCGAGGCGCGGCGCGCCAGGCTGCCACGATCGCGCCTGCTAGGCCGGTGGAATCGAGCCTACCCGGCAATAGCAAGTAAGCCGGCTTTCAGACCGGCCGAGCCGCTTACGGGCTCGCGGTCTCATAGCGGCGGAAGAAGCTGTCCTGCTTCCATTGCGGCCGCTTGGGGTCATTGGCAACCTCGATAGCCAGTGCACGAATGACTTCCTCGTAGCCCGCGGCCGTCGCCAGATTGACCGGCTGATTGGCATCGTCTGAGGGTGCGTGATAACGCTCGGTGCGCCACGCCTTGAGCGCAGCGGCCTCGGGTGAACCCGGAACGGCACCCACATCAATCATGACGGAAGGAATGCCGTGGCGAACGAAATTGTATTGATCGCTGCGGATGAATACATTGAGCAGCGGCAGCGGATCCGGCTGTATCTGCACGTTCAGATGTTCACCGACCTGCGTCACGCGCTCCCCTAGGTCGGACTCCGCAAGACCAAAGACGGTGAGGACCTTGAGCGGCACGATGGGCAGGAACATGTCGGTGTTGATGTCGGCGATCATGGATTTTGGCGCGACGGTCGGATGCTCGGCAAAATACTTCGATCCCAACAATCCCTTCTCCTCGCCCGTCACCCACACTAGCAACAGCGAACGCTTCAGCGCGGTGTGCGATTGTTTCAGCGAACGGGCGATGTCGAGCAGCAACGCGCTGCCCGAGCCGTTGTCCATCGCTCCGTTGTAAATTCGATCGCCATTGATCGGTTCGCCGATACCGACATGATCGATGTGCGCGGAAAGCACGACGTATTCGGCCTTGAGCTTGGGATCGGCACCCGGGATCCGGGCGACAATGTTGGTCGAATCGACCTCGCGCGAGTGCGTGGCGGTTGTGGCGCTGACCGATACCTTCAAGGGAAAGTGCGGCAGCGGTTTGCGATCCTTGCCGAGGGCGGCGAGTTCTTCAAACGTGTGCCCGCTTCCCTGCAAAAGCAGATCCGCATGGGCGGGATTGAAAGCGACGGCGAGTTTGGCGCCGGAGGTCTCGTCAAATTCCGGGCCGACCAGATCCATGCTCGGATGATTGCGGTTCAGCGACGATCGCGCCCAGGGCAAGTCCACGGAAGCCGGATTTTGAATCTGGATGACGCCGATCGCGCCGGCAGCCTTGAGCGCCTTCCACCGTTCGGCGCGCGACTGGTAATGAGCACTCAACGCCGAGGGCACGTCGGCCGGTGATCCGGTGAGGATCACGGCCACCTTGCCCTTGAGATCCAGGCCCGCAAAATCGTTGTAATGATTCTCTGGGATATTCAAACCGTAGCCGACGAATATCAGGGGTGCATCGACCTTTGGCGCGAGCGGATAGCGCGTGCTGAAATAGGCCTGTTCGCCCAGCGTGAGCGTTTGCGCATGGCCATCGCGCACCAGCGAGAGTTCGCAATGGGGTTCATCGATTTCGAACGTACGCAGCTTGACGCTCTGGAAATAGCCGTCCGAGCCCGCCGGCTCGACACCCAGCGCCTTGAGCTTGCCGACGATGAATTCTTGCGCTTGATGCTCGCCCTTGCTGCCGGTGTCGCGGCCCTCGTACTTGTCGTCCGAGATCTCCTTCACCGTGTCCCACCACGTTTTGCCGTCGAAATGCTCCGCCGCCTGGGCGGTGCCGGCAAGGATGATGAGCAAGAGCGCGGCTGATCTTCGCAACATATGAGGTTCCCTGGCTTTTTTGTGGGGTTGCTAGCTTATACCGCGCCGGCTTGTCTTATCCAGAGAGCGCCGGCGAAACGCCGTCGACGGAATTGCGGGACGCTGCAAGGTCGAGTCGATGGCCTCCAGAAACGTTCTTTCCTCGCTGAGGATGAAGCGCAGTGACTGCGCCATGCCAAAATTCTCTCGCCCCTCGGCATCGTCGATCAAGCGCCGTCGGTACGCTTCGTACGCGGCGAGCGACTCGAACGAAATCAGCCCCCACGCGATGTCATTGGTGCCTTCATGCGGCAGAAAATAGCCGATCAAGTGACCGCCGCAGCGGGGAATGATCCTCCCCCAGTGTTCGGCGTACTCTTTGAAAGCGGGGCGTTGAAACGGGTCGATCTTGTAGCGAATAAAGCACGTAATGGTCATTGGATACCCTCCCTAGAGGCAGCGATTGTAGTGCTTGCTTCCGGTCAATGGTTCGATTACCGTCGAACTATGAAAGATGGCCCGAATATCGCACGAATCGCTGCTCTAATCGGCGATCGAGCGCGAGCGGACGCACTCACTGCATTGATGACGGACCACGCTCTGACGGCGACCGAATTGGCAGCGATCGCCGGTGTCACCAAGCAGACGATGAGCGCACACTTGTCCAAGCTGCTCGATGCTGGGTTGGTCGAGGTCGATCAACAGGGGCGGCATCGTTATTTTCGTTTAGGCAACGAGGACGTCGCGAGGCTGCTCGAATCGCTCATGGGCGTGGCCTTTCGCACCGGCGCGGTGCGACTGATATCGAGTCCGCGCGATCCCGCCCTGCGAAGGGCGCGAAGTTGTTACGGCCACCTGGCCGGCGAAATGGGCGTTTTGGTATATGAGGCGCTTCTGCGGCAGGGGGTGCTGCAGATTTCCAAGCAGGCGCTGCGGCTGACTGAAGCCGGCATCGGCTGGTTTGCGGGTATAGGAGTCGATACCGCCGCGGTTGCACGGCAGCGCCGCACGTTTTGCCGGCCTTGTATGGACTGGAGCGAGCGCCGGCACCATCTGGCGGGATCTCTTGGTACTGCGATGTTGTCTCAGTTCTGTCATCTCGGCTGGGTATCGCAGGGCAACAAGTCGCGTTCGATTCGGATCACACCGCTGGGCGAGCGTCAATTTCAGGCCTTGGGGAAAGCATTGGGGCGTGAACAGGCTGGCAAGACGAAGTAGAATGCTGCATGGCGAAAGAACAAGAAGCGGTTGATAACCTTCTGGACGCGCTTGTATGGATGCGTCGCAAGGCGAAAAAGCATGAGCCGGTTGACGCTCTGATCGATGAGCTGGTGAAGATGCGACGCAAGGCGAAGAAGAAGGTTGCCAAAAAGAAAGCCGGCAAGAAGCGCAAGAAGAAACGAACCAAGCGTTGAGCTTGATCAATTTTCCATCAGTTCAACATAAGCGGCTGAATGGTGGTGACGTTTAGATCACGGCGAACCGGTTATGCACAGGGTTATCCCCCGAGATTTTGGATAAGTCGCGGCGCACCGTGATCGCAGGCACGCGACGCGGGTGCGCCTGAGATCTCAATCAGCCGCCAAACAGTCCCACGATTTCGCCGTAGGCCAGCACGCGTCCTTTCATTGCATTCATCACGCCTTCTCGATCGCGCGACGCCGGCAGGATCCGCGGTACATCCAGCGCGTAGACGCGAAATATATAGCGGTGTTTTCCGAGCGAAGGGCAAGGAGGCATGTAAGCGGCCGCGCCCGAAGAATTGATGCCGATTTCAATTTTTTCCTGGGTCAGATCAGCCGGCTTGACGGCACTCTTCACGCCGTGCGCACCTTGCGGAATGTTGTACAGAATCCAATGAGTGACATTCCCAAGACGAAAGCGCCGCGAAGGGTCGTCCCAATCGGTCGCGATCAGTACGTAGGACCGCGCGCCGGCCGGCGCACCTACCCACGAGACCTCGGGAGATACACCTTCGCCCTTGCAGGTATAGGAGGCCGGAATCTCGGCGCCGGGATTGAAACTGATGCTATGTAGAAAAATGGTATTTGGAATGGCCGCGTGATACGCCCGATCGGCATCGCGCGCACTCGAAGCGCGCACGAACGCGAAGGCGATGACGGCCGCCGCCAACGCGAAAATCGCGAGGACCACCTTGCCGAAGAGCTTCACTATGCTAGGGTAGCAAACTCTCGAATCGCCAATCGCGCCGAGGAATTTTTTAAAACTGGCGCGCCCGGCGGGATTCGAACCCACGACCCTCGGCTTCGGAGGCCGATACTCTATCCAGCTGAGCTACAGGCGCAGCGCAGGGGTGGCGATACTACTCGCCGACGGCAAGTGCCGTCCAGGGGTAGCGCAGTATCCCAGTCGCTTTCCCGGTTGCCTATGTCATTTCCTTCGCTGCGGCCTGCAGCTTGAGGACGGTGGCCCAGTTGCGCGACGTGACGGTGGCGCCCGCTTTTCGGTTAAACGCCGGATTCACCTTGCCGTCGAGTATGCCCGTCGCACACCACAGATAGGCGGCGTGCTGCGTGATGGCAAGCGCATCAGGCTTCCAGGATTCCTTCAGCAGCGGACGGAGCGGCTCGAGGTCCTGGGGGTGGGCAACGAAAGCGACCAAGTGCTTGGCGTGGTCCTTTACGACATGCAGCAAGGGATTTTCAGCGACGATGCGGTCCAAGTCTTGCGCCGTCATGGCCATCACCGCCGCTGAGAATCCGCACTTGGCGGTGATGGCCGCTTCGATGCCCGCTCCGATCCTGGCCACGCTGGATCCCTTGCTTCGGAACAGCAGATTGCCGCTATTCAAGAGCGTGCGGACGTTCGTGTGGCCGAGATCGGCAATCAGGACGCGCAGGTCCGCCATGGCGACGCGATTACCGCGGCCCACGTTGATGCCGCGAATGAGCGCAATGCACTGGCTCATTGTTCGGCGCACATCACAAGGGCATCACGGGAACACACAATTTGCACTCGAGCACTCCGGTCGCCGGATCGTAGCTTGAATCAACCGGGTAGTACTCAAACATGGGACGATTGTCCAGCTGCAGTCCGCTGGATGGAAGCCAATCGCGCAACAGCGCATCCCACGCGGGTTCGAAGTCGGCAACGACTCCCTTGAAGCCGAGCGCTGCGTATTTTCCGCCCGGAATGGTCGTCCGGTGCGCATCGCCACCCGCGAGGACGTGCGCGGGAATTTCGCACCCGGCGTCGTATCTGCACTGCTCGGGTGCCGTGACGTTCGGGTCATCCAGACTGATTCCGTACCGGGGCTGTCCGATGAGTCCGTGCGTCACCATCCAGGGATAGACCTGTGCCTGCCAGAATGCGCCGATCGGCTCGCCGTAAGGTCCGACGTGCCGCAGGTAGGCAATCGGCGTGGGTTTGCGTTCAATGACTTCGACCTTCATGGGTGTCTCCGCATTGGTTACATTCGGGACGCCATTCTTTCGCACCTCGTGCCGTTCCGCCTGATCGGGCTTGCTGTTCGCCTGATCTGAATTGCTCTTCGCGCGCTGCGCCGATTGCCCCAGGCGCCAGGTCGTGGGAGAGCAGCCGAAGCGAGCGCCAAATGCATGGGTGAATGCTTCCGCTGAACCAAATCCCACGCCCAATGCGATTTGCAGCATGGAAAGCCTGGGCTGGGCCAAGAGGCGCGTGGCCGCCACTTCACATCTGCGGCGGCGCAGATAAGCCCCGAGTGTTTCTCTCATCAACGCCGAAAAAAGGCGATGGAAGTGAAACGGCGAGAAGTGCGCGACCTCGGCCAGCGTCTCCAGATCCAAGTATTGATCCAGATGCTGATCGATGTACTCCGTAACGCGATGCATGCGATCGACATACACATCGCGGCTTCTGGGGGTGTTCATCGCTACCGCGGATAGAGAATCATCTGCGTGCAGCGAAACACCGCCAGCGTCCGTCCGGACTCCTTGTGCGTAACGACGGCATCCCATACCTGGGTGGTCCTGCCGCGATGCATAGGTGTGGCGACGCCGGCTATCGTGCCGTCCCGCGCGGTGCCAAGGTGATTGGACTTCAGCTCGATGGTGGTAAAGCCGGTGGCGTCCGCAGGAAGATTGGCGACGCAGCCGTATCCCGACAGGGTATCCGCGAGCGTGACGACGGTACCGGCATGCAAATAGCCGTTGGGCGCCATGACGGACTCCACCACCGGCAGTTCGCCGCTGACGCGTGCTGCGCTCAGTTCTGTGATGATGATGCCAAGGTAACCCGGCAACTTGCGGGCGCCTGCCTCGTTGAACTCCTCCGGCGTGCGCATGGTAGAAAAGTCGGGACTCATGCCCTTTCCTACGGCATATGGTCAAAAAAATCGACCACGCCGCTTTCCAGCGAGTATTCGGCGCCCACGACCATCAAGCCCGCGTTTTGGATCAGATTCTCGATGATTTCCGAGCCATGCCTCAAGTGATTGACGGACGCTCGAATATTGGCGCGGCAGGCCTCATGCACCAGGGCATCGTGATCGTTTATCAGATTGGTCGCCAACAAACCCTCCACCGCCGGTCTGATGAAGTCCACGATGGAATGCAGATTGCGGGATTGATTCTCCACGGGCCGCTGCAATTGCTCCAGCGTGGTTTCGATTGCACCGCAGCGGGAATGACCGAGCACCACCACCAAGCGGGTGCGGAATTGTTCAGCCGCGAATTCAACGCTGCCGATCAACGAAGGCGCCACGATGTTGCCGGCCACTCGAATCACAAACAGATCACCCAAGCCCTGATCGAAAACGATCTCGACGGGAACACGTGAGTCGGAACAGCCCAAGATCGCGGCAAAGGGTTCCTGCCCTGCGGCCAATTCCAAGCGCCGGGCTCGCCTTTCGACCGCGTCTCGGCTGGGGGCTTCCGACACGAAGCGGCGATTCCCCTCGCGCAGCAGCGCAAGCGCGTCTCGAGCCGAGATCATCGGAAATTCACGGAATTCTGCAGCGCCGTCTGGCGGCTACAGCGCGCGTCGGGTTGAATTATCGCGGTACCCAAGAACGCGCGCGGGCAGAAACAAGATCGCCCGCAGCAGCGCGAAGATCGCTTCAAACGAAATGCCGATCAGGCGAAACGGCAGGGACAGCAGCCAAATCAGGGGCCAGAGCACGAGCGCCAGGATGGCCACGGGCCAACACAGGACCAATAAAACACACCATAAGAGCAAGGTTTTCACGTCCGCCCCTCCTCGATTCTTGGGTGTAACTTTATCACACCCCTGAGTGTAGCGCGGCGGCGGGTGCCGTCGAGATTTCGATCTTCATTTTGGCGAGCCGTTCGCGCCGGACTTCACGTATTCCACGCGCCTGAAGCGCAGTGCCGACCAATCCTCATCGATCGCCACCATGCGCACGGACTCGAAGCCGGCAGCTCGAATCACGTTCCATCCCGAGTCGCGGTTGAATTCGCACTGGTAGCGCTTGGAGGTTCCCTTCGGGTAGGCGAACCAAATCACTGCATCGCCCTCGGAGGCGGCGGCGAGGACCTTCGAGGCGCGATCCAGCTGCGCTTGTGTCGTGGCGAAAGCCAGACCGAAGGCGATCGCTTTTGGTTTGACAGGGTCGCGTGCGATTTTGACGCCTTTCAGCCGCTCGAGCTCCGATTCGAAGGAATCCGGCGCATTGAAGACCGCGATTTCCCGATGCACGCCAAGATTGAGCTTCTTGAACAGCGGCGATGTGACGGGGGCGCTAGTGCTCATGCGCGAGTGCCAGTCGGATACCGATGAACACGAAGACACTGCCGACGCAGCGATTGAACCAGCGCTTGAACGCAACACCCGGCGCCAGGGTGCTGCTGAGGCGCGCCGTCGACCACGCGACGAATAGGTTCCACAGCGCGCCGTTGAAATTGAATATCGCGCCGAGCAAGAGAAACGCCAGCGGCTCCGAGCCGGCATCGGCGGCAACAAACTGGGGCAGGAACGCCAGAAAAAACAGCGCAACCTTGGGGTTCAAGACATTGGTGAGGAAGCCCTGCGCGAAAATACTTCGCATCGAGGCCGCCCGTCCGACGATGGCGCCTGGCGAAGATCCGGACACGCCCGCGGAGCGAATGAGCGAAATGCCCACGTACAGCAGGTAGGCTGCGCCGATGAATTTCACGGCGGTGAACGCGGTGGCGGAGGCGGCGAGGATTGCGGACAAGCCCAATGCGGCCGCACAAATGTGCACCAATGTTCCCGCACCGATACCCAGCGCCGCAACGGCGCCCGCGCGCCAGCCTTGGGTCGAGCTGCGCCCGACGATGTACAGGGTGTCCGGGCCCGGCGTAATGTTCAGCAGAAATCCGGAAAGCACGAATAACCACAGATCATGCGTGCCAAACACAAGTTACCTCATTTTCTCGCCTTCAATGCGGCGTACCGATTGAGGCTGTCTTTTGGCCACTGCTCCGCGGGCTTGTAAAATTCGGCAAACGCGGGAATGCCGGCGGGAAGTTGCACCCACGGCTGCTTTGACGTTGTGAAAATATGAACGTCGGGCGGCTGCATATCCGGAGCGTCGAGCGTTCCCACGCGCACGAAGCTTATGGCATCGCCGGCGCCGGCATAGTGGCTCCACAGCGCCACGCAGCACTTCGGGCATCGCGCGATGCGTTGGCCCTTGCCGCTGTTCGATGGCGTGTCGATCATCTGGACTCCGCCGGCCAGGAGTTGCACACGATCCGCTTCGATCATTGCATTCAACACAAAGGCGCTGCCGGTTTCCCGTTGGCACCAACGGCAGTGACAGCAATGAACGAAGAGCGGTTTGCCGGTCATGCGATAACGAACGTGACGACAGCCGCAGCCGCCTTCCTGGGATCGCGCCGCTGCGTCGGTGGTTGACATGGGGTTAAGCAGCGCCCTTGCGCGCGGTGACTTCGATTTCGATTTGCATGCGAGGATCCAAGAGGCCTGCGGAGATCATCGTCATCGCGGGACGGCTGGCTCCGAAGTACTTGCGCAGCACCGGCCAGCAGTCTGGGAACTGCTCTCCCTTGGGCACGATGTAATTCACCCTCACCACATCCGCGAAGTCGGCGCCCGCTCGACGAAGCGCGGACTGGATATTCTTGAGACATTGTTCAGTCTGATCGATCAGACTGTCGGAAATGGTCATGGTGTCGTAGTCGAAACCCGTCGTTCCGGATACGAAAATCCATTCCCCATCGATCACCGCCCGCGAATAGCCGACGTCGTTCTCGAATTTGGATCCTGAGCTGATCAAGCGTCGCGTCATTGCCCTGCCCCCTCAGGCGCCATTGTACTTCGACCGGCGGAGCGAGTCTGGGTGGGTGTCAAAAAAACACAGGGCGGACGAAAATGCAAACCACCATGCCGCCGCGAGCCACCAGCTGCCGAGAAAGTCGGAGAAGGCCCTGGCGAAGAACGCCACCGAGGTTGCCAGCAAGCAAAGTAGGGAGATGGCCAGGATGCGCCGCGGCGAGAATTTCCGGATCCAAAATATTCTAATCAACGAGCCGTAAGTGATGGCACCGGTCACCGAGCAGAGGCCCAGCACAAGATAGAGCCGTTCGTTTCCCGGGACGACGGCAAACAGCACCAGTCCGACAATGCCCACGTACATGGTGAAGATGCTGAGTGCCGCGGCAATGCCGATGAAGACGAATTTGCGAAGGTTGCTTTGCGGCGAGCGCAGCGTCAACGCCACACTGGAAGCGTGCAGCGCGCCGTTGATGCCAAATGAGGCGATGAGCGAATCGCTGAGGAGATCCCAATGCCCCAACAGGAACAGCACGACCGTCGCTGCGCCAAGCACGGCGAAGTGCCGGGCGTAATGGATGTGGCCCATCCGTTTGCTTAGATCGGGCCGCGCGGCCCGCGTTCGGTCTGCAGCGCGGCGTTGCGCAGGAACACCGGCAGATCGGTCGTGGGCGGGCGCGCGGGTATCTGATACATCAGGGCGGCGATGTGGCCGCGGTGATACGTGGTGTGGTTCACCACGTGCAGCAGGATATCGCCGCGCGTCATCGCACCTTCGCCGCCGCCGATAAAGGTAAAGTTGACGATCTCCTCGCCCAAGCGGTCAGACATTTCCTCGGCATAGCGAACGTACCAACCGTCGAGCGTGGCCTGTGCTATGCGTAAATCGGAAAACGAGACCCGTACGTCGGGCATGCGCGTCGTGAAGCCGTGGGCCCTGCCCTCCAGATGCGCCTGCCACACGAGATCGATGGTGTACACGTGATTCAAGGTGCGGATCAAATTGCCAAAGAGGATCTGCCGCGGTTTCGTCAGCTCCGCGTCGGGGAGCTCGCCGAGCGCCAGGTACAGCAGCGAATTCGCCCAGGCGGAGTAGCGCGTCAGCATCCGGATATTTCGCAGCGCGGACATGTTCAGGGATGCGGCGGCGCGCTGGGTGGTTGTAAGGCGGGCATGGGAGTCGACGCATCGCGTTTTAGAATCATCAGCAGCGCTCCGGCCAGTATGGCCATATCCGCCATGTTGAAAATGCCGGTACGCAGGGGACCAATGCCGACGTTCAAAAAGTCCGTGACCCGGCCATCATATAACAGGCGGTCGATCAAATTGCTCAAGCCTCCGCCTGCGACGAGCGCGAGAGCGACAAATCGGGCGGTGCTGAGACGCCGGGCGAACAATGCGGCGTACACCAATCCGATCAGCAGCGCCGCGACCACGGCGGTAAACAGCGCGAAGCGCAATTGTTGCGGCAGCGACGCGCCGAGGCTCAAAAAGGAGCCGGGATTCTGCGTGAGCTGCAAGCGCAGGGAATCGGCAAACAGCGACTCCGTGAAGCCGGAATGGAGCAAAGAGCGCGCGGCGGATTTCGACACTTGGTCGCAGCCCACGCAGCAACACAGCGTCAGCATCACGACGATGAATCTGGGAATTGACCGCATGGCGACTCCTTTCTTCAGATTCCTCTGATCGCATTGCCGGGACAAAGGTTCAGAACTTTTGCTTGCCGGTCAAAATATCCCACCACAACCTCCAGTCGCCCATCAGGCTGAAGCCGGGATAACGAAATGTGGCGGGTTTGTTGCGCTCGAAGAAAAAATGTCCCACCCACGCGAACGCGTACTCTTGCACCAAGGCGGCCGCGGCCAACCACCATTTCTGGGTCACGATGGCGGCGATGAGCAGCGCCAGGGCGACACTGGTTCCCGCAAAATGCAGCCGCCGTGACGTCCGGTTCGCGTGCTCGCTCAGGTAGAACGGATAGAAATCGCTGAACGTATGAAATTTTTTGCTCAATGGCCGAGGCCTGCCCCGGCGGTCAATGCCAAGGCGATCGCTGCGGCGCGAACGGCGAAACGCTGTGTCGACATGAACGAAGCATAAGCGAAGTGGCGCGACGCGGCGACAATTACTCGGGCCGCCGGGGACGCTGTTTCGCCGAAATTGACTTAATGATCAGCCGCCGCCGTTGCTTGGGATCGAGCGGCTTCTGCGCCGATGCCAAAGCCTGCGCCATGAGTTTTTTGACGGCCGGTTGCTCCAGAGCGTTTGGCTCGGTGAGAACGATGTGGCGAACCTTGGTGCCGCTTCCCTGGAGTACCTTATCCGGATCGGGCAGCTTCGCGCCCTGCAAGAAAAACAGGCTGACCCAGCGGGGATAAACGGCAATCGAAAAAATCACCTCCGATGCTTTGTCGCTCGGTCCAAAGCCGATTGCCAGCGCATTGTAGTTGTCATACACGAGTTCGATTGCGCCCGGCAGTCGCTTGCGAAGGCGCGCAAGCGCCGCACGAGCAGATGCCGCAACCCGCGGTTCGAATTTTGCCAGGAAGAATCCAAGCTGCTGTGCGGGGGTTGGATCTGACATCGCAGAACTCTCAGTGTTCGGTCGATTTGCGTTTGCGTGTGGCAATCTGCCAGGTGTTGCCCCATGGATCTTTGACCATTCCGCGGCGGTCGCCGTAGGGCGTATCCGATGGAGGCTCAATCGACCGCGCGCCCGCCTCTACCGCGCGCTGCCAAGTGACATCTGCATTCTCCACGTATACGTACAGGCACGCCGTCATGGCATCGCGTATCCCGGCGTCACTGATCATGATGATAGAGTCGCCGAGCTTTAGCTCGGCCGGCGCCTGCGGACGATAGTCGCCATCGGCGCCAAAGACTTTCTTGATGAATTCGACCAGTTTTTCCGCACCGGGAACGATGATTCGAGGCGTCACCGTGTGCCATCCAGGAGGCTTGAAGTTGGAGCGCTTTGCCATGTGTACCTCGCAAACCGATAAAATAGCCGGCCGTCGTTGCGCAGGGCCGATTGGTCGATTTAGGGAGCCTGCCGGAGCAATGGTTCGATGGGCTCACTCAAACCATATTTCAATTTCATAGCCGTCAGGATCGCGAACGAAGGCATAGGGTAGGCCGGGGGTGAACTCGCCGCGAGACGTGAGGACGCCGCCCGCACTCTCCACCGCCGCGACGGCGGCGTCGATGTCTTCCGGCCGGGTCAGCCGAAAGCCAAAATGAATGATGCCGCCTGAGACGCCCGCATCCGCGGGGCGCCTCTCGAAGGCGAGTACATCGTGCGGCCCCGGTCCCAACACTTGAATGGTGGATTCGCTGCGGAAATACTCGCGCACGCCGAAGACGGACCGGTAGAACGCCAGCGATCGATCCGGATCGACAACGGACAGCGCGACGTGGCTAAGACCGTGCGTCTTGATCATTTGCGTTGCACTCGGGAGTGGTGCATATGTTCCTCAGATCAGCCAGCGTGACACTCGCTCGCGGTAGGCCTGCCACTCTGCGCCGAATTGGCGCGCCGCCCACGGCTCTTCGAACCACAGAACGCGAAAGTGAAAACCCACGGCAAACAGAGCGCTGTAGATGATGAGCGGGAGCGACTCCCAGAGTATGCACCAACCCGCGAGAATCGCGACAACCCCGACATACATCGGATTTCGTGACACCCGGTAAGGCCCTGTGGTCACCAAATGCCGTGGTGGATCCCAGGGCGCCAACGTACCCCGTCCGGCATCGTAGAATTCGCGTACGCACCATAACAGTAGCAGTGTACCAAGACACAGCGGTACGGCGGCGAGCAGGCGGTAGCGCATCGGATGGTTGGTCGAAGCGCCAATCGAGATGGGTATGGCGAAAGCGACGAGGCCGGGCAGTGCTATGAAAGCGGCTATGGCGCGAAATAGCATTGAAGGTCAATCGTCGTGCAGATCCAACGACATGTAGAGCGTTCCTGCGATCGGATTGTTGCAATACGCTGCGATCTCCACGAATCCTATGGAGCGATAAAGTGCTTGTGCGTCGGTCATGGTCGGGAGCGTGTCGAGCAGGACCCTGCTGTATCCGGCGAGGCGGGCTTCTTTTAGCAAGGAATTGGTGAGCAGCCGACCTAGACCTGAACCTCGGCCCGCCGGACGCACGTAGAGACGCTTCATTTCGCAATCTGGAGCGCTCAGGGGACGCAGACCCACTACGCCCAGGATGGATGATCCCTTGACGGCCAGAAGTAGGCGGCCTGCGGGGCGTGCGTAGTTGCCCGGCAACGACGCCAACTCTTCGGCAAAGCCCTGAAAGCAAAGGTCCACGCCCAGCGAGGATTGGTATTCGACGAAGAGTTCTCGCACCTGATCGATGTCGGCGGCGGTCTGCGCTTCGCGAATCGTTGCTTTCATCGATGGCCTCTTTTTTCCAATAGTGACGCTTGCCCAAACCGCTACTCAGGGCATTTGGAATTCACCGACTGTGCGGCCAACTCACGAAGGCGCCGCTGCATGAAGCGGCCCTGCTCCGGCGAATACGGTTTTTTGAGCGCGCCCTGGATCTCGCGCTGCTCAGCCTGGATTGGGACACAGGCGGGGTTGTCCTGCGCTTCCGCAGGAAGAACGCCATTCGGTGCGGCGCGCGAAGCAACGGCCAACGTGTCTCCCCGCGCGGTCGGTGGGGCGGTGATGGGCGGCGCGGGCGGCGCGGCGCTTGCGGCGTTCTGTGCGGCGCTTGCGGCGTTCTGCGCGGTACTCGCGGCGTTCTGCGCGGTACTCGCGGCGTTCTGCGCGGTACTCGCGGCACTCTGCGGAGCACTTGCGGCGGGTAGCGCGGAGGCGGCGACATCCGCGGGAGGCGTCGCTGGCTGCGTGGAGTGATCGGCCGCCGAGGCGGCGGGCAGCCGGTTTTGGTCGTGGACGCTGATAAAAGCATCGGGCGACGGGTGTTGATAGCCGCTGAGCACTTTGTAAGCGAGGCCGGCGGCTCCGGCCAATAGCAGGGCCGCACCCAAAATCGGCCGCAGCCACTCACTCATCTGCCCACCCCCGTTGGTTAGTATCCGAGCGATTGCCAGACGTACACCACCAATGCCAGCAGACTCAACACCGCCCGCACGGCATGAAGTTTGGCCCATTTGCCCAACAACTGGCGAGTCTCCGGCGAGGCGAGATCGCGCCCGGGCGCCAGCAGCTTGTTGTTGGTGGGCATTATGCCGAGAAATGTGAATGGGACAACCGCGCCGATTAGCAGCGCGGCGATCGCCCAAAATATTCCGCCGCCGAGCCACCACGATGCAAGTCCTGTGGTCAGGCTGGCCAACGCCAATGGCGCCTGCATCCAAGTGGCTCGCCGATAGCTCGGCGCCCACTGCAAAGCGGCGGATTTGGTGTCGAGCGCCATCCGCGCGGGGTGTTCCACGACATTCACATAGAGCGCGGCGCCGGCAAAGATCGCAGCCGTGCACGTCGCGATGAATTCGAGCATGTGGAGCATGGCTGGGACTCCGGGCGACAAGCTTAGACCTGCGCGCGCGGCGCGCAAAATGGACACTCCGAGCCAAGGCGCAGATCAAACCAAGGAGCGAGGGTCTGCATGCTGGCTAACAACCCGTTTAATTGCTTCCCTTACCGGCAACCGTTTTGAATTGTGGCAAGCCATCGTCCAGCTTTACCCAAGGCAACTTGTCTTGCACCCAAATGTGCATTTGCGGTGCGAACAGCGAAGGATCATCCAACAACACCAACGTGAAGTCCAAATCGCCGGCACGATGACTGTGACGATAGGTTAGCGAACTACCGCAGTTGGCGCAGAAGGTTCGTTCCACATTGACTGAGGTTCTGACCACGGCGGGTTCTCCGCTCAATATGGTGAACTGGTCCGCGTTGACGGTTCCCCAGCCGACAAAAGCGGCACCGGCGGCACGACGGCAACTTTCGCAGTGACAAATGCACAGATCGCGGACGGGACCTGTTGCAGCGAAGCGTACTTTTCCGCAGTAGCAGTGCCCAGAATGCGTAGGTGAATTCATGCGCTGTCCCTCAAAGCGTGCAACGATCAACGGTCTCACCCATTTTTCGAAGACCATTCGGCATCGAGGCGGCCCTTAATATCCAGATAGGCAGCGTCGATCAAGTCGCCAAGAGCAGCGGCGCTCAGCTGGCGGCCGGGGTTCAATTTCACGTGCCGCATGCGTTTGCCGCTTCCTTCCAACAGGCCGGCGGGGTCCTCGAGGTTTGCGCCGTAGAAAAAGCCGACGTTGACATGACTTTTGAACGAATTGACGTAGGCGAACGGTGCGTTCTCCACACATGCGACAGGGCAACCATCGTGCATCAGCTCTCGGACATCCTCACCGGACTGCCGTATGTGCATGAACCACTTCTGCGCAATAGAGCGCAGCTCGACCGGGCCATCGATCAACCAGGTGTCGACAGCCGGGTCTCGTTTTGCCGCTCCGGAGAGCCGCATGAGGTCGACCCGAGCGGTCAGACCGCGAAGGTCCAGCGGAATGCGCCGAGGTTTATGTCCGCGCATAGAATCGGATCGTCATGCGTAGAGCCGCTTAAGGAGGAGGTTGCAGAGTTACGCGCCAGCCAAGCTCGCTTTTCGTCACGAGCAGATCCTGGGCGGACTTGGCGCCGTCCGGACTTATGCATTGCTGCGTCAACTTGACCAACCCCGGGGCGATCTGCGCCTTTCCGACAAACGAACACTTCAGGCGAGCGAAATCAGGGAAGCCCTTTGCACGAAGCTCATTTCGAAATGAGAGTTCTCGTCCTTCCGCCGCTTGTTTGATCATGTCAGGATCGTTCGCGAGCGTTGGATTGATTTTTTGAAGCATTTGTCGCCCCTCCTCAACGAAATCCATCACCGCCACAACACTATCCACGTCCTTTTGAACGTAGGCTTGCTCGAGGGCGCGCACCGCATCCTCGGGCGACTCAAAGCCGCGCGGATTAGCGGCGGATGCCGCGGTCAGCGCCAACACGATGGAAAGCACAAAACTGAGGATCTTGGTCAATGCGTTACCTCCGGCCGTGCCGAGGGCTTCTGCACGAAGAAAACGCAGGCCACGGCGAAGAGCGAGATGATGGCACCGCACAGAAAGCCGCCCCGGATGCCGCCCGACAGCGCGTCGAGGGGGGCGAGCCCGCTTGCGGTTAAGGTCGCAGCCCGTGCCGACATCAATGCCACGAACAGCGCAACTCCAGCGGCACCGGCGACCTGCTGAATGGTGCCGATGACAGCGCTTCCGTGCGAGTAGAGGCTTGGCTTCACCGATGACAAACTCACGGTAAATAGGGGCGTGAACAAGAAAGCAAAACCGACACTCATCACCACATGTCCGGCGAGGATGTAGCCCACCCAAGTGGCCGGACCCAGGAGCGTCATCGCCCACAGCACGGCACTCACGACGATGACGCCGGGAACGAGCAGCCTGATCGGCCCTGCCTTGTCGTATAAGCGACCGACAGTGGGGCCCAGCAAGCCCATCAGCAAACCACCCGGCAGCAACAACAGTCCAGTTTGCAGGGTGCTCAGCCCGAGCACGTTCTGCAGGTAGATCGGAAGCAGGATGATGGTTCCGAACAGCGCCATCATCATGCTCGCCATGAGCAGCACCGACACCGTGAAATTGTGCGACGCGAAGGTGCGCAGGTCGAGCAGAGGGTAGCCCGTTGTCTGAAGCGAGATCTGCCGGAAGATGAACACGGCCAAGAACACGGCGCCGACGGCACTGAAGATTCCCGCCGGGAGCGTTCCCGGCGCAGCGGGGACACCAATGTTACTCAATCCATAGACGATGCCGCCGAAGGCTACACCTGAGAGCACTACCGAGACCCCATCGATCCGCGCATGGTGCGGCGTCGTCACGTTCAAGATGTGCCGGGCTCCCAGCGCCAGTGCACCGAGCGAAATAGGCAGCACCAGGAGGAACATCCAACGCCAACTGAGATAGTTGAGGATGATTCCCGAAATGGTTGGGCCGATGGCGGGCGCCACCGATATGACGGTGGAAATGAAGCCCATAGTCTTGCCGCGGGTTTCCGGGGGCGCGAGCGTCATCACGGTGGTCATCAGCAGCGGCAGCATGATCGCAGTCCCGGATGCCTGAACGATGCGAGCGAGGATCAGCATCTGGAGATTCGAAGCCAGAGTGGCGATCAACGTGCCCAGAGTGAACAACGACATCGCCCAGACAAAGATCGGCCGCGTGTTCATCCTCTGTAGCAAAAAGCCGGTGACCGGAATGACCACCGACACGGTGAGGAGAAACGCCGTGGTCAACCATTGCACGGCACCGGCTGTGACGTTGAGGTCGCGCATGAGCCGCGGGATGGCTACGGCCATGAGCGTCTCGTTCAGAATGACAACGAAGGTGGCAACCAAAAGGAGGTTGATGACGAGTCGGTTCCGTCCCGCGGTGTCTGCCGGGGCGACGGCACCGGCCGGGGACAGGTTGAGGGCGCTTTCTGAATTTTTGTTCAACTATCTACCTGCTATGCATCGGCCGCGATGGCTCGAGCCGTTGGTTAGGGGGCGTTCGGTGGCCCGCCATGTCGTCGCACCTCGTAACGAAGGCCCACCATGCCGCTCTTATAGGCTTTGACCTCGGCCAGATGGAGGAGGACGTCTTTGTCGATCTTCTCAAAGAATGGGATTCCGTCGCCAATCAACACCGGCAGGATCGAATAACGGACTTCGTCGGCCAGTCCGAGACGGAGGCATTCGCCGGAAACGACACCCCCTCCAACAAACCAGATGGTACGAAACTCGGGCCGCAGCCGCCCATTCACGAACTGCACGAGATCGCCGGCGAAGAACTTGACGGTATCCCGGGTCCGCGGCAGATCGCGACTGGTGAGGACGAACGTGGGTTTGTCGCCGTACGACCACCCGAACCCTTTGGCTTCGAAACTCAACGCGGTCTCGTAGGTTCGAGACCCCATGACGTAGCAGTCGATCGTGTTGAGGAAGGCCTCGACGAATCCTGGGTCCAGGGTGTCTCCACCCGCGAATTCGTCCGAGGTTTCGAGCCAGTCGACTCGCCCGTCCTTTCGGGCGATGAAGCCGTCGAGGCTCGCCGCCATGTGAATCGTTACGCGAGAGTCAGTGCTTGCCATCATGGAACCGATTGTTGGGTCTCTGCGACCTGAAGGGAGACTTGCTTGGCGCCATTTGCCACCCACAAAGCGCCCTGTTCCTTGAAGCCGAACTTGTCGTGAAACAATCGTGATGGTTCGTTGGGCGGAACAAGATTGTACTCGCAGGTTATCAGCGGGATGGCGTTGGATCTGGCATGGCGAAATATATCCTCGTAGAGAAGCGACCCCAAACGCAGACCTCGACAGATGAAACGACCACGCGGTCAACGTAGATAAATCGCGGATACTTTTTGGAGAACCATTCGAAGTTGTCGTTCCTATAGGGGGATCCGCTGCACATCGCGATAAGAAATGCCGAAACGACGCCGTCTTGGCAGGCGACCTTGTGATAGCAGGATAGGGCGTTTAGTTCGGCCAAGCGCGTCATGTCCATCGCGCTCGTATGCTGAACTTCCGCAAGATTCAATGCGCAAATAGTCTCGAAGTCCATTGGCGCAGCAGGACGAACCACTACACCCGGCGCGTTGGGACCTAACAATGAGGCTGAGCGGCGCGCAGAGGCGCCGATGATGAACGAAGTTTATTTATAACGAGCATATGCATCGACATCCACAATGGCGTTCTCATCCAAATCTCGCCTTTCCGCAACCAGAGATGGGCGAAGATCATTCCACTCTCCGTGCTACGGCGAGCCACTTCGCTGCAGTATCGTGGTCCGGAAAGATCCGGACCATTGTATGGTTTCGGTGCTCGCGGGCAAGCTCGACGAAGCGCTCCCCATGCACCGCCGGATCCTTCACCACGAGCGCAAGAGGGACTCGATAGTTCACGAACTTCTGAAAGAGCTCGCCAGCGAGTCCGGACGTCAAATCGAAGAACGCGGGCGCTAAATTGGCTTCGCTCAGCAACAAGCCACCTTCTTCCATGCCTGTGGCCAAAGCGTTAGAAATGGCGCTTGGTGAGTCGATGCGCATGAGGGACAATCGCTCCCTAACGAGGAATGAGCCGAAGCGCAAGAGCCAAGAACTGTTCCCGACTCTCCGGAGTCTGAAACGCCCGGTCTCGAACCAGGAGCGCGCCCGTTGGTCGGTAGATGAACTCAATGCCGCCGGGCACCTCAATTGCAGACTCGACATGTGACCATGGGTGCTTGGTTTCCGCACCGAACTGCCGAGTGATTAGTCCTGCAGGAGACAGTTCCACCTCACAGACAAAAGGACCGTCTCCGCCCAGTTGTTCACGGTAGTACCTAAGCATTCGGCTGTTCCCGCGGGGGGTACGACCCAAGCGGGAGATGCCCACTACGAGCAGCACGCAAACAAGCGCCGCAAACACAGCACGACCGGGTGGCGAACCCGGCGTTACCGCGTACACCAGGACGCCAACCAAGACTGCCCAGGCCATCCGGCCTTCAAAGCGCCAACGCCGCACGACACGGGATCGATTGGAGGCTCTGGTTGCCACTTCGGCGAGGTCACCGGCCGAGAACTCAAACTGAACCTTCAAGGGTCGTTTACCTCGGTGCGGTCTCGGCCACTTGCTTATGCACTCGATACATCAGAGCGAATGTCACCAGTGAGATAGCCATCACGACATAGCCCAGCCAATCAAAATGAGCCAGCGAGCCATTCGGCCTCTGAACGATGAGCCAGCCCGCCACTGCCGCGGACACCCCGCCCGCGAATTGCTGCAATGAAGCGCTGACGGCATTGAAGGCGCCGCGCTTGGCGGGCTCCGGAATAGCCGAGATCAGGGCCTGCGCCGGAATCATTCGCGAAAAGATGCCCGCGAACAGGATCACGTTGATCACTATGACCGTGGCCAGCGGCACGTGGCCGATATTCGTCCAGATCGGCACCATAATCAGCGTCACGATGCTCCCGAAGCAGAACATGCGGAACTTGCCGAAACTATCGCTGGCCTTGCCGACCAACGGGCCCACAAAAATTGCACTCAGCCCGGTCACAAGATAAATCACCGGCAGCACGGTGAAGGTCAATCCGACATTATTCACTATATAGGCGGTGCCGAAGGGCATCAGCATGTAGCCGCCGGTCGGCAGCAGCATAACGAGGAAGAACGCAAGGCGATAGCGCGGCTCCGTGATCGTGTTAATGAGATGCCGCAGAGGGCTGTGCTCCTGCTTAAGCGCGAGGTGCCCGACAATTGGCCGCATGCAGAGCATGATGATGGCACCTGCGGGCACACCGATGGCGATGATTGCAAGAAAGGGGGCGTGCCAATCCCAATGGCCGGTCAGATAGAGGCCGGCAGGGAGCCCGAGAACCTGGCTCGCGGCAAAGGCTGTGGAAATCACCCCCATCACCCGGCCCCGCATTTCCAGAGGAAAGAGATCCGTAGTGATCGCGACTACGACGGAGCCAATCACCCCGCCAAACAATCCGGTAACGATGCGCGCCAGCAAAAGGAGCGGGTAAGTGGTGGCTAAACCGCACAGCAGTGTGCCGAGCATGAACCCAAAATAGAAGAACAGCAGTAGACGTTTTCGGTCGAAGCGGTCCGCAAAGCCCGCCGCAAGAAATCCCGACACTCCGGCGCTGAAAGCATAGGAAGAGACCGCGAGGCCAAACTGCTGTGGGCTGATGTGCAGGCTCGGCATCACAATCGCGCCGAGAGGCGAGATGATCATGAAGTCCAAAATGACTGTGAACTGCAGAAATCCCAGAATGCCGATAACGACTTTCTCGTACCGCGAGAACTTGATCCGAGCGGGGGAGCGTGTTGCCTGTTTATTCATGCGGTTCCTGTGTCAAGAAAGCGACCCTACGAGGCTGCCCGGGCCAGTAAATGACGGACACAACCAGAGGGATTAGCTCAGGCGTGACGCTGGTAAATAGCATGTATCACCTCAAACGAGAGTCTAATGATGAGGTTGGGCGACGCGGGAATGCGTTGTCGCCGAACGAAGGCTCATTTATCTCGATCATCGACTCCCTCTTAGGCTCACGATGCTACTCCGCGATCGCTCGAACCGATTGTTAAGCGAGGCGGAGCTCACGAAAGAAAGGGCTTTGAACGCTCTGGGTGAAACCGCTTGTTAAACCTAAGCGGCTCCTTCGTCTGAAGTCTGTCCAAAATGGAGCCCACTTCAACCCCATCCAGTTTTTGGCCGAGCTTTTTGATTTCTTCAACTCGAACAAATGCCCAGCGTACTGACTGACCTGTCGAACCTTCATACCGCGTTTCTTGTGCCTTTCCCAATTTCAAAGCAACCTTGAATGCACTGGAGTAATTGGCGGCGCGAAATACGACAAATGGGTAGTCATAAAGATTTCTTCGGCGCGGCTTCCGAGAACTCACGAGGCACACAACCAATAACCTCGCGCAATAGTAGGACATTACCAATATTCACCACTGGGTAGGCTGACAATTGCGAACCCGAAACCTCGCGCTGAGCCCAAACGTCACCTAACGATGAGGCTGAGCGACGCGGGGTTGCGCCGCCGAAAAAAGAAGCTGCTTTGTCACAATCATCGATCCGCTAAGTGTCACGCTTGAGGACAATCAATGCGCGCGTCCTGAACCGCAATTATCTGCCACCTTCCTTTTCGCTTGAGCCACGTGTCGGTCCACACCAGGCACCGGCGCTCTTGCTTAGAGTCGGGCAGGACGGCAACGCTGGATTCTGAACCATATACAACCGCGACATTGTCGCCAAAGAATCTAACGTCTGCATCGAGCAGGCGGCAGTCACTGTGGAGCGTCGCAGGATCGTACGTCGGCACTTCGGTGGGCCTGTCGTAACGAGTACCTTTCGGCGAGGTACCGTGGAAATCTTTAGCGAGCAACTCTGACAGAACCCAAGGTTTGCCACAGGATTGTTCCGCCCAGGCTTTCTCCTGCGCGATCATCCACTGCACTGTCTCTTTTCCCTGGCCCGGGACCTCACCGCCCACAGCCGCTCCAGATAACGCCCAAAGATTGCCACCCAAAACACCGATAATTGCAAGTCGGCTCATAGACACCCCCTGTTGCGATAACCAGTGACACCTAACTATGAAGTTGAGCGACGCGCGGTTGCGCCGACGAAAAACGAAGCTTATTTATCCAGATCATCGAATCAGTCCTTGGCTCAACGAAGACGAGACCCCGCGATCGCTCGAACCGATTGTTAGACGCCCTTGGCGTGCCGAGATAGTACTCGTTCTTGCCGAGACGCTGCTTCCATCAATCTTACGTAGTTTCCGCGCAAGATTTCCTGATCTCTCACACGGACTCGCTCAGCTGCTGCGCGAATTTGATCGTCCTGAGACGGGGCAGTTTGGCGCGGCTTTTTGTGCCTAGGATTCGGTTCCCAATCACGCTCAAGAATCGCGCTCGCTACTGAGCGGCCGTCCGGAACGATATATTCGACTCTTGCGACGGTCCCATAGCCCTCCCCCAGCACTCGCAACACAATTGCGTCATTCCCAAATTCCACGATGTAAGGATTACGCGAGTCAGCCGAGTTGGCTATCTCTCGAAATCCATAGTCGGATGTTAAAAACGCAAATGCCTCGCGGCAGATCGTTCGAAAATGCGTGAGGGACTCGTTCATGGCGTCTAACGATGAGGTTGAGCGACGCGCGGTTGCGTTGCCGACAAGCGAAGCTGTTTTATCGCAATCATCGACTCCCTCCTTGGCTCACCGAAGCCGCAACCCCCGCGATCGCTCGAACCGATGGTTAGACCTATCGCGGTTCAATCGTGAAAGACGAAATAGTACGCGCCAATAATGTGGTGAACTTCTAGGTTTTTCAAACCTAATTCTGTGCGGCCAGGCCCGTCTCTCCAAGCTTTACTGCGTCTATCCACGGGCAACGCAATCTCCCCAGAGGGGTCGTATGCCAGCCCGGAAGTGAGGCTCCCAAAGCCGTCTATGAAAAGCTGACCTACCGGCATTGATTCGCCGAGGTGTCTTGCATCGAAGTACGACCCCTTGAGTTCATCTCGATAGTAGAAGGCACGCGCGACATTGGCAGCCCAACCAATTGGAGAGGAGATTGGGTGAGGAAACGCACCGAGGATAGCGACCACTAACGGAGCGCATAACATGGATACACCGCTGATCCAATGGCGACGCCATTGCCAAATCGTGACGCCGAGAAAGACCACCACAAATGAAATCGGCACCAAAAAGTATCCGAACGTAAGCACGCCAAGCAAATACCAAAACGATAGTGCCCTGAGGAAAACGAAAATGAGAAACAGAATGCCAAAGAGAACGACCCCGGGGCCTAGCAGTTTCAATTTAGGGGAGTTTCGCAAAGGTGTCGCGTTTCCAACGGGTCTAACGATGAGATTGAGCGACGCGCGGCTGCGCCGAGCCAAAGCGAAGCTGATTTATCCGGATCATCTACCCCCTCCTTGGCTCACCAAAGACGTTGCCACGCGATCGCTCGAACCGATTGTTAGGAGTCGCCATGACCCGACCCATCAAAACCGCTGTGAGATGGCGTGTCGACCTCGGAGCGTGGAATTAACCACAGGTCATCGCGTTCAGGCGACATGTCGGATTGGCGATTACGTTCGGGCTCGCGCGATGGGTTCAAAACGCTCAGAACCAAGATAGCACCAAGCAACGGGAACGCCCAAACGAGGAAGCACTGCGCCACCTTTTGCCTTGCGGAATACGCATCAGAGCGCAATAGACGCATCGTTGCGACCAGATCGAGTGCGACCACAAGGGCGAGCGCGATTGACACTACTGCGACAACCAAGTGGCGGCTCCTTACGATGAGGTTGAGCGACGCGCGGGTGCGCCGGCGACAAACGAAGTTGTTTTATCCCAATCATCGACTCCCTCCTTGGCCCACCGAAGCCACCGCCCCGCGATCGCTCGAACCGATTGTTAGACCCTTCGTGATACGCCAGCTATCGTAGCGGCGCCTGGCACGTGGGACAACTGGAGGGATTCCATTCAACATCACGCGCCTCCTTTCCAAACTCATCGCGCCAACCATATACGGTTCTGATGGGTATCGAGCTGCAGCGCGGGCATCTGTAAAGGCGCCGTATCTGAACCGCAACGGCAGCACTACAGACCATGACGAGCAACAACAGTGAGCTCGCAACGCGGAGATATTCGGTCTGGAACGCGCCGTCATAGCGCACCGACATAGCCACCATGGAAAGAACGGAGACAACCGCGATCAACAGCCACCACCGAATCGCGCGCCAGGTTGCTTTGCGGCGCCGTTGGAATTCTTCAGCAGTAGTAACTGGTGCTGCCATCTGCGCGGGTCTAACGATGAGGTTGAGCGACGCGGGACTGCGCCGGCGTCAAACGAAGGTGCTTTATCCCAATCATCGATACACTCCTTGTCTGATCGAAGACGCTACCACCGCGATCGCTCGAACCGATTGTTAGACCGACGCAACTACTTAACATCGACAAAAGGCGGCGGGCCCAGTAGATGGGCGCGCCGAGTTCGATCGTTCACGCTTACCATAGGAATCATGCTCGGCTGAGCCGGTTGACCGTTCCAAGTGAAAGCTTTGCCGACGTAAACTATAGTCCATTCGCAGCTTTTGTCGTTTTGGCAACTAAACGAGAACTGAGTTGCTTCAAAGTCGGCCGGAGAGACGCCATGCATCGAAGCTTCCCTCTGCGCGAGCTGCAATACAGAACGGAGCGTAAGGTGCGCCCCTCGCGGCCGCAAGTTCTGATCGGTCGCGGCCACGATTCCCGAAAATACCTCGGAGCCGACTGCCAGAACGCTACTCGCGACCATCGACAGAAGAACAAGTTTTGCGCGAAGCGTAAGCATGCAGCGGTCTAACGATGAAGTTGAGCGATGCGGGCTCGCGCTAAGGCCGAACGAAGCAGATTTATCCAGATCATCGACTTCCTCCCTGGCTCACCGAAGACGCTATCCTGCGATCGCTCGAACCGATTGTTAGACGCATTTTAGCGCTGACGTACCATTTGCAGCACTGCGTCGTCGGATAGCTCGGCACCAACATGCGTCGCATAACGACGGGCACCGGCCGACGCCGCAAGTTCCAATAACACGCGCTCTTCGACTTCGCTGAGACCTCCTTCTACCATCTCAACAGGGTGCATCAATGCAAAGACGCTGGGGCGGATGAATCGGCCGGGGAGAACCTTCCCAAAAGCGTCGCGCAAACGTTGCTCCGCGACCTTAAATCGGCCAACGAGCAAGCGATCGGTGGAAAATTCCTCTCCTGAAGCCGAGGTCACGACTTCGCCGGATTCTATACAACGTGTTTCGAGGCGATTTCGCCAAATTCTGACGTACACGGTGATCGAAAAGAGTGGCCTCTTCGGTGACATAGGCGTCTAACGATGAGGTTGAGCGACGCGGGGCTGCGTCGCCCGCGAACATAACTGCTTTATTTCAATCATCGACATCCTCCTCGACCCACCGAAGATGCGACCCCCGCGATCGCTCGAACCGATGGTTAGCGGCGGCTAGCATTCCTTAGGTCTTTTATGTAACCGTGGAACTTCGGGTCCTCGCTATCGATGGCGACGGGCCAATTGAACCTGGAAATCAAATAGGGATCCGATTCGTTGACAGAGCGCAATAGATAGATATGTCCATGTCGCAGGTGCATAGCACATCGCGCCTCTGGATCTTCATGCTCCAAGAACCTCAGCGTGACAGGTTTGCCAATTTCCCGAAGGTGACCGAAATCGCCCGTGGCTGCGACAGTGACTTGGCCATGATTAATATCGACGATCTTCAGGACCCAATATGTTCGTGCCCAATGCGCACCCTCGCCAGTTAAGTGGTCCGGCAATAGAGGGGACTTGCAGCCATATGCGAAGGGACTCGCGAGGCTGAGCGTGGCGGACAGCGTCAGTGTGGCAAAGGGCATACGGCCGCTAACGATAAGGTTAAGCGACGCGGGTTGCGTTGACGAGCAACGAAGCTGATTTATCCAGATCATCGACTCCCTCCTTGGCTCATCGAAGACTCACCCCGCGATCGCTCGAACCGATTGTTAGGCGGCGACCTCGACATATTCGACGCGGCTGGACGGAGGGGGAATAGGATCGCCGTCTTCACGCAACCCATCCAGATGAAATTCTATAGCCTCGCGAATCGCCTGCTCCGTCGCGGCCAAAGTCTCACCCGTAGCAACACATCCCGGGAGATCTGGGACATAGGCGGAATAGTTGCCACCTGCATTTTCAATGACAATCGCGTAGCGCATGTACGGGACCCCTACTTCTTCAGTCCAGACTGCTTCAGGATACTGTTCAAAGTGCCTGGTGCCAAATCGTCGCTAGGTTTGCCCGCAACGGTGGCCCGACCGGGCTTACTGGGATGCTTAAACTGCCGATGACTTCCCCGCGTGGATACAAGGTACCACCCATCGGCGGCCAGCATTCGCAATATGTCTGATACCTTCATGGACGAAGCGGATTACACCAAGAGTTTAAAGACGCCTAACGATGAGGTTGAGCGACGCGGGATTGCGTCGCCATCAAACAAAGCTGATTTATCCTAATCATCGACTTCCTCCTTGGCTCGCCGAAGATACTACTCCCGCGATCGCTCGAACCGATTGTTAGGAGATCCAGAGCTCCCTTCGTTCAACTACAGTCCAAGTGATACCCGTTCGCTGGAGCACGTATAGCTGCCCAGATCCACAAAGCCACCCACACCCATGGCTCACGATTACTGCCGCGTCGTTGCTTGAAGATGAGTACCCCGGAAGCGTTAGGCGAAAGAACCCCTCGGACTTTGGGAATAACCTATGGAATTCCTTCCAGCCATCACGCTTTGAACGGAACAACGATTCGACGGACTTCGCATCTGTCAATCGCATGCACTTGAAGTCAACGTCGGCTGGAAATCGGGGGCTCTGTTTGTTGCGCTCTTTGAGACTGCGAGATCTCGGGGCTAATGTCTGCACCTTCAAGAACTCTTGAAGGGTAGTCTGCATCCACTGCAGTGTCGGGAATCAGGTATTTCGAGGATAAATCGCCCCCACAAATGTCGGCGACTACCGCCGTCAATACATCTGAATCGTCCGCAGACGCAGCTGAGCACACCGCCGGCCAGATCACGCAGATGAGAATAGCGCTACGGAGGAACATGATTCCCCTAACGATAAGGTTGAGCGACGCGCGGCTGCGCAGGCGCAAAACGAAGCTGGTTTATCCCAATCATCGATCCCCTCCTTGGCTCACCGAAGATGATACCCGCGATCGCTCGAACC
>Ga0210400_10000944_pt1 | contig 29869 bp, 24 predicted proteins | sample IncBWH26MmetaG_FD_155456 | JGI IMG/M metagenome (GOLD analysis project Ga0210400, IMG submission 155456) | Forest soil microbial communities from Barre Woods Harvard Forest LTER site, Petersham, Massachusetts, United States - Inc-BW-H-26-M | ecosystem: Environmental > Terrestrial > Soil >... | reverse complement strand
GGCTCAAACCGTCCCACTTGCAGGCGGATGGGCCCCCGGAAATGCGGGTCTGCTGCAAGCCGATCGGCGAATTCACGATTATATTGGTTATCCAGGTCCTGCCGATCCGTGGCTTGGCCCACAAAACCTGGCGCCGTCAGAACAATATCATTCTGCTCCGATGAACTCATCACCCGTTGCCAATCAAGTGGTCCCTGATCGTAGCGCCACAACCACAGCGGCTCAACGAAGCCGTTCTTCTCCGATGGGGACGACCCTGCAACAAACCACGGATAAAGCAGCTGCGGCGGATTCAAGGGCCGGCCCATTCCCAGGAATGCAATCCTGGGTTTCTCCAAGCCGCAACTTTGCGAGATTTCCCGCAGCGGCCTCAAGTCCCACTGCTCGAACCGAACCATAATTCGCCAGGGAAGCCCGCCGTTGTAAAAGCCCGGGTCCACCGGTTCGTGGTTCGGAAACACAACCGGTGCCACGATGATCAGCACTTGAGCAACTGCGAGTGTGGCGGACAGCGCCACGGCCGCTCTGGAACGAACCCAGCCCGTCGCATCCGCTAGAACCCCAACCGCGATTGCAAAGGGTATAACCGCCGGGCTGAGATACCGAAGCAAATGATTCGTGCCGGAAAGTTGCAGGGCGATCAGCGGCAAAACGGCACAACCACAGGTCACGAGCGCGGCTCGCTGAGCTGGATTGAAGCCAACCTCTCGCTTGATCAGTACCTTTCGAATCGCTACAAAAACAAGCAGGACAATCAAAACACTGAGAGCAGGTCCAATCAGGCTAGTGGCTACTGTACCGAACCACTTCGCCCAGGTCACGAGTGAAGGATTGCCCAAAGAATTCCGGGGTTGCTCTCTTGCGAATTTGGTGTAATTCAAGGCCGGGCCAAGATTCTTGAGCCACCAAGGGGCGGCAACAAGAAATGCAAGCGCCCCTGCTTTGAGGAAGGACGGTAGCGATGCAAGACTCCGGTTTTCCCGATAAAGGAAGAAAAAGGTAACGGCCAAAACAGGAAATGCGATCAGCACGAAGGAGCTTTTTGCCAAAAGCCCCAGCCCGATGGCAAGCCCCAGCCCTATCCACCCGCGCGGGTGTCCTACCCCGTCGCTCCAGTAAAAGGAGAGGAAATACAGCATTACGGAAGTGGCCAGGAATAACGGGCCTTCTGTGCTGAAAAAGATGCTGGCAGAGATGACTTCAGGAGATAAACAAAAGACTAGAACCGCAATCGCACCGGAGAGCGGGTTCGCAATACGGCGAGTCGTCAAATAAGTGATCCAGCCGGCACCTCCCCAGCAAGCGAGGGTCACGAGTCTTGCGATCGCGGTGTGGAAGCCAAACACAGCAAGAAAAGGAAGCGCGAGAAGGAGATTTGCAGGAGGCCGGCGCACGTCCCCGCCAATCAGGATTGAACCGAACTGCCGGAGGCTCCCGCTATGAAGATTGTGAATGTCTCTAAGCACGCTATCAAAGTACAGTGCTTCATCCCAATGGATTGCATAGGGATGATCAAGGATCCAGCGAATGGCGGCGAGAAAGATCGCGAGCAGCAAGAACCCCGTGAACAACAATCCTGTTCGTTCCTCGGAGTCCCACTGATTAGTCGATGGGCTTGTTTTTTTCACGTCAGATGCGGTCGCAAAAGAGATAGGCGCCTCCCAATGCGGGCTCGCCTTGCAAATTGATTCAGGCACGCGTGGGTTTCTTCAGGCTGGTACCAGTGGAATTTCTTCCACTGGCGCACGCTTCATCAGGGCTCGAAGCAGATCCAAGTACAGCGCCTTTTGTCCCATCACATAAAACAGCATGCCGACATAGGCAACCAGCAGAACTGAAGTTCCCAGCAAGAGCCTTGGCAGAGGAGTCAGGGATTGGCCGACGAGGAATTGCACTCCGAACGCAAGCGCTGCTGCTGCGAGCCCTGAAACGAAAGGTTTGCTCACGGCCAAAAGAATATCGCGCAAGGAAATCACCGTTCCATGCACGCACCACGCGATGTGGGGAATAGCCCACAAGGTCATTACGGCCGAGTAGCCAAACGCAACTCCCTTGGGCCCATAAGGCAATCCAATGACGTATCCACAAATCACCAGCGGGGCGAGGACGGACACAACTTTCAAGTTGCGGCCAACCATTCCCAACGAGAAAGTCAGCCATGCCAGGGGATTGATCAGCGCGAAAATCAGCATCGTTGGAGATAACAAACGGAAAATATCGACAACGTCTTTCCACTTGGGGCCGAGGAGCACTAAAATCAGGTCATGGGCAAAAAGAGCGGCCCCAATCGTCAAGGGTATGGTTAATGCCAGAACCAGAGAGTAGCCCTTCAGAAAATAGCTCTTGAATCGCTCCGGATCGGTTCGAACTCTTGACAGACCGGAGAACGCGACGCTCCAAACTGCGGAGTTAAGGTTTTCTGTCGGAAGATTGACGAGCTGGTACGCCCTACCGTACAGACCCACAGCTTCCGGCCCCCAAAATCGGCCCAGCAACACCTTTTCCAGGTTGTATGCGATATAAACAATCAGATTGCCCAGTGTAAATCCGCCACCGAATCTCATCAGGGAACCAAGGCCAACCTGAGAACGGGGTCGGCCCGGCATCCATCCCGTTGTCTGCCACAGAGAAAAAGTTGTAATCACAGGGAGAGAAACAGCTGCCGCCACAAGGGCCCAATATCCGGCGCCCGCCAGGGCCAGACCGATTCCGAGAAAGGTGCTGATAACCAGTGCGATGATGTCGATCGTTGCCAGCGCCGTAAAACGCATCTGCCGCTCAAGCAGCGCCGTATGTTGCACCCCAAACCCGTTAAATACGAATGAACTCGCCAGGATAATCGTGACCCAGAGGAGCCGAGGCTCGTGATAAAACGCAACCACTACTGGGGCCATGGCCATCAACAAAATTCCCAGGGCGACGCCAACCAGAACGTTTATCCAAAATAAGGTGGAGACCTGTTCGTCGGTGACATCTACCCGCTGAACGGTCGCTGTTGAAAGGCCAAAATCTCGAAAAAGGTTCAGAACTCCGGTGAAAGCTGCAACCATTCCCACAAGGCCGAAATCCTTGGGGTCAAGCAATCGCGCCAGCACCATCAGCGACCCGATTCGAAGGGTGAAATTCACGCCTTGGGCGAGAACCTTGGCAAGACCACCGCGGATCACTCGCTCCTTTAGATCCTTCATCGCAACTCACGCCCTTCCAAACTTATTTGGCTATCCTCTGCATCGCGAACATACCGGCGTTCAACGCTCAGGTACAATTCATTGCACAATTTTGAAAAACCAAGATGGCTCAGTCTTAGCCGCGGACCCGATATTTGAGAGTGCATACACGAAACAGGCAGTTCATTCCTATGGCAGGGATCGACTGTAATGGGGTGCCCCAAAGATATTTGATAAAATATTCACTTTGCACCCAGGGAGCTTTTTCCAGCGGCACCGACTGGGGTTGCCGCATTCGATTGAAAAACGTTTTCAGAATGTGCCGCTGTCCAACGCAATGAGAGATCCAACTTGCCGGCCTCCAGAAGGCGTTGGATGTGATTGATCCTGAAGTAGCGACCGCCCTTCATATCTTCAGCCGTCAGTCCGCCGGAGCGATAGGCGTCATAGAGTTCCTGCGCGCCTTTGCGGGCATTCCATTGCGGACGGAAGCCCGGTAAAACCTGTCGAACCTTATCGCAGTTGACCCGGTAACAGCGCTTGTCGGGTCCCCCGTTGGGCGCATACTCGACCTGGCTGCCGGGCACGGTTTCGGCAACGATGGCCGCCAGTTCGCTGATGCGGTAGTTTTCTTCCGTCTGGCCCACGTTGAAGGTCGCGTTGTGAATAACGCTCCGGGGAGCTTCCAGGGCGCAAAGCATGGCCGCGATGATATCGCGAATATGCACGATCGGACGCCATGGCGTTCCGTCACTCTTGATGCAGATCCGGCCAGTGGTCAGCGCCGAAGCGACAAAATCATTCAGTACCAGGTCCAGCCGGATACGCGGCGATGCGCCATAGGCGGTCGCATTTCTCATGTATGTCGGACTAAAGGACTCGTCTGCCAATTGGAAAACGTCACGCTCGACCAGCACTTTTGATTCACCGTAGGGCGTAACAGGGTTGAGGGCTGCGTTTTCGTCGAGTAGCCCGTCACCTGCGGCTCCGTAGGTGCTGCAGGAAGACGAAAAAACGAAACGCTTGACGCCTGCCTGCTTCGCCAATTCAGCAAGCCGGACCGAAGCCCTGTAGTTGATGTCGTAAGTGAGGTCTTTGTTCAAGTTGCCGAGCGGATCATTGGACAACGCAGCCAGGTGCACGACCGCGTCGAATCCGTCCAGGTCCTCCGTCGTCACATCGCGGATATCTTTTGCGATCTCCGGAATCTCAACAAGATTCTCTCCGAATTCACATCCGTCATATAAACCGCTATCAAGGCCGACGACATCATGTCCAGCGGAACGAAACATCGATCCCGCAACGACACCGATATAGCCTTTGTGGCCAGTCAACAGTATTCTCATGACTTTGCAGCTCCTGTACCGAACAGATTTCCTTTTGCGATTGCGGGACGGGCAACGAGCCCATTGATTAAGCTCAGGCTGGGTACTACTTCAGGAAAGCCTCGACAAGTTCGGCGTTTCCTTCTGTGGCTGGCGCTGCGGTGTTTCCCCCCCGCTGTCCTCTGGGACAACCGCAAGCAACCCGCTCTCCCGGAGCAACTCTGCCGCTTGGCTAATTTTCGAAAAGGAGATACCGGAACGCTCCGCGATGTCCAGCAAAGAAAATTCACCATCGGAAAGATTCAACACCCAAAGACGCGCGTTGATATTTTCTGCGATTCCGTCGCCGCCGGTGGAGTGGTAGAGATTTCGCTTTCCCAGTTGCGGTTCGCAAAAAGGATTCAAGTTGCGATATCGCCGATTATTTTCGAGCACGTCCACGATGGCGGTACACACACGGAGCGACCCGGCAAGCTGTTGTGGATGGATAAACTCGAGATTGTCCGCCGAAGTATGGTACTCGGGAAAGCTGCCCCAGACGCTCCTCATCAGGCATCCGACCGCCAGGTTGAAACCGGGCGAGCAGTACTGGCGTTCATCATAGCCGTACGGCGAGAATTCCAGGAACTTGGGTGATTCGGTGTAATGTGTAAGGACGTGACTGACGGCGCGGTCAATTTCGGCAGTTCCCTGCCGGCTCTTCTTGTAATGGAACCCGTTCAAGTCTCCGATGCATGTCAAAACCAATCCATGACGGATCCGCGCGGCGGCCTCACGATTTTGCGCGAGCCAGGTGATCGCCCCGATCGTGCCCGGAATGAAGAGGAACCGGTAGGAATAACGAAGTTCCCGTCCGGCCAGAAATTCTGCCAGAAGAGTTGCAACAGTCAGCCCGGAGAGATTGTCGTCGGCAAGCGATGGATGGCACGCGTGGCATGAAATCAAAACCTCATCGGCAGATTGCCCGGGCAAAAAGCACTCTCCATAGGTTAAGTGCCCATCCTGGAGAGTGGAGTCGATGCACACTTCATAGTTGCCGTCTTCTAGCGCCGACATCTGATTGTGGGACAGACAAAATCCCCAATCTTCCTTGTAATAGGAAGTTCGATAAGGGATCCACTCGGGGTTCGCGGGAATTGTAAACAGGTGCGGCTTGAGTTCAGCAAGCGGCATGGTTGCCCGCACTGGCGTGCTGTAATTCAAAACGTGCAGATTGCACTTCTTGAAGTCGACGACCCGGTTCCCACCCTTGTCTTTAACATAGGCATCTCGAACGTTCCACTCTTTGGGCACGGTCCAATCGAAAACTGGTATTCCAGACGGTACCTCAACCATTCGAAGCGGAATCCGGTTCTGGATCAAGCCCAGCGTCTGGCGAATTCCGTCGCCGGTGATGCTCCGGCAAATCGGATACATGGCCTCCGCGAACCGGTACAGCTCCTGGCCCACCTTTGCCAGATCCTTCCGTTCGAAATCGTTCAACAGGCTCATGGCGTTATTCAAAGTTGGGATAATTTCGGTCTCGTTCAGAAATCACTTCAATCTTTTCGGGCCAGGCGATCCGGAATACAGGATCATCGAACCGCACTCCCCTGGCCGATTCGGGGCTTTGAAATTCCGACATCTGGTAGAAGACTTCAGTTCCTTCTTCGAGGGTTAGAAAACCGTGCGCGCATCCTTCCGGAACATAAATCATATTCCGCTTTTCAGCCGTAAGGGTCACCCCGACAGCATTTTTGAATTTCGGTGATTGGGGGCGAAGGTCAAGCACTACGTCGTAGATCGCACCCCGGGTGCATCGAACGAGCTTAGTCTCAGCATGGGGCGCCACCTGATAATGCAGGCCTCTCAGCGTTCCCTTCCGTGGGTTGAAGGACACACTGCACTGAACCAGCTTTGGACTGAGTCCATGAATTACGAATTCCTTTTGGCACCAGGTACGCGCAAAAAAGCCACGCTCGTCAGGCATAATTTCGAGTTCAATTTCAAAAACCCCGGGAATTTCGGTCTCACGGAATTTCATACTGGGCAAGTACCGCTCTGAGATGCGGCAATAAATCCAATTCCGCCTGGGATAGACCGGCAAAAGAAAAGTCCCAACACCGGAATGGTATAGTAACTGAAATTTCCCTGGCAGATCCGGAACGATCCGCGAGGCTCATGCCAGTTCATAGACCAGGTTCCCATCGACGTTTTTCGCAAAAGCAAGTACGGCATGCTCGGCACCATCGCCCTCAACCCGCCATGAGTTCCCATCTCTGACGACGGACATCTTGCTCCGGGCTCTCCACCACGAATCGACCTCAGCCGGAAGGGCGGACCAGATGCGGCTCTTCTCGCGCAATTCCCGCAAGTAGCTCAGCAGGCTTTCATAAACCGAAAGTGTGTCGCGCTGAATGACGTAGTCCGGATGAACGATGAAACTCATCAAGCCATTTTTTCCCAGGATCAGGTCGATCTGGGCTTTCCACAAGTCGATACTAAGTTCACCCAGAACATGGAACAGAGTGTAGTCCTGAATCGTGGTGACAGGGAGTTCGAGGACATCGCCAATAAAATATGGCATTACCGTGCAACAGCCGCCGCGTTGAGGATCGAGGTGGGCAACATTCGGAACTGACATGTCGAAGGCAAATTCGAAAGCGTCATACCACTCCGGTCTCCGGTAAAGCACGCCGGCACGAAATCCCTTAGCTTTATATTCGCGGCCATACCGATTGATGATTTTCGCGCGGCGCAGGAATTCTTCCTTACTGTCGAAAAGCCGGCCGTCGTGGTTCAAGTCCTGAACGACAACCTCGAAACCACGGCCACGCATTGACTCGAGCAAGCTCGAAGAAACCTCATAGCGCTCCTCGGGGACGATCCCGAACGCCGCTTTGATTCCATAGGAACTATCCACGTTCATCAGGTGGGCGCAATTGTCTCTTCCGGCTTTGGTTTCCACGTCGTGGGTCATCATGACGCAGCCGCTGGCGCCACCAGGCCAAAACCATACGAACGGAATTCTGTTCACGCCCTTGGCTTCCATCGACTTCAACAGAAGCGTCTCGCAAACATTTTCAACTGTCGTGTCTACAGGCCACTTAGGGAACGAGCGCATCCCCCACTTGCGGGCATGATATTTCTGAATCTGTTTTCGCACGGACAAATTTGTCAGCGGCCGCAAGCGGTAATAAAGTTTTCGAAAAAACTCCTCCAAGCTGCCATTCTTGTCCCGGAGGTTTGCGTAGCGTTCCAGGCGGAGATTATTGATAATCTCGGTCGGATCGAAGGGCAAGTTGAGTTGGCCATCCCTGACAAGCACATCTTTGATCGAATCGTGCAGGGAAGACCCGGGGTTGGGTCCGCGCGCTCCCGAACTGGAGCGGCCGTAGCAAATTACCTGTGGGCCGAACCGGAAATAGCCCTCGTCCGACGACAACGGCTCATTAAGGGCAAAATTGAAAAACTGTTCGGGGCAGCGGTAGCGTTCCATGACAGCCTGACTCAGCATGCCCGCATTCTCCGAAGCCGATTCAAAAAAGCTTTCTTCAGTTTCAACGAAGAATTGGCGCTTTCGCTCCAAGTTGAACTCCAAGCCTGCGTGCAGTTCGTCGCTCAGTTTTGATCAACCCTAGCCGAGATATCCGCGGAAGTGACATTTGCATTCCAGGTTCCAGCGGCGGCGATAATCTGGCCCAATGATCAGGGAATTCCTTCAACCTAATAACTTTCAACCCATATGCCTATACAAAACTCTGCCTGCAGCGGAAGAGACGGCGCCCGGCAGAAGAGAGAAAACCTGTTTGACCACCTGCGAATTCCCAAGAGTAGTCACTCCTCGAATCGCTGTTCTCGGGTGACGATAGTATGTCAACAATCTTCTACTCGTTCCGAACCTGTCCTTGAAAGCAATTAAGCCCTCGTTGTTCAAGTCGGTACGGCCAAAATCAATTTTCTCGATCCCCGCCGCTTTACCTTCCTCCACCAGCCTCCAGAATAAGAACGGCATGCCGCCGAGACTGTGAAATTTTTCGTCGGAGCATCCATATTTATAAACGACGCAGGATCGATGTTGCATGGTGAGCACTGCGGCAATTGCAATGCCGTTTTTGCGTGCGAGCCTGATTTGAACTTTTTCCCCAAGACACGCAACCAGGTTTCTGAACCAGTTTCGTGGCTGTGGGAGCAATTGATGGCGCTTCCTGGTAGTCAGCAAAAGCCGATAGAACTCATCAACTATTTGCTGCGAATTGCCAACTTCGTAAGAAAGGTGTTCGCGTTCCGCCCTCAGAAGCTTTCGGCGGAAAGAATTATTGTGCAATCGTCCATAAAGCAGTTCCAGGCCAGGCCTGATATCCAGCTCGTGGAACCAATACGAACAGGCCGGTTGCAGGCCACATTCTGTGCTGGGAGCTTCCGATAGCGGCCGGAGCTCAACATACCGCCCCTGCTGATGATCGCATTCTGTTTTCAGCCAATTCACAAATTCCGGTAGCTCGCCAGAGTCGTGCAGCAGAGGCTCGCAATGATCCGAGAATGGAAGGGAGACGAAGCGAGTTCCCGTTATCCAACTCGAGACACGGCACACCGCGAGGCCATTTGTTAACGGTTCGCCCCCCGGAGTAGTTGTGAGTACGAACGGTTTGTATCCATAGGTGCGACTTAGAGCGTCCAGCCACTCTCGGAGATGGAATGCCGATGCGCCAGGATGTCGACCAACGAGGTCATCCCATCGAGTGTCCACAAGGGGATCTAGGATGTGGATTTTCACTGTCCTGTTGTGCCCTGCGTTGCGACTCAGGCGGTGGAAAACTCCGCCAAAGCAGGTTGCTAACGGGCCGCCCTCTGAAGCTTAGCGAAAAGCAAGGCTGGATTGACAGGTGGGAAGGAGCCTCTTGAACCCGGCATTGCGCCCCGAGACGGGCTACCGCCATTCATCTCCCATCGACTGGCGATGAGTATGTGGCAATCGGCTTGCCACTTTTCTCCTCAGGCCTATGACTTACTTGTTGAAAACAGGGCGGTTAGCTTAAGTTGCGAAGGCTCTGGGCGGGTTTAATCGACTGAATTCCTCAATCTCGGCTGGTAAAGAGAAAAACGTTACCACATCTAGCGAACAAGCTTCCTCGCCTGCCTGTCGCGGGGAGTTGCGGGTGATTCAAGCTTCATCAGCTGCTGGACAGCTTCGAGCAGAGATGGGGCGATCAGGTCTCCAGCTTCCTTCGGAACTTCATCGCCCGTTACGATTCGAACCGTTCTGCATCCCGCGTTTCTGCCCGCTTCGACGTCGATGTCGGAATCACCGATCATCCAGGATGCGCTCAAATCAATTTGATGTGCGCGGGCGGCGGTCAAAAGCATTCCCGGAGCTGGTTTGCGACAGCCACAAGGAGGCTCCAGTTCGTGCGGGCAATAATAAACTTCTGTGATTTCGGCGCCCTGAGCTGCCAGATCCTGGCACATCCGCTTGTGTATCGACTCCAATTCAGCCGCCGTCAACAGTCCTTTCGCCACGCATCTTTGGTTGCTAACTGTCAAAACGCAGAATCCCGCTTGCGTGAGCAAAGCGATCGCTTCCGGAACTCCTGGAAGAATTTGCATCTCTTCCCATCGCGTTACGTACTGGCCTTCCGGCGGCCTTCGGTTGATAACCCCATCACGATCCAGAAACGCAGCCCGCATCATAGGAAATTACAAACTCCGGGTGAAGAGGAGGCAAGAACTCTTGTCGAAAAGGATCCACAAATCGATCGGGAACCAGTGCAATTTTTCATCTCGGAAGCAAGACAACCATTTGCGAGGTCCGCTTCGAGAGCTGTAATCTTCCAGGAGTTCTTTCATGAAATTGGGCGTAAATCGTCGTTCCGTGTCAGGCAAGGTCTGGTGGGCACTGTGGTTTGCCCTCAACTCGGACTCTTTTAAGTCCCGCCCGTCAAACTGCAGAGCAATCTGCACAATCTGAAAATGACTTGTTCTGAACAGCTGAAGAACGACCTCCTCGCCTATGCTCCCCATCTTGTGCAAACTGACGTCTCAGACTGGCTGCGGTCGGAGGCGGACGATCTGTACGTCTTGTTTGAACGGGACATGCGACAAGACCCATAGCGGCAGCCGCTTCCAGAGCGCGGGTCGCTGTGAAGCAAGCCGCCAGGCCGAATAGATGCTTGCCTGCGCAAACGCATCCACGCGGAAGCCCTGCGCGACGACGAGTTGCTCGAGGGCACGTCGCGTGAAGTGGGACACGTGCCCGGAGACACGGGTCCCCGCCTCGGGAGAGCCGTAACGCCGAAGTAGCGAACACTCGATGGCGGGAGGCTGCAGCCCAAATGCGAGCATCGTCACCGTGAGTATCCCGTCGATGCGGGGAACCGATAGGACGGCATATCCGTCGTCCTTCAAGACGCGGCGGATCTCGCAGATCAGATGATCCGTATCGTGGACGTGCTCAAGGGTCTCCAGGCACGTGACGACGTCGAATGAGGCATCGGGAAAGGGGAGACGTTCCTCCGAGTCGAGGTTCACGGCGCGCGTCTCGACAGCCGTGACGACCGGAGCGAAGTCGACGCCCACGACGCGGGACACGAGCGCTTTGTCTGCCATGAGGCGGGTGACCACACCCGTCGCACAGCCAACGTCCAGCATCGAGCCTTGCGGTACCGGCTCCAGAAGCGCGAGTGTCTCGACGATGCGATCCTCGAGCACGAGTTCGCCGCCGATGCGGCGATAACCGCGCCACGCGTCGTCGTCGGCTGACCATCGCTTGACGTTGGCCGCTTGTACGCTAGACTCCGGCTTCATTCTCGCATCCTCCTATTGAGCGTGGCCCTTTCATTTTGGAGAAAAAAGTGCCATTTGTGGGGTACGCATCGAGAGCCGATAATCTTCCAAAAGCTCATTCATGAACCTCGGCGTAAATCTGCGCTCCGTGTCAGGAAGCGTCTGGTCGGAACTGAGACTCGCCCTCAGCTCGGACTCTCTTAAGTCCGCCTCGTCAGAACGCAGAGCAACCTGCACAGTCTGAAAATGGCGTGTCCGAATCAGTTGGAGAACATCAGCCTCAGGCAGGCGGCCAGTCTTGACCTGATCGTGAGCTGTAAAAGGTTCGTATTCAAAGGGTTTGCCGGCCTCATAGCACAAGAGCAGACTCTCGCACAAAGCGGGCCCTGGGCGGGTTCTCACAAATTCAACTGCAGATTGAAACTCGGTTTCATGAGCCCGCAGAGCTCGAATCTCTTGACGATCGCGGCGGAGCTGACCGGGAACAAAAATCATGATGCTGATGAAAAACAATCCAAACATCATGCCCGCGGCGGCGTTAAGCGCACCGGGCCGCGCCGTCTCTAACGCCGAGCCAATGTCCGACAGAGCCAAGCCGCAAATGATAACCGTGACCGCAAATGCATTGAAGAAGATGTTCAGGTCAACGCCGTCGCCACCGCCGAACAGAAAGGCCAAGCCATGGCTCAGCAAAAATGCAGCCGCGAAAACCGTACGCGAGCGGAACGAGTAAATCGACCAGGCCGTTGCGATCACCAGTAAACTCTGAAAAATTAAAACGTAATGGTGAAAGTTACTCCACGCAAGCCGGTATGAATAGGCACGACTACTCGTTAAATGGAGTGCTAAATAGCGGCCGTCAACCAGCAAGGTCATAGCGGTCAGCAAGCCGGCGGCTAAGAGCATTGCGCCCACAAAAATCGCGAATCTTTTACGTGATCTGAGCAGGAGTTCGATGGATATGGCGACAGGAAACGCGATCGACGTTTGCTTGGTAAACCCTGACAAGCAGAACAGTAAGGCTGCGACGCACAAGAGACGTTTGGAATCCGGATTGCGCACATAGAAATACAGGCCCGCCGCGGACAAAGCCTCTGCCAGCAATTGAGGATCGTTCATCCCTATGCGGTCCGCCCTCAGGAGTGCAATTCCAATCTCATAGAGAAGAAACGAAAAGACAGCCGCCTGTCGCGAACCACCCCCGCGCCTTACGATGAGAGATACCAAGACCCCGGTTAAAATCAACGCAATCAGCGAGATAGTACGGCCCACCACGGGAAACGTGGTGGTGGTTCCTAACCAGGCGATTAGGTGAAACGAAATGGGGGTATAAACCGCACCGGTGATGCTGTTTGGCGGCGAGCCGTAGAGACGGATCCCGCTGGCCACCATGGCCGCTTTGTAAGCATTCCATCCCTCATTGTAGTTAATTTCCACATTTGCGAAGATGCGTTTAACTGGAAATGCAAAAAGCGCAAGCATCGTGGCAAACATAAGACAGATCACGGCCGCTGACAGCCATGTGTCACGTGCCGGTCCGCCGAGTAGAACGTATGGAATTTTTGGTGGTTCAGTGCCCCGATTTTGATCTGTTTGGGTAGTCATTGTTACTGGCGATTCCGAGAATGAAGAATGCATGCGCTTCTGCCCCTCCCCCTTCTCATCACGCTTTTTCAAGGACAAGAAAGCGGTGATGAGCCCACCGCTTTTTCAGCCAATTCGGGGATTGCTCCATAAAACCGTACTTGAGAATATCTTTTCCCATCGCGGGCGACTGGCCGCTGAAATAATCCAGAATGCAGAGCCCTTTCGAATCGCCGGAGTCCATGGATTTCGCCAATCGGCCCAGTCCTACCATTTTCAGCATGTTTTCCTTTTTCATGGCAATGTCCGGCCAAGGGGGGACGTCAAAAAATCCGGTTTCGACCAACCGCCAGCCGCGCGGCGCGAGGCAGGAAAGGATCCAGTCGGTATTGATGTGCTTCAGCTCGTACTCCTCGGAATTGTGCGGACGCAGCACCCAACAAACATTCTGCTTGTTGGGAACACAAACGAAGAGCACCTTTCTTGTGACTCGGGAAAGCTCCGACAAGTATTTCTCGCCGTCCTTGACGTGCCAGAGGGCGGCGAAGTTCCATGCCATGTCAAACGAACCGTCGGCAAGCGGCAGCTCTGCCGAAGTGGGCGGCTGATAGAGGAATTCGGCTGCAAGACTTGCCTCGCGCCACACCTTCTCGATTGCCTCCAACCTGGGCAAATCCTGGTCTACGATTGTGACTTTCGCTCCCTGCGCGGCCCACCAGAGGCTGTTGATACCCGACACGCCGGTCATTCCAAAAGAGGGAGCTTCCAGCACAGTGTGGATGTCATAGCGGTCCTTCAGCCGGCTGAAGTAGTTGTGCAGGATGAAGCGCTCGTAGGTGGTGCCTAACCCTTCGTCATGCTTGCGGAAATAGTCCTCCCAGCAATTCGAGATTGTGATGGTAGCGTTCTTAGTCACAGCGCCTCACCTCGGACAGTTGTAGTTTCGTGCAAGAAACGGGCAAAAGCTTCCCGCGTCGGAACGGGTTGAATCCCCAACAAACGGTAAGAATCGGCGCACTGATAGTGCCAGTCGTTGGATAACAAGGCTACACGGGCCATCCACTTTTCATTTCGGATGTTTTGGAACAGGCGAAAAGCCAGCTTAAACACCCAATCGGGAAGGCAATAGTATGCCGGGTACGGGCGCCGGTAGAAATGGAGATGTATCCAGTCAACCAGATCCCGCAATGTAGTGGGTTCAATGTCACCCACAACATACACGCGCTGCGAAGGGTAGTCGTTCACGGTGAGATTGAAGAACGCTTCGGCAAGCCGCCCAACGTCAACCAGGTGAACTCGATGATTGCTCTTGGGCAGCCACAGCATGCGTTTCTTGACTAAGTTGACTAAGGCCTGAGGAAATCCATCATCGCCTGCCCCATAAGTTATCGTCGGACGCACGATATAGGCGTTCAGTCCCTTCTCAATGTAGGCCTGGACAGCTTCTTCCCCCGCTATTTTGGATTGATGGTATTGATTGTCCCCGTGGAAGGGGCTCGCGAGGCCCGCCGGCATGTTCGCGGGAATGGTGCCATAGACCCCAACCGAGCTGCAGAAAATGAACTTCCGCGCTCCATGCTCATATGCCGCACGAAGCAAGTGTTCCGTTCCTCCAACATTGACTTCCTGAAAATCCGCCGTTGCTGCCTTTCCCCCGCCCCGAATCGCCGCCAGATGTATCACCTGCTGGACATGGTGTTCTTCGAAAACCCTTTGGATGACTGCTGGTTCATAAAAATTGCCAGGAACTATGACAGCGCCTTCGCGAACCAACGACTCCGCTTGGGGGTGTCGCTCACCGTCTCTGAGGATGCACACGAGTTGCGCATCATGAAAGGAAGCCAGTTTCCTGGCGACATGCCGGCCGATAAGGCCGCTGGCTCCCGTCAACAAAATTGAGCACTTACTCATTTATTCCCCAGCACTTTTTGACGGCAATGCAATTGCGTTTCTTTTCATAATGAGCGAGGAGGTTGTCCATTGTTTCCTTTGCCTCCCGCAAATCAAAGTGAGGCAGTTGACGTAGCAGGAGTCTCGGACGCAGCGAACCCTGACCACGTCGTTAAGAATCCCGCCAGGTTCCCAATTAGCCCGCACCCCGCCATGACCATGGTCATGTGTACGAGGCTGTCGCGGCCAAGCAAGTACATTCCCGCTCCCTGGCAGATCAGCACACCTACCAGAATGTAGATGAACGACAAGCGGTTCAACGAAAGCGCGTAATTCAGCCATATATTCAATCCCGCGTAGAAGCTCGCCGCTAGATTGGCCATTCCCAACACGATTCCCGGATTGCTGTATGCCGCAGTGAATATCGTTCGAACGATCAAGCTTGGATACAGAAGATACATCGCGGTCAGGGCGAACCCCGGCAACAGTGTCGCTGTGAGAGCTAACAGAAGGATTGGGCGCGGATCCCGTCCGCTTGCATGCCTCCGCGCGGCCTTTGGCAACACCACAATTCCCAGCGCCAGCGGAACGAACAAGCTCATCTTCGCCAAGGTAACTACTGGCCCATAGTTGCCCGCCATCCCGGGGCTATAAAAATGTTTCACGAATAGCGCATCCATATTCGCAAGAATCGCGAACGCCGCTAGCCCCAAAAGTGTGTGCGTCGAATAATGCCAGCTGATTTCGCGCGCTGTGCCGCCGCGATTTGAAAACTGAGGACGAAGCAACCACAGCGCAAACAGCAGAACCATCGCCATGGCGATCGGTAAAGCAATTATGGCGCCTGCAGCCTGGAATCCCAGCCAGATAAGCCCCGCCGCCAGCAGCAATCGCAACAGGGATTGAGCCACTTGCACCGCGCCGAAGCCCGCAAACGATTGCAGTCCCTGTAACGCGCCGTCCGTCACCGTTCGAATGAAGCACATGAGGACGACGGGGCTCGCCGCCCATAACGGCCAGGTGTTGGGCAGCCTCAGTGCATGCGCCAGCAGAGGACTGATCAGGATCATCACTGCCGTTGCTAGCAGTCCCCACTGCCAGCCCCAGCGCAATGCTCGCTGAACGAACGCGCTGACCCCTGGCGATCCATCCCGGCCCGAACTCAACTCGGCGGTATAAAACGCCACCACATTCCGGATGGCATTTGTTAGCTGAGACAGCACCTGCACCACTGCAGCAACGGCGATGAAAATTCCATACTCGATCGGCACGAGCCAGCGTCCCGCAACGACGTTGACTGCGTAATCAAGCATTCCTGCCAAGCCCATGGCCATGACCGTAACCAGGCTGTCCCGCACTCCAATCGAACGCAAAAAAATGAGGGCCCGCGCGAATGCGCTGCTCCTATCCATGGGTAACGCAACGCTTGCTGGGCTCGCGGCTTCCACTGGGCTGGGTTCGGTGGTTTGCATGGGTGGTCTTGACGAAAAAATCGACGACAGACTTATCCTTGTTTCGTTTGTTCGTAGGTCATCACCGGCCGGTACACGCAACCGCACCGGCGGCCTTGCGGGCAGTCAGGCAGGGGAAGGCGGGGGGCTTCATCGGGATGATAGATCTTCCCAGCGGGCAGTTGCCGCGCGGCTTCGCAGCAGTTTTGCGCCGGCTCTATAGTCACACCCACGATGGATCCCTTGGCTCGCATACCGAGGCGATAAGCTGCCAAGGTCTTCTCGGCGTAATCCGGCTTTTTTTCCAAATCGTGCTGAAACTTGTTCAACCATTCAAATCCCATGAAAGTTTTCCTCGAAAACTATTTTTTCGCTGCATCGCAAGTGGCGCGCGCTGCGGATCTCGCCAAGTACCAACTCTCGGCACCGGTTAGCGCGGGTTAACAGCCTGGCTCCGGCACTCGCAACCGTCAAATTCTTGCCGAAATTCTCCGGAAGTAAAGAATTGAAAAACCGGGAAGAATTTCCTTGGGCGAAGCGACCGTAATCTATCTCCTTGTATCTGCTGCGGAACACAATCTCCGAATCTTAGTTTGCTGTGTTGACTATGCGGTTACGCAATCTTGCGGGCTCTTTACCTTCTGAGCTACGATGGCCACCACCAAACCATGAAACTCAGCGTAATCTCGCCGACATACAACGAGTCGGACAATGTCGGCCCGCTCATCGCAGAGCTTGAGAAGATTTTGCAGGGCATCGATTACGAGATTCTGATTAGCGACGATGATTCTCCAGACCTCACGTGGGCTCGGGTGGAAGAGATTGGGCGCCATAACCCCCGGGTACGAGCCTTGCGCCGAACTTCCAATCGCGGTCTCGGGCCTAGTGTGGTGGACGGTTTCAGCGCGGCGACAGGGGAGGCTGTCGCGTGCATCGACGCCGACCTGCAGCACGACCCCACAATACTTCCGCAAATGCTTAAGGAATTGATGAACGGCGCTAACTTGGTGGTAGCCACCCGCTACATGCCCGGTGGTGGCACTGCGAATTGGGGAATCATTCGACGTTTCGGTTCCTGGGGCTGCACGAAACTGGCGCAATGGCTTCTCGGAGTGGAACTGCGGGACCCCATGTCCGGCTTTTTCATGATGCGGCGCGACGACTTCCTGAAAATCCGCGATCAACTGAATGTCCGCGGCTTCAAGATCCTGTTGGAGATCGCCGCTCGTATGCATCCCTGCCGCTTGGGCGAAGTTCCCTACACTTTTGGTCCCAGGGCCAGGGGCGAGTCCAAGCTTTCCAACAAGATTGTTTTCGCATATATGTCGCAGCTCTGGCGGCTGTATCGCGAGGTTCATTTCAGTAAGTCAGAGTAGAGTGTCGGCAAGTATGGTTTCCTGGGGCTATTTCGCCAGAGCTTCGGTGTCGCCCACAACCGCCGGCTGAGGGCGGACGGAGGAGCGTAATGCCCTCGCACCGACACGCGCCAGCGTGGGGATGTCGTGTAGCATGCTGGTATAGGCAGCGTTGGCAAGGGGGCAATGACATTCCTTGGCGGCAATGCTGCGGCGCACTTCTTTGATTTTTTCGCCGAACCAGATCTCTTTGAAATCGTAGTGATGGTCGCGCAGGTTGCCAAGATTGTCGGCTCGCACACAGCAGGGCCAGACAGTGCCGTCGGCATAGATTTGCGCGCTCACCCAGCCGGCATAACAATCAATCACCTGGTCTTTCTCATCCAGGATGCGCTTGACCAGCTTGTAGTACTCAACGCGAATTGCCTCGGTGATCTTGGCCACGCCCGTGTACTGCTTATTTTCAACGTAGGCAATCAGCCGGTCGATGGCCTCCGAATAAGCAACCGGGCCGGGCGTTATGGGCAGGCCAACCGTATCCAGTTCGACGCGGGGTTCGGCAATTTCGGTAATAAACTGGTCCGCACCCGACTGGTCGGCGTAGGCCATCAATTCGTCCAGGTGCCCGACGCTGAACACCGAAACCACAGAGTGAATGCCCACCGCCAGGTTCTTCAAGGACTTCCGCAACGATAGAAGCTGCTTCAGGCGTTCTTCGAATTTGACGAAGTTTCCCGGGATGCCGCGGATATAGTCGTGCTTAGCGCCCACACCGTCGAGCGAAAGGTTGATGATCAACTGGCTTTTGGGGCACGACTTGGCGATCTGTTCCACGCGCTCGGGAATGTTGGGCAGGATGGCGTTGGTAGGAATATTGATTACGCCGGGCGAGCAGTGCTTATAGGCCAATTGCGCCAACTCGACCACGTGCGGATACATCAGCGGTTCTCCGCCGCTGATCGTAAACCAATACGGCGCCTTCCCCAGTGAGGCCAGAACTTTGTCCCATTCGTCGATCTTCAACTCATTCTCGCGTTTCATCCAAATGTTGCAGGTCAGGCAACGGGAGTTGCACTTGGGCGAAGGAGAGAGAGTGAGATTCAACGGCAACAACTGGGGCCAGCCAAACTTGCGGTAAAGCTTGAACAGGGGTATTCGAGCAAGGATCCCCGCGCCGGAATTCATATCTTGGGTATCCCTTTAGTGGTTGCTGCCATCTTGAGTTGTTTGGTAGTCGTGGCAATCTCCCAAATCTGGTGATCGCGCCGTTTTTTGTAGTCGCGTAGCCCGAGCAGGCGGCCATAAGCTTCAAGTCCTACAATCGACCAAGTCCAGACGAATTGCTGGGGACGCCAGTCGAGGTTGCGGAGCAAGATCATGAAAATCTTTCGGGCGCTCATCGTACTTACGTTGTAGCCCAGCGTATCGCGCACCGCTAAGTGGCCGGCGTAGATGCGGCGCCGCTGCCGCAGAAAGTCCGCCAGTGTTTCCGGGCCCTTATTGTAAACGATCGCAGTTGGAACGTACTGTGCTTGATAACCCTGCCCCCGGATCACCGGTTCCATGCTGGCCTCGTCCACGGCCGTGTGATATGGAATGCGCTCAAAGATTTTCCGGATGGCAATCATCTCGCCGCCCTTAAAACTCTTCATGCTAATCTCATGATGCAAATTCCACAGCATGTGGGCGGCGAAGCCCATAAATCGTTCGCGATCGTTGACCGGCACAGGCCGCGAGGTGGTCATGCCTACTTCCGGATCGGCAAAAGGCGCTACCAGTTGCTCGATGGCATCGGATTCTGGAAGCAGGTCGGCGCTACACATGACCAGAACTTTTTCCTTGGCCAGCGGCAGGTATTCGTTAATCGCAGCCGCCTTGCCAGACCGCTTCTCCTGTACCAGCAAGCGAATGCGTGAGTCGCGTGCAGCCCATTCGCGGACGATGTCTTCGGTATTATCAGTGCAGCCGCTGGCCACGACGACAATCTCGGTCATAATAACCGTCTTCAACCGTTGTCCAATCAATGCCTCGAGCAGCCGCCCAATATTGGCTTCCTCGTTGTAGGCCATAATTCCCATGGAGCAAGTGATCGGCATTGGAGCAGCCTCCTCGGCTGTGATTCTGGAGTCAAGACAATTCGCGGTTTGAGCACGGTCCCTAACCGACCGAATAACACCATCAAAAACGGGGGCCGGGGATATTACTAGTTCCTATTCCTTCGGTCGACTTCGGGGAGCATTGCTCACTTCTCCGGCTGACGAAATAAGCGAGAACCGGGGGCCTCTCAGCTTGGTGGAGAACTGTCGAGCTCGTTCCGGTCACGCGATAATTTGCCCGGATGCCCTCAGGACTGGCCGCTGCGCACATCCAGATTTTGGGCGAAATCAAGCTGGACAATACCTTGGCCTTGGCGAAGCCCTTTCCGACGAGCTACCGCCATAAGGACCGAGTCCACGACTGGAATACCTGCTGCAATCCGGCTACCAGCACAGGTGCAAAGCGGCAGCAAAGGCCAGGTACAGTTTTATTTTAACCCATTGAAAATTAACTATTTAGCTTCGTAAGGCGACCATGGTGCCAGGGATGTCTCAGGACGGTATGCCGGAGGGCAACGAACGAGGGAAAAAGGTTGCCACCATTTACCTATGGGCTTCCCCGCGGTTGGGTCGCTGCCTCTTGCTAGTCACCAGGCTAATTGGGTGTCCACCGCGATGAAGGGCCACCGCTTCACGGCTTTGTTGACAGTTTTGCGTAGACCCCCGTGGTAATCCGGCCCACCGTGTCCCAACTGTATCTCTCTCTGGCGTAATCGATTATCCCTTGTCGTCGCGTGGCTAAGTCCTGATATAGCTCGCTTGCGAAGTAGGTTTCGATGGCCCTCGCCAAATCGGCTGGATCCTCTGGCCGGAATGTGAGACCGGTCGTGCCTTCAATAATCTCCTCTTTCAATGACCCGACGTCGGCTGCCAGAGCGGGAAGGCCGAAACTATAGCCTAGAAATAGTACGCCGCTCTGATAGATGTGCCGGTATGGCAAAACGAGAACATCCGCGGCCTTAAAGTAAATTTCGATTTCCTCATCTGCAATATAGTCACACTTAAGCAGTACTTGCCCTTTCTGAATGCCGTTGCCAATCGCTTCCTGGATCCCTTTCCAATATTCCTCACAATTTTTGGGCTTACCGGCGATGATCAACCGATAATCGTCTCGCGCGCCAAGGTGGTTGTGAAATGAACGGACTAGGTATTCGAGGCCCTTGTAAGGCGCGATGTTCCCGAAAAACAAAATCGCTTTCTTGTCTTCCGGAATGCCAAGCCGTCGCCTCGCTTCGCCGGAAGAAAGGCTTGTGTTTGGAACGGCGTTGTTTATCCCGAACGGAATAACCGTGATCGCCGCTCTCCTCACGCCAAATTCTTCTACGAGATCCATCTTCATTCTCTCTGTATGGACGAAGATGTGGTCGGCCAATTGATACTGCGTTCGCAACGTAAAACGATTCAGGGGAGTGTCATTCGAATCTCGCTTGCGGATATTTACATTGTGTACCGTGAGAGCAATCTTCTTGCCCAAAGCCTTGTAGTACAGCATGAGAATGACGCGGTCGAAGAGATCAAACTTGTTGTTCCAAAGAATATGAAAGATCTTCGGCTTGGATGTCGCGGCGTAACGGATCAGCTTCGCGTAGTAGGCCAGGACCCTGTAGACCTTTCTGCCGATGCTGGCATCCGATCGCTGATCACCTCGCAGATTCAGAAAGTTCACCCGGGGATTGCCGTGAAAGTCCTCACACTCAAGATCATTACTCCCAATCAGATCCAGGCTCACTCTCTTTGCGATCAATTCGTTCGCCAGGCCCAGCGCATAAGGTCTATCGCCACCACCCGTGAGCAAGCTAACCGATACCTCATGCGTTGTGTTAGATGGCGCCAAATTAGACTGTCCTACCCCGTCGCGACCCTTTCAAAAATCTTTCTCCCCTGCTCCGCCGGCCTAATGATGAAGCCAGACTCGCCACGCTACTTCAAAAGTTTTCGCCTGCTCCAAGCTCGGATTCGCAAGTTCGGCTTCAGGGCTTGGCCAGCTTTTCCTCTAGAAGCTCGCAGATGGTGTGGCCGATGAGGATGTGCATCTCTTGAATCCGCGCTGTCGATTTCGAGCGCACACACAGGCAGAGGTCGCAGAGTCTGTCCATTTGTCCTCCCGATCCTCCGGTTAGCCCCAATACTCTTACCTGGCATTTTCGAGCTGCCTCAATCGCGCACAGGATGTTCCGGCTGTTGCCGCTGGTGGAAATAGCTAGCAAAACATCGCCCGGACGGGCGTGAGCGGTGAGTTCGCGGGCAAAAACGTGATCAAATCCGTAGTCGTTGCCGATTGCCGTGAGCGCCGACGTGTTTGCATGCAAGGCCATCGCGCGCAGAGGTTGCCGCTCCCGCATAAAGCGGCCCGTAAGTTCGGCCGCAATGTGTTGGGCATCGGCCGCGGATCCGCCGTTCCCAGCGATGAGCAACTGGCCCCCAGCAGCAAGCGAAGCACTGATGGTGTCCACCACCTTAGAAACGTCCGAGGCCAAGCTAGAAAGGGTTTGGGCAACTTCCAAGTGCTCCTTCCAGATTCCATTTATCCTGGCTATCTGCTGAGTCGGGCTCTCCACGACCTACACCTCCTGATTTTTCCCGCTAGGACTCGCAGGGTTGCTGCCCTACCCTGTAACCCCGTCATGGGGTTCCAACTTATACATCGCCCTATCCCAATTTCTCTCTAACAAAGCCCGCAACTGCGGAAGCTTCATCTGGGCCCGTTTGGCAGCCTGAAATCCAAAAATTGGCTTCATCCACCTATATTTCCATCGTAACCGTGGTTCCTCAAGGCGCCCCCCCAAATCTGCCGCAATACTCTGCAACTCGCCCATAAGGTCTGGCCGTTCGGGATAGAAATTTTCATACCAGTTCTGCATATAGGTCAGGCAAGCTTTTCGCGCTCGTTCGCTCTCTTCCAGTGAACGCAGATATTGAATATGCAATTTCATTGAAACGACCATGGCATCTTTTTTTCTGTCCGACATACCAATGTGGCTAAGCCTGCTCGATGGAGTGACCCGGTAATACAATCTGCCTTCCGGTACGAAGCGGGTGCCTTCCGATGCCAGCAGCACCCGGCAAAAATACTCCCCGTCATCATCGCTCAATAGCCGTGTATCCCAAAGCCCCGCTGCATCAGCCAGTTCCCGGCTCGTCAGCCAGGTTGCTGTCTGCATGTGTAGATTTTCGCTCATCTTCCTCAAGAGCCATTCTACAGGAGAAAGATTTTGCCAAAGTGAGGATGGGATGAATCGAGCCCGGCTGGTCCGATAGCTAAAGAAAGCCCATGGCGACGAGAGGAGCACCCGCCTTTCGTTCTCTCCGCGGAGCGCCGCGAGTTGGCGTTCAATCTTATCCGGGGCCAGAAGATCATCCGCATCCAGCCATTGTATGTAATTCCCCTGACTGAGCTGCAAGGCGTGGTTGCGAGTGGCAGCAGCACCCCTGTTCTCATTGGTAACCACAGAAAGCTGTTTCGAAGCAAAGCTCCGAGCCACTTCGGCCGTGCGATCTCTAGAGCCATCGTCCACGACAATTATCTCTTTGTGTGGCCACGTCTGATGGATCGCAGACCGGATCGTGTCTGCAATCCACTCCTCCGCGTTGTACGCAGGGATTAAAATTGAGACCAGCGGTTTCATCACAAACGCTCCTCCCTCCACCACTTCCGGCCTGCTCGCAGGAATTTGATCGCGGGACTATCGCGAGCTTCCTAGTGGTGCCCCAAGGCTCCACTATAAAGGCCGCAACTCCCTCCCAGTGTCATTACCCACCACGGATTTACATCTTGGGCACCCATTGCGGCATTCGTCAATTTTCCCCGTAAGTCCCGCCCAACGGGAGGTTTGAGCAGCCTGAACTCGACCTGCACAACATAACTCCCCAGGTACGAGAAGGGTACCTTGGCCCAAGTCTGTCCTCGAGTACAGTGGAACCATCTTCCATTTCGGCAGAAGATGTACTAGTAATCGGGTCCCAGTACGAGGACTCATTTGAGAGGAAAGCTGCTATGTCAAGAATGTTCGGGTCACGTATAGTCTTGTGGGGATTGTTCACATTGTTGTTGTGTCTTCCTCTCAAAACCCACGCGCAAACGATCAATGCCGCAACTTGCAGTAACACCGACGTCCAGGCTGCCCTGAATAGCGTCAAGGCGGATGGCGCCGTCGTGAACGTCCCGGCGGGGACCTGCACGTGGTCCGCGGCGGTCAACTACACTCAGGTGTTTTCCACTACGATTCAAGGACAAAGCACCTGTACTGGAACTGGCACGCAAACGCCGGTCTGTACGGATAGCACTGTCATCAGCGGTCCGGAATCCTATTTATCAATCATCACGGCGGCCGGCAAGGCTTTGCGACTTACCGGATTTACCTTCCAGACCTCGGCCGCGACATTCAATGGACTGCTGCACATCACCGGACCTTCCACGCAGCTGCGGATTGACCATAATCACTTTTTCCACATGCAGGCAGTGGCGGTAGTTGACGGCCCGTTGGGAGTCATCGACCACAACTTCTTCGATATGAACACTGCTCAAAGCGTCTTCAACGGCGTGCGCGTCGGAAACGGGAGATGGAACGGGTACAACTGGGGGGACGGTTCCTGGGCGGACTTTTCCTATTTCGGCTCCAGTAAATTTCTGTTTTTCGAGGACAACACAGCCTTCATGGGCTTCATCAACGACTGCAACGATGGTGGGCGCTTCGTGATGCGCCACAATTACTTTCATGATGCGGCGATGCAAGGTCACGAAATGGAAAGTCGAATGCAGGGTTGCCGCGCATATGAGGTTTACGGGAACACCTTCTTTGCCGAAGCGGGTCAGCAGAGTGGACCTGATACTTCGACGGCCGCTCTCTTCCGGACAGGCACAGGTTTGCTTTGGGGCAATACTGTGAACTATTCGAATTTCGTAAACTTGAATAATGACAGGTCGGACACTTCGCACGGATTCACCGCACCTAATTCCAGTTGCATCACTGGAGGGGGCTCCTACAACTGTTGGGGCTATGCCTGCAACAACGGGCTATCCGTTGGGACTGCCTGCACCGCCACAAGTTCTTTGCCATTCAGCGCGAGCGGTTTCGATGGAAATACGGACATTTACGGGTACCCGGCAACCCAGCAGGTTGGTCGTGGGAAGGGCGATCTGTTTCCGCAGTTTGATTTTAATTCGAGTGCGTTCTGGAGCGCAGGCGAGCCGAGGTACCACAACAATCAGTCAGAGCCGCTATACCTGTGGCAGAACACGTTCACCCCGCCGTTCGGTTCGAATTATTTGGGGTCGGTCATTGGGTCGCATCTGTTCCAGCAGAATCGCGATTACTACATGGATTACGGAGGCTCGACAGGGGTAACTTCGGGGACGGCTGCGCCGGCAACTTGCACTCCATTTCAAGGATTTTGGAATACGAGCACAAATACGCTGTATCAATGTACAGCCACGAACACCTGGACATCCTTTTACACGCCCTACACGTACCCACATCCTTTAGTCTCAGGTTCGGGAGCCCAAACTGTTACACCTCCTTCGAACTTGAACGCCATTGTTCAGTGATGAATAGGGCGTAACCTCAAGCGCGGATCTGGCTTGGCCAAAGATTGGCTGACAATTCGAAGAAGAAGCCCGGGTGAAAAGTTTCTGTGGAACCAGCCAATGGTTTCAACAAATCGGTCGTTTGATCCGCACGTTTGCGCGACCGGTACTCCTGGGCTTATATCCCCGCAAGCGCGGTGCTTGGTACGGCTGGAGGCACCCGCAAATCGCAATCGTAGTCGATGAGTTGGCGGTGAAGGAGTTCCAATGTCAGCAACTTGTGGATCTCATTGGTGTAGTTTCTTTCACCTTTAACGTGGGCCCCCACGACCCTCTCAACCGCTTTTCGCTCGATATAGGGGCGCGAAAGACTTCGCGAATCCAAAAGCATTTCCTGCAAATACCCAGCCAGAACATCCCGGTACCATATTCTGAAATGAAAAACCTTGTGTCTCCCCAGAAAAAGCTTCTCTAGCTGTAACGGAGACAAAAGATGGTCGACTTTCGCGACCCATTGGGGCATTCCCATGTCATAGCAGTATTCGGCCTTAAACAGGAATTCCAAAACAGCGTGATGGGCCACACTCGAAATTCTCGATTGATTCCCGCCCAGCCCGCGGTCGGTTGGGATTCGCGCGAGTTCCGGCTCTCCATCTTCTATCAGCCGCAAGGAGGGCCAATCGCTGGCTAAAGCCTCCGCTGGAGACCGGAATACAGTTCGAACCAAATCATTGTCCAGGAAGGGAGAGCGCATAGAGGTTTGCGTCTGCTCCAGGGCGAGAATGCCGTAGTGATACCAGGGCGCTTGCTTGAAAACGCCGAACGAAACTGGGTGCCCCTGAAGAACTACAGCGTATGTCTCGCCTGCTTGCCGGACGTAGGAGAGAAATTCGGGTCGAAACAATCCCGGGAGGTGATCTTCCGGCTTAAATCCGCGGACTCGCCTTAGAACCTCTCCGCCGTAGACCCCCGTCATCCGGACAGGCGCAATTTGCCGGGCTCGCTCATTGAGATAAAGATCAGGCGCACGACTGACATCCACGCATCCATCAGTGAGGTACACGGCGCGTTCCGCATAGTGTGGAAAGCGTGACAGGAATTCTTCTCCCGCCGGAATTACTTCGAAGGGCTGCTTGCAGACCTGCGCCACCCGCCGTCCCACACGAACATCCTGATTTTCACGCAACATGCTGCCGAACGTGTAGCAAGGGAGTGATCCTGGCTGGCGTTTTTGCCAAGCCATAATCATCCGCGTGTCGAGTCCTCCCGTAATGGACATCGCGATTTGGTGAGGGCTCTCAAAATACCGCGGCAGGTTGCGCGCGAAAACATCCCGGAGTTCTTGGTAATACCGCTCCGGCTCCAGGGGATCCTGGTTCTCCCATTCGTGCGGTTCGAAGTAATTCTCTTTCCGTTCTAGGGAGCCGTTCCGGAAAGTCCACCTTGATCCCCCCGGCAGCACGTGCACACCCTCGAACAGCGTCCGGTTTTCCAAAACAGCGCCGCAGCTGACGAATTCGCCCAAGCCGCGCGGATCGATCACCCGAAGCTCAGGCCTTACGGCAAGAATCGCCTTGGCCTCGGCGGCAAAATAGAACGCGTCTTTCGATTCGTGATAGTAGATCCGGTGCATGCCGTAGCGATCGTTGAATAACGCAGCGGTTCCTTGGTTCCGATCGACTACTAATCCATGGAATCTTCCATTCAGTCCTGAAGGAAAGGAGGATTCCTCTTCGTAACGATGAACTAGGTAAGAAGGCCCGGCCGGACTCAGATCGTGGCCCCGCTCTTTTAGCCGCTGCGCGGTCCCCGGTTCTGGAAATTCCTCACCAGAGAAAATAAGAATCACGTCTCCCCGCTCATTTCGCAGCGGCATGCCGTCAGAAAACGAGCCTTTTCTTTCAACCCAACCGATATACGCTCCGAGCGATTCGTCCACCCACGTCCCCGTCACGTAGAAATTCTCGTGACGCAACGCCTCAACCATCTGGTGAAGTTGTCGCTCCGCGCGTTCGCGCGGCATCTGGCTTATAAGTCCGACGATTCCTGGCATAAAGTTTTAGTGGGGTTACACCGATGACCTGATGAATCTGGGCGGCTCACGACTGCTGATCTAGGCAGTTGGAGCCGGCGGGAGGAATCGAACGCTCCATCTGCCGAATACGATTCGGCCGCTCTATCATTGAGCTACACCGGCCCTGAGGCGACGCATAGTATACCATTTCTCCCTAGCCCTCACGGCGAGGCTGAGGACTACACTCGGGAGCAGTCCCACAATTCCGCGATGAAGTCCTAGCCGAAGAGACAGTTCGCCCCAGAGAGTCAAAGGAACATAGAATCGCGGCACAAGGATCTCCTCAAATCCATTGCGAATCTTGAATTCGAGGAGGGAACTCTTTCGCTTGTTTCCGTAGTTGAACATGCCATAGGTAAGGTACGAGATTCCCTTGGCCTCGCAGACTTCCACCATTTTTGTCATCAACGCATTGGCAGGTCTCTTGTCTTGCTGGCTCGCCTTGGGTAGAAAGATAAGCACCGAGGCAACATCTCGTCTGTAGACAACCTTTAGCAGGCCGATTAATTCCTTTTCCGCGTACGCACAAATAAAGTCGCAACGCCCCAGATGTGTGGACTGGTCTTTCTTGACCTGTTCAAAACTCTTGCCATAGTGCGTGAAACGCTTTCCCTGCCGGATTGGGGAATCTTTGCTTAATTCCACAATTTCGTGGACCAGATCGTCATCGAACTCTCTTACTCTGACCTCCACCCCTCGCTTCTGCGATCTCCTCGCGTTCTTGCGGCTCTCCTGTGGCAAATTTTCCCACCAGTCCTTGAAACTTGTGAGCCGGATCGCCGCAATACTGTCCCACTCCATATGAAAAGGGTATTTGGGGGCCGTGCACGGCAGTTTCTGTGCGAAGGTAAAGATGTCTGCTCGCAGCGCCTTCGGCGCACCTTTATTCTTTAAGGCTTCCACGCACAATCCCGGATTTTGCAACTCGTCTTCCAGCCATTCCTCGTCGACAACCCGAGCGATCCGGGGCCACTTGCGGTCGACAATGATGGCCGTCCCGTTAACGTTCAACGCTGGGACGGTACACCACTCCCCCAAAACACTGATCTCAGCACTGGTAACTGTTCCAGTTTGTCCCTCATGGCGAAGCAACGGTGGTGGTTTCATCGACTACCTTTCGCGGGGAACTTCACTCTTTGTGGATCGATTAACTTTTCAGCTCGAGGCTTAGTCTCAGTTCCCATGTCTTTCTGCGGGACTTGCGAGGTTCTTCCATGAGCGGATTTCAAGGGCATATCCAACGGTCGTGTAACCACTTCTACTCGCCCTGCGTTTCCAACGGAAAGCTTGGACGACTTGTTCCTTGCGCCGGCTTTGCCAAACGCACTGGGGTCCCGCATAACGTACTCAGCGTCCTCCGGAATAGCCATCGCTCCGGGCAGGAAACATAGCCACAATAAAGTGCCTTTGAAGGCCGCTTCAGTTACATTATAAAACAATAAAATGGTCCACAAGCTCAACGTGAACGCGCCGAGGGCGGTGCCGGAGGCCAGCCGCTTGCAGATGTTCCGGTAGCTCGCCAGCAGAAACATAACCAGCAGTGCCAACCCAATCAGGCCAAGGTTGAGATACACCTCAAGGTAGCCGTTATGCGCCTCGTTTATACCGATCACAAAGCGCCATACGTAGTCGAGTCTGGGGCCCAGCCAAAAACTCTCATAGCCGGTCCCAACAAACGGATTTGTGTGCGTGCCTAAAACCGCCTTCCATATAACGGTTCTGTCGGTGAAGGTGGGATCTCGCCCAACGGCGCCAGCCATCTGTCCGCTCATATCGAAGCCGAAGGCCAGAATCAGATATAAACAGAAGGAAGCCGGAATCATCACTTTCAGTAAAGTTGATCGTTGCTTCCACTTGTCGCCTCGAGCCACCACGATCACCAAACAACCAATCCCTAGACAGACGGTTGAGGTGGCGCTGCTTGCCAGGTGCAGCAGCCAGAGCGTCATTGACATCAGTGCGGCGTTCAACCAGATGATTCGCTTTGTCTGCCTGTTCTTGCGGTCCGCCCAACGCGCCAGGGTATCCCAGAAAAAGAAGAGCCCGCTAATCAAACAAGTGGCGCCGAGCATGTTCTTGCTTGTCGACGCTCCCACAAAAAGGTTCGCCCCCGTCCACATGTCGTATTGCTTGCCAAGCGCGGGGAAGTATTTCACGATCAGGACGGACAGCGGGATTAGCAGATAGAAGAGACGTCGCAGTAACGACCGAAACGCTTCCAGAGGACAAGGGTCCGAGAGAACGACAAGAATCATGAAGTAGTTGCCAAGGTCACGAAACCAACGCTTCAGGGCCACCAACGGGAAGTCAGACCAAATAAAACTCACCAGGCCAAAAAACAGAAATGCGCACAAGGCCAGGTTGGAGGAAAAAAATTTCATCCAGTTGAACCGCCGCGACATCAGGATGCCGACCGCCAGCACCATCAAGACGGAAAATACTGTTCGGTCCAGCGGATTCCCTTCCTCAAGGGACCCAGACCCGATTTCAATTGCTCCTCCCAACCATTGGGAAGGTAACCTGGTTCCAACGATGAAGATCCAGATCAGCGGTATCCACAGGGCCGGCGAAGTTCCCGGTTCCCTGGCTGGATCGAACCGCAGCAGGGCCAGAAGCAGGATCAACCAACGTATTAGGGCGA
>Ga0210400_10000943_pt1 | contig 29887 bp, 23 predicted proteins | sample IncBWH26MmetaG_FD_155456 | JGI IMG/M metagenome (GOLD analysis project Ga0210400, IMG submission 155456) | Forest soil microbial communities from Barre Woods Harvard Forest LTER site, Petersham, Massachusetts, United States - Inc-BW-H-26-M | ecosystem: Environmental > Terrestrial > Soil >... | reverse complement strand
CATCTGGGCGGCGAAGCAGCGCTATCCCTATATCGCGCTCAACACCTCGATCGAGGCGACCAAGAAGATCTGGGAATTGTACGACAAGGTAGCCTTGGAGACCGGCTACGAGGCCGGCCCGGAAAACCGTGGCTACCTGCAGCAGGTGCATGTCTCCGACAGCGAGGAAAAGGCCGAGAAGAACGCCCGCCAGTTCCTGTGGATGCAGGGCGAGTTCACCGGCCTGGCGCATCCGGTGTGGGCGAACCCGTCAGGCTATTTCTCGCCGGCGCTGCGTCGCAACTTTGTCGAGTTCGCGGTGGGTCGGGCGGAGAACCCGCGCGGCCGGCCGACCTTCGAGCAGCAGGTCGCCGACGGGCGCGTCTTCTTCGGCACGCCGAAGACGGTCATCCCCAAACTGCGCCGTGTCCTCGAAGAAACCCGGCCCAGCATCTACGGCATCTGGGGCAATGACGGCACGGTCTCGAACGAGGATGCCCGCACCTGCATCCGCCTGTTGGGCCAGGAGGTCATGCCGGCGATGCGCGAGATCGGCAAGGAGCTGGGTCTCAAGGACCCGTTCGAGATGAACTCGCCGGTGCATCTGAAATACTCGACCGACCTGAAGCGGGTGCCGCAGGCGGCGGAGTAAGAGATCGAAAATTCGGACCGCGGGCGTCCCGCCCGCCCTCTGCATGGGACGGTTGGGGCGGGCGGGACGCCCGCGGTCCAAGTTAACGCGTAAAGCGCTGGGCCGGGGATCTCCCGGCTCGTCAACTTCGCCGGCTCATCCCCACAGATTGGCGGCGGCGATCAGGCCGGCGATGGCGAGCAGCGCGCTGCCCAATGGCCGGCTGAGATTGCGGCCCCACGGCAGGTTCTTCTCGACCGCCATGACCGCGCCGAGCGCCAGCATCCAGCCGACATTGCCGGTGCCGACGACAAACATCAGCAGCATGATCGCCCAGCAGCAGCCGACGCAGTAGAGCCCGTGGTCGAGGCCGAGCCGCAATGCGCTCTGCCAGGGGTGCGGCCCATGCCAGCGCTCGGCGATAAAGCCGAACGGCGTGCGGCACTTGTCGAGGCAGTGGTATTTGAGCCGGCTGAACTGGAACAGCCCGGCGCCGGCGAGCACCGCCGCACCGATCGCCCAGCCGTTCAGCATTAGCCACTCCGATTGCCGCGCGCCGGCGTGGACTGTGGCGTCGAGCAGGTGCGCGGCGATCCCGAACCCGGCCCACACCAAGAGATAGCCGGCGACCAATAGCGCCATCAGCACGGCGCGGTCGGGCCGCGGCTGCACCAGCCGGTCGAACAGGCGGAACAATGGCAACGCGGTCGGCAGCATCATCGCCGCGGTCATCAACAGCCAGCCGCCGGCATAGAGGAATGCCGGCAAGATCACATCGCCGGCTGGCAAGGCCTGGCACAATGCCGCGGCGAGGCCGGAATCGGTCCACCGCGGGTGATCGAGATAGCGTCCGTAGGGGCTCTGCTCCCACAGCCACAGCGCGACCCAGGCCGTACCGGTCAGCAGGCCGGCGATCGGCGCGAACCAGCGCCGCGTGCCCGCACCGCCGGCTTTGCCCGCAGTCGCGGTCACGGTCATCCGATCACGCGTCGAAGACGAAGGTGCTCTGCAGCGCGTTATGACCATGCAATTCGAAATCGTGGCCGAGCGCGGCATGCTTCGAGCGATACGTCGTTGCCTTGCCGACAAAAACCGGCGCGCCGGGCACGGTCGAGAAGATCGTGTTGCTGAGCACCGTCGTTGAGCCGTCCGGCCCCTTATAGGGTTCGAGTTCGGCGTGGCTGACATTGCTGATGGTCAGCGTGCCGCGGCCCTCATTGACGTCGAACCTGATCGGCGCGCGCTCGACCGACACGACCTCGCCGACCAGCTTCGCCAGTTCGGCGACTGGGCCGCCGAGCTTACCGGTATAGACGTTGAGCAACGCCTCCTGCTGTGCGTCCGAGGTGGCCTCGTCGAGATAGAGGGCAACCCGAAAATTGCCGTCCAGCACATTACCGGGAATGTGCGACACCAGGGCGAGAGTGCGGCCGGCGACATCGACCCCGTCGATCGTGCCCCGGTCGAAATGATAGGCCAGCACCGAGTCGCAGGTGCCGTTATCGGGATCCTCGCCGATCCAGCACGGGCACAAGACGCGGCAATCGCAGACTTCCAACAGGCGCCCTTCGAGATGATAGGCCATGGCGGACCCCCTGAACGTCAGAAACGCTCTTTTGAAAGCGTCGCGCCAGCCGACAGGCCTGTCAACGGACGCTCTCGCCCATCGGGCTCGTCCGCCCGATGCCCAGTCAGCGGCCGTTCATCAACGGCGGATCCTCGAGATAGCTCTTGGCGAGCTTGAGACCGGCCTCGCGCATCATTTTCTTATCGGCCGCGTCGGTCGCCGGAGCGGGCATGTGCAGAACGGTGTTGTTGCAGTAAGTCGGGGTCACCACGTCCTCGTCCCGCACGAGCCCAGCCGGGTCCTTGCCGGCGCGCACGGCGCGGATCCCCCGCCGCACCTGGTTGCGGAACATGCTGACGCCGCGGTCGGTCTCGCTAAGGTGTTCGAGGCCGTGGATCGCGATCGGCCGCTGCGACACCTGCGCCTCGTAGTCGCCAGGGTGGCGCTGACCTTCCTCGTAACCGCCAGCGGAGATCTGCCCAGGCATCATCTGGTTGCGGTCGACCCACCACGCCGGGTTCTCTTCGCTCTCGCTGAGATGACGCAGCTCGATGAACATCGTGCTGGTGTCATCCATTGGCACCAGCCAGCGCGTCATCATCGGGCCCCTGAACGGGTGGACACGGCGACCGTGCTCGGCCAGCGGCGCGACCTGCTGCAGGTTCGGCAGGATGCCCTCGACCATGCGGGCCCAGACATTCTCGCCGACCCGCCTGGTCGCGACATAGATCATGCCGATCGGGGTCTCGACATAATCGAGCTCGGGCAGCACGCCGAACTCGTCGGTGAACACCGCGCCGCTGACGATCGTGTGCAGGAAGGCGGTATGCGCCGGGTCCATCGTGTTTTCCATGATCTGCAGCCAGTTGCACGGATAGGACCATTTCTGCCCCGGCATCACGGACCAGCCCTTGCGGACGAGGCTGTCATAGACCGGGAACGGCGGCTTTTCCTCGGGTGGACCCAGATAGGCGAAGACCAAGCCGAACGCTTCGTGCGTCGGGTAGGCGCCGTGGAACAGCCTGTCCTTCAGCGTGCTGTCCGCCGGTTCGCCGGGGGTTTCCAGGATCGCGCCGTCCACGTCGAACAGCCAGCCGTGATAGCAGCACCGTATCCCCTTGGCGCCGACCAGCCCGAACTCGAGCGAGGTGCCGCGGTGCGGGCAGTGCAATTCCAACAGACCGACTGCGCCGCTCTGATCGCGGAATGCGACCAGATCCTCACCAAGCATCCGGACCCGCAACGGCAGGTCGCGCAGCTCATCGGAGAAGCAGACCGGCTGCCAGAAACGGCGCATGTATTCGCCGCACGGCGTATCCGGTCCGACATGGGTGAGTTCGGCATCTTCTTGCGGGACGGCGCGGTGATAATAGCCGCCGAACCGCGTCTTTAAGAACGGAGCCCTGTTCGCCATCCTGTCCTCCGTGCGGCACGGTTTTGGCGGCCGGCTTTTGCAATGTAGGTGTTTGTTTCGTATTAATTCCCGCGCAGCCGCGACCCGCTCAAACCGCTTCTTCCGAGATATTCAGCATACGGCAAAACGCGTGCCGACGCATGCCGGAAACCACCCGGTCAGGCGCGGTAGCCGGATCTTTCGCCGGATGCCCTAGAACAATTCCGGGTCGAAATCGATGACCGTCGCACCGCCGGCAATCGCGGGGAGATAGGCGGGGGCGCGGGCGAGGAAATACTCGGCGTAGAAGCGGGCGGTGGCGAGCTTGGCTCTTGTCATGGCGTCGTCCGGCTGACGCAGCGATGCCGCGGCGACCCGGGCGCTCAGCCAGCCGCCGGTGACGGTGCCGAACAGTTGCAGATAGGGTACCGAGCCGGCCGCCGCCGCGGCCGGATCGGCGGCGACGAGATGGGCGGTCGCTTGGTCGAGCGCGTCGATCCCATCGGCGAGCGGCTGGCGCATCGAGGCCAGCTCGCGAACGCCGGTCGCATCGAGGCTCGCACGCATCTCGGCGATCAATTCGCGCGCCGCCTCGCCCTGGTCGCGGCCGAGCTTGCGGCCGACCAGATCGTTGGCCTGGATGCCGTTGGTGCCCTCATAGATCGGCGCGATGCGGGCGTCGCGCAGATATTGCGCCGCGCCGGTCTCCTCGATGTAGCCCATCCCGCCATGCACCTGGATGCCGGTCGAGGCCACCTCGACGCCGAGATCGGTACACCACGCCTTGACGACCGGGATCAGCAGGTCGGCGCGGCGTTGGGCGCGGAATTGCGCCTCGCCGTCACCGGCGGTCCGGCGGCTCGCATCGATCGCCGCCGCGGCGAAATAGGTCAGCGCGCGCATCGCCTCGGTCGCCGCCCGCATCGACAAGAGCATGCGGCGGACATCCGGGTGATGGATGATCGGCGGCGTGTCGGCACCGCGGCCGCTCCGCGGCATGCCGGCCGGCTGGCCCTGCACCCGGGTGCGGGCATAGTCGCGCGCCTGCTGATAGGCCCGCTCGGCGATCGCCACTCCTTGCAGCCCGACCAGCAGGCGCTCGCTGTTCATCATCGTGAACATGGCTTCGAGGCCGCGATTTTCGTCGCCGATCCGCCAGCCGATTGCGCCGTCTCTCTCGCCGTAGGACATCACACAGGTTGGCGAGGCGTGGATGCCAAGCTTTTCCTCGAGCCGCAATGGCCGCAGATCGTTGCGCTCGCCCGGCCGGCCATCGGCGTCGGGCAGGAATTTCGGCACCACGAACAGCGAGATGCCGCGGCTGCCGGGCGGCGCGTCGGGGGTACGCGCCAGCACCATGTGGATGATGTTGTCGGTCAGATCGTGGTCGCCATAGGTGATGAAGATCTTCTGGCCGGTGATCCGGTAATGCTCGCCCCACCGCACATCCCTCTGCGGCACCGCGCGGGTCCGCAGTGCGCCGAGATCGGAGCCGGCCTGCGGCTCGGTCAGATTCATCGTGCCGGTCCATTCGCCCGACACGAGCTTTCTCAGATAGAGCCGCTGCTGCTCCGGCGTGCCGTGCGCCGCCAGCATGTCGATCGCGCCGAATGAGAGCAGCGGACACAACGCCCAGCTCATGCAGGCCGAGTTCCACATCTCGACGACCGGGGTCGCCAACGCCAAGGGCAGGCCCTGACCGCCATGCGCGGGGTCGCAGGCGAGCCCCATCCAACCGCCCTCGGCGTAGCGGCGATAGGCCGCGCGAAAGCCGGCCGGGGTGCGCACGATCCCATTTTCGAGGACGCTGCCGGTGCGGTCGGCCGGCTGATTGAGCGGATCGAGCTCCGCCGCCGCGAACCGCGCCGCTTCCTCGAGGACCGCATCGGCGAGTTCGGCGGCTTCACCGTCGAGCCCGGCCACGGCATCGATGGTCAGGCGTATATCGGCGAGCGGGGCGGCGTAGGGCATTGGTGGCTCTCCGGAGAGGATGCCGCAGCATAGCGGATCGCGGCTGCCGCGGCACCGCGCTATGCTGCCGGAGCACGGGGGGACAATGGGAAGCGGCAGAATCGTTTTCGCCATCATCGCACCGTTGCTGTTGTCGTCGCTTGGCGTGGCGGCGCAGCCGCTGCCGGATTGCAAGCAAGCGAAAACCTCGGCTGAGCAGGCGATCTGCGGCAATGCCGAGCTGGCCGCTGCCGACAAGGCGATGGCGCAGGCCTATGCGGCTTTGCGGACCGAACTGCCGCCCGACCGGCAAAAGGCGCTGCTCGCCGACCAGCGGCGCTGGATAATTCGGCGGCAAGCCGCTTGCGGCGATAAAGCCGAGGCGGCGCTCGCGCAGTGTCTGCTCGTCCAGACGGATGGCCGCCGCCGCTTTTTCGCCGGCGAGGGCTCGAATGGCGCGTCCGGTGCGCCGAGGATCGTGCCCGCGATCTTTCACGAGACCCGCAAGGGCCGCTATGAGATCTCGATCGAATACCCCGAGGTGCTGACCCCGCGCGGCCCGTCGGCGACTGCCTTCGAGCGAGTCGCGCGTGGCATTGCTTTCGGCAAAGACGCCGTAAAGGAGTACCGCGAGATGGAGCCTCCGATGGCTACCGGCGCGGAGAATTTCTACGATGTCGATTACACGATCCCCTATCTCGACCGGCGCCTCGCCTCGGTAGTCTTTACGATGTCGACGTTCACTGGCGGGGCGCATCCGAACAGCGCGCGGATTGCGCTGCTGTTCGACTTGATCGGCGGCCGCGCGTTGCGGCTTGCCGATGTTCTGGCCGACCCGAAACAGGCGGCTGCGGAAATCTCGGCGGTGTGCAAGGCGCAGTTGGAGGCGCAGGCGAAGAAGGACGACTGGGAGTTGTTCGACAACGCCGACGTCGCGGCGGTCGTCGGCGAGGCGGCGAACTGGTCGGCCGACAAGGACGGGGTCGACATCCTGTTCGATCCCTATTCGGTTGCGGCGTATGTCTACGGTCCGCGCGAATGCCGGCTGAGTTATGCCGATCTCAAGCGCTGGCTCAAACCGGGCGGAATACTGCCGCCGCAATAGCGAGGAGGAGAGGATGACCGCGGATTTGGCTGGCAAGATCGTGCTCGTCACCGGCGGCGGCAACGGCATCGGCGCCGCGAGCAGCCGGGCCTTCGCCAAGGCCGGCGCGCGGGTCGCGGTGATCGACCGCGACGGCGACGCCGCGGCGAAGGTTGCGGCCGAGATCGGCGGCGGTGCGACCGGCCACGCGCTCGATGTCGCCGACGGCGCGGCCTTTGCGCGGCTCGCGTCTGAAATTGCGGCAGAGGCGGGCGGCATCGACGTACTGGTCAATTCCGCCGGGACGATCACGCGGCAGACGATCGCGGCGATGCCGGTCGCCGATTGGGACCGGGTCATCGCGGTCAATCTGCGCGGGCCGTTCAACGGCACCCAGGCGGTCATCCCCTATATGCGCAAGCGCGGCGGCGGCGCGATCGTCAACATCGCCTCGGTCGCCGGCAGGCGCATCTCGTTCGGCGGCGGCGCCAATTACTCGGCCTCGAAGGCGGGGCTCCTCGGTCTCACCCGCCATGCCGCCTACGAGCTGGCGCCCGACAAGATTCGGGTCAATGCGGTATGTCCCGGCCCGACTGCGACCGGCTTCGGCGGCGGTCAGGTGCCCTCGGCCGCGCGCAAGGCGGAGCGGGCCACGAAGATCCCGCTCGGCCGCATGGTCGAGCCGGAGGACATCGCCGAGGCCGTGCTGTTTCTGGCGAGCGACATGTCGCGCATGTGCACCGGCATCGCGCTCGATGTCGATGGCGGCGTCTTGATCAGCAACGGCATCCCCTACGAGGAATACTTCGCCCGCGCCCGCTGATGCTGCCGCGGAGCAGCGCCTGCCCCAGGTTGAGTCTGGTCCCTCGGTCAGCGCTGCTCGCCTTTGCCGTCGCTGTCTCTGCTTCTGCGGCGGAGGCTCAGACAACCCTGTACCAGAACGCCAGCAATTTGCTGCTGCCGTTCCTCGATCTGCTGAACAATCCGGATGTGACGAGCGCCAACCAGCAGCAGGCCATTTCGATCAACAACAATTCGACGGCTGGGCAACGCAACCAAGCGATCACCGACAATACGATGTCGCTGGATAATGCCAGCGTTGTCGCCGACGGGCTCGGGACGCGGCTGAACCAGGTCTACCAGAACGCGATCAACAGCAACGCGCCGCTGTTGTCCGCGAGCGGCAACATCGTGCAGCTGTTCCGGCAGGCCGATGCGATCGCGCAGGCGGATGCGGGGTTCGCCAAGGTGTATTTCATGAACGGCACGATCGCCGCGACCGGCAGCAGCACCGCGGATTTGCGGCCGTTCCAGGTATTCCCCGGCCAGATCCAGAATTTCGCGCCGAGCATCACCGCGACGGTGCTCGACAATCCCACCCTCCCGAGCGGCCACTCGACGATCGGATACACCCAGGAGCTGCTGCTCGCGATGATGGTGCCCGAGCGCTACCAGCAGCTGCTGGCCCGCGCCTCGGAATACGGCAACAGCCGTATCGTCATTGGGGCGCATTACCCGCTCGACATCATCGGCGGACGCATCATCGGCACCTACAGCATCGTCCAGCTGCTGAACAACAACCCGGATTATCTCAACCAGACGATCAGCGATTACGGCGTCAGCAATGTCACGACGTCATCCGACTTCGCGGGGTTGTTGCACAGCGCGACGACCGATCTGCGAAATCTGCTGCAGCAGGGATGCGGCACCGAAATCGCGAGCTGTGCGGCGGGCGGCGCAACCGACCGCTTCAGCGACACCAAACAGAACCGGACCGACTACGCCTTCCGGCTGACCTATGGCTTGCCGTCGATCGGTCCGACCAATCTGCCGCCGGTGGTGCCGCAGGGGGCGGAGGTGCTGCTGGCGACCCGCTTTCCTTATTTGACCGCGGCACAGCGCCGCGACGTGCTGGCGATGACGGAATTGCCGTCCGGCGTACCGCTCGACGATGGCAGCGGCTGGGCGCGCCTCAATCTGTACGCCGCCGCCGATGGCTACGCCGCCTTCAACAACCCGGTGACGGTGACGATGAACGCCGCGCAGGGCGGGTTCAACGCGCTCGATTATTGGAACAACGATATCGGCGGCAGCGGCGGGTTGACGCTCACCGGCACCGGGACGCTCGTCCTGACCGGCGCCGATACCTATAGCGGGCCGACCGTGATCAATGGCGGCACCCTCGTCGTCAACGGCTCGATCGCCTCGCCGACCGCGATCAATCCGGGCGGCACCCTGCGCGGGATCGGGGCGGTGAATGCCTCGCTCACCAACAACGGCACCGTTTCGCCCGGCGACCCGACCGGTACCCTGACCGTCGGCGGCAGCTTTACGCAAGGGGTGGGTGGCACTTTTCAGACGCGATTCGATCGCGACGGCGCTGGCAAGCTGCTCATCACGGGCAGGGCGAGCCTGAATGGTGCGCTTAAGGTGACGCCGCTCAACGGCTTCGCGCCCAGCTTTGGGCAGACCTTCTCGATCCTGACAGCGGGCGAGGGCGTCAGCGGCACCTTCGCCTCGTTCTCGGCGCCCGACCTGCCGGGCCTGCTGTTCTATCAGCCGCTGTATGCGCCGCACGGCGTCGCCATCATGGCGGCGGAGCCGTTGGCAAATTTTGCTGCCACCGCCAACCAGCGGGTGGTGGCGGCGACCCTCGACCGGATCCGCACCGATCCCGATCCCGCCCTGCAGAATGTGCTCGGGGCGCTGTACCCGGCCGAGGTGACCGGCGGGGTGCCGGGGGCGCTCGATCGCCTGACGCCGCAGAATGTCTTCAGCCAGACCCTGTTCGGCCGGCTGTTCGCCGATGTTCTGGCCGACCAGTTCTCCGGCCGCGCCACCGCGCTGCGCGGCGGGGCGACCGGGTTCGCCGCCGCACCGGCGCGCTTCGATCTCGGTCATGGCAGTCTCGGCAACCTGTTCGAAGCCGCGCAGGCGAGCCAGCTCGCCGCCGCCGATGGCGGCCTCGGACTGATCCCGGCGGACAGCAGGTTCGGCGGCTTCATCTCGGGCCAATTCGTGTTCGGCGACCGCACCTTCACGCCGAGCGAGACGGGACGTGGCTTCACCGCCGGCGGCGTGACGCTCGGTCTCGATTACCGGCTCGACCCGGTGTCGGCGATCGGTGTCGGCGGCAGTTATTTCACCGGCGATACGAGCGTATCGGGCGGCACCACAAACGCTCGCGGCGGCGCCATTAGCCTGTACGGCACGACGGAGGCGGGGCCGCTTTACCTCGACGGTTTCGCCAGCGGCGGCTTTACCGATTACGACGCGACGCGGCAGTTCAACTCCAGCGGGGTATCGATGACCGCCACGGGCGCGCCGAGCGGCCGTTTCGCAGCTTTTGGCGGCGACAGCGGCTACCGCTTCGAGCAGCCGGCCGGGCAGGGCCTTGTGCGCTGGGGCCCGGTCGGCGAATTCCGGTTCAATAATGTGGCGATCGACGGCTATACCGAGCGCGGCTTCGGCGCATTGTCCTCGCATGTGCAAGGCCGCGATGCGACTTCGGTGCAGACCGGCCTCGGTGCCGAGGCGGCGATCGACATGCCGACAACGCTGGGGCCTTTGACACCGCGTCTGCGCCTGACCTGGCGGCACGAATTCGCTGACACGAGCGAGACCGCGATCATCAATTTCGTCGTCGCTCCAACACTGTCCTTCCCGCTGACGAGCAGCCGTCTGGGCCGCGATCTCGTCGCGGTCAACGCCGGCATTTCGGGGCGGCTCGGGCCGGGGATCAGGCTGTCGGCGGATTATGCCGGCGAGCTCGGCCGGAGCAATCAGGCCGTGCATCAAATTTCGGTGTCGGCCCGTGTCGCGTTTTGAGAGGCGCAATGCGCCGGTGATAGCCTCCGATGTTCGCTGCTACTCCCGCGCCTTGCTGTAGGGCCAGATCAATTCCCCGGTCTTGAATTGCGGCGGCGACAGCAGCGTGATCCGCGAATCGTCGCGGAACTGGTCGAGGTCGTTCCCCTTGATCCCGTGATACTGGACGAAGATCGGTCGCGCCTCGGTCCATTCCCCGTCGGGGCCGAAGGCGATGTCGCCGACGATCGTCTTGAACGGGTGACTGTGCATGTATTGCGCGAGCTTGTCCTCGTCGAGCGAGCCGACCGCGGTGATCGCCTGTTCGAGCACTTGCATCTCGGCATAGGCGAAGGGCGGCAGGAAATAGCCGAGCGGGTCGACGCCCTCGGCCGGCGCCTTGGCCTGGTATTGCTTCAGGAAATCCCAGATGCCGGGGAATTCCATAGTCTTCGCCGGCTCCCAGTTTTCGACGACGACGATGCCGTTCATCAGCGGGCCGAGCTGCTGGCGCAGAGCCGCCGTCGCGACGCCAACCAGCGCGCCGCCGAACATGTTGGTCTTCAGCCCGATTTCACTAATGGCGCGCAGCAGCCCCGCGGTGTCGGGCGGATAGGAGGCGACATAGACGATGTCCGGGCTGGTCGCCTGCACGGCGCGTATGATCGGCGTGTAATCGACCGTCGTCGGTGGGTAGGCTCGGTCGTACACCGTCTTAAGGCCGAACTTCTTGACGTTCTCGCGCGCGCCGTCGAGCGCGTTGCGGCCGAATTCGGCGTCGGCGGTGACGAGCGCGATCGTCTGCGGCTTCGGGTTCTGCGCCAGCGCAATATCGAACCAGCCCTTCGAAAAGGCCGGCTTCGGATCGGGACCGAACACCAGCATCGAGAAGTATTTCGGGTAATGGAACTCGACGTTGACGCCGAGCGAGAACAGCCCGAAGAACAGCCGCTCCTTTTGCATGACGATCGGCATCGCCGGCGCCACCATGTTGGTGGCGTAGCCGGAAATGACGAGGTCGACCTTGTCGACGTCGATCAGCTTTGTGTAGATCCCCGGGACGGTCGAGGGGTTGCTCTGGTCGTCGTAATAGATGAGCTTGACCGGCCGGCCGAGCAGTCCGCCCTTGGCGTTGATGTTCTCGGCCCAGATCTGCATCGCCAGCAGACCTGATTTCCCGACCGCGGCGAGCCCGCCGGTCAACGCCATGCTGAGGCCGATCGTGATCGGCTCGGCGGCGCGCACCAAGGGTGTGGACCACAGCAGCGCGAGCGCCATAACAGCGATGGAAAGCGCCCGTCGGATATACGTCATCAAGCAAACCTCCCGAGCGTCTTGCCTTGGTTCCGCCGAATGGCAAGAGTAGCCCTCCGCCGTGCCGCCGGCAAACCAGGGGAGCGTCTTCGTGCCGAATTTCGCCGCCAATCTCAGCATGATGTTCCAGGACATCGGCTTTCTCGACCGGTTCGCCGCCGCGGCGCACGCCGGCTTCAAGGGCGTCGAGTTCCTGTTCCCGTACGAGCATCCGCCGGAGGAGATCGCCGAGCGGCTCGAAAAGAACCACCTGACCCTGGCCTTGTTCAACACCGTGCCCGGCGATTGGGCCGGCGGCGAGCGCGGCCTTGCTGCCCTGCCGGGGCGCGAGCAGGAGTTCCGCGACGGGGTCGACAAGGCGATCCTCTACGCCAAGGCGTCGAACTGCCGGCTGCTGCACACGATGGCCGGGCTGTGGCCCGAGGGGCATGACAAGGAGCAGGGCGAGCGGGTCTATGTCGACAATCTGCGCTGGGCCTCCGACCGGATGGCCGCGGATGGCTTGACCGCCGTCATCGAGCCGATCAACACGCGCGACATTCCCGGATATTTTCTGAACTACACGGCGCAGGCCCTGCGCATCATCGAGCGGGTCGGCCGGCCCAACCTCAAGCTGCAGTTCGACCTCTACCACGTGCAGATCATGGAGGGCGATCTCGCGACCAAGGTGCGCACGCTCGCCGGCCACTACCCGCATGTCCAGATCGCCGGCAATCCGGGGCGGCACGAGCCCGATATCGGCGAGATCCATTATCCCTATCTGTTCGATTTGTTCGACGAGATCGCCTACCAGGGCTGGATCGGCTGTGAGTATCGGCCGAAGGGCGACACCCTCGCCGGCCTCGGCTGGGCCAGGAAATACGGCATCGGCTGATCGCCGCTGGCGCCGCAGAAGGGCCCATGTCGGCGCGGCTGGTCCGCCTCGATTATCTCCGCGGCTTTGCCGCGCTATACGTGTGCGTGGCCCACCTCGCCAACGGGGTGCTCGGCCTTCAGAACCTAGCGACAATCCCGTTCCGGTTCGGGCAGGAAGCGGTCGTGCTATTTTTTCTGATTTCGGGATTCGTCATCTACTACTCGTATGAGCAGGCGGCCGATAAGCGATTCAGCACTTACCTGCGGCAGCGGGCGCGGCGGATCTTTCCGATGTTCGCCGTGGCGCTTTGCCTGTCCTATGTCGTGGCGGTCGACCAACCGGATGCCGGCCTCGATACATTGGTGTGGAACCTTTTGATGCTGCAGGATACCGCCTTCGCCAAGCCCGGGGTTTGGGCACCGGCGTACGCCGGCAACCTACCGCTCTGGTCCTTGTCCTACGAATGGTGGTTCTATCTGCTGTTTTTCCCGGTCCGGAGGTTCGTCCCCGGGCGCCTGCAGAAATATCTGGCAGTGGCACTGAGTGTGACTGCCATCGTCGTGTACAACATGGTCCCCAATCAGCCCTGTCTGTTCCTGGGCTATTTCGCGATCTGGTGGACGGGCGCCGAATTGGCTCGGACCTACTGCGACGGGACCGGTCCCGGCTGGGAAAACCTTTTTCCCGTCGCGGTGGTAACGGCCGCGTTCGCGGTGCCTGCAATCTTTGCCGTCTTGCGAGGGACAGCGTTTGCGCCGGGCCTGCACCCGTTTCTCGAGCTGCGCCATGCCGGGTTTGGGCTGATCGCCGTGGCTACTGGTCTCGTCTGGCGGCGCTGGCGTTGGCGAGGCTTCGATCCGATCTTCGCGACCTTCGGGGCGGTCGCGCCGATCTCTTACGCCCTTTATCTGTTCCACTTCCCTTTAATCAGCTGGCGTTTTGCGGGACTGCTGCCGGAACCCCTCGACTTGGTCGGATGTCTGATGCTGCTCGTGGCAATGTCGGCGGTCTTGGAGGGGCCGGTGCAAAGTTGGGTGAACCGGCGATTCTCATGGCGTGCGCCGCCTCCGGTGCCGCTCCAGCCCGTCTTCGTAAGCGGGGCGGAGCGAGCGCTGAACTCGCCGCGTGATTAAGGTTAGCAACAGGGAAATTCGCTTGATGCGCATCGTGATCACCGGCGGTTGCGGTTTTCTCGGGCGGCGGGTGGCGCTGAAATTGCTGGCGGAGGGCTCGGCCCTCGGGCAAGTCGACGAACTCGTGCTGTTCGACAACGCGCCCTCGGCATTGCCGCTGCCCGACGACCGGCGGTTGACGCTCGTCACTGGCGACATCGCCGACCATGAGACGGTCGGGCGGGTCATCGCCCCCGGCACCGACGCGGTGTTCCATCTCGCGGCGATCGTCAGCGGCCAGGCCGAGGCCGACACCGATCTCGGCTACCGCGTCAATCTCGACGGTACCCGCGCCGTGCTCGATGCCTGCCGCGCGTTGCGCAGCACGCCGCGGCTGGTCTTCGCCAGCTCGCTGGCGGTCTATGGCGGCGCGCTGCCATCGGCAGTCGGCGATGACACCGCGCTGACGCCGCAAACCTCCTACGGCACCCAGAAGGCGATCGGCGAGCTCCTGGTCAACGACTACAGCCGCAAGGGTTTTGTCGATGGCCGCGCGGTTCGCCTGCCGACCGTCGTGGTGCGGCCGGGGCGCCCGAACCGCGCCGCCTCGACCTTCGCCTCCTCGATGATCCGCGAGCCCTTGGCCGGCCAGGATGCGATCTGCCCGGTATCGCCCGACACGGTGATGGCGCTCGCCTCGCCGCGGCGCATCGTCGCCGGGCTGGTGCATGCGCTCGGCATTGCGGGCGAGGCGTTCGGGGCGAGCCGGTCATTGCAGCTCCCCGGATTCTCGGTGTCGGTCGGCGAGATGGCGGCGGCATTGCGCCGCGTCGGCGGCGAGGCGGCTTATGTCCGGCTCCACTGGCGGCCCGATCCGCAGATCCAGGCGATCATCTCGAGCTGGCCGCCGTCTCTCGCGACGCCGCGCGCCGAGGCGCTCGGCTTCGGCCGCGACAATGGCATCGATGCGGTCGTGCAGGCTTTTATCGAAGACGATCTGCCGTTGCAGAAGCAGCTCGCCGGCTGAGCAATACGGCCGGCGCGGAATGATGCGTCGCTGGCATAGCTTCACCGTCAATCTCGGGCTGGTGCTGGCGAGCACCCTGCTGTTTCTCGGGTTTTGCGAGCTCGTCGTGTTCCGGCTGGTGTGGCTGGCAAGCGATGCGCCGGTAAATGCCTTTGTCGATGGCGTCGTCCGCTACAAGCCGAACCAGCAGGGCGTCTGGCGGGTGCGCGACGAGATCGCCGCGCCGTACCGGATCAACGCCGAGGGCTGGAATTCCGGGATCGGCGACTATGCCGTGGCGCGCCGGCCGGGGATCGCGCGCATCGCGGTGGTCGGCGACAGCTTTGTCGAGGCGTTGCAGGTGCCGCATGACCGCAGCCTCGGCGAACGGCTCGCAGGCGAACTCGGCGGCGCCAATCACCCTGTTGAGGTCTATCGTTTCGGCATTAGCGGCGCACCGATGAGCCAGTATCTGCAGATGACCGAACGCGAAGTGGTGCGCTACCGGCCGGACTGGGTCGTCGTGATGATCGTCCACAACGATTTCGACGAATCGTACAAATTCAAGCCGGGGCGCTACACATCGAGCTTTCTGAAACTGCGCGTCGAAGATGGCCGGGTGACTGGTGAGATCCCGCCTGAGCCCTGGCAACCCACGGCGGTCGAATGGCTGCGGCAGACCGCGACCGCCCGGTTTTTCCTCTATCGCTGGCAGGTCCGGCCGGAGTTCCTGGTGGATCTGTTGCTGCCCCGCGCCCACGCCGCGCTCAGCGGCTACGCGGCCAATAGCGACATCGAGGCGATCCTAACGGACCGGCCCGGCGTCGAAGCCGTTACCGATTACCTGTTCGGCCGGCTCGACGCGGTCGCGCGCGGGATGGGCGCGCGGCTGCTGCTGGCGATGGATGGCCACCGCCTGGCGATCTACCGCGGCACCGATAGCCCGGCCCTGGCGCTCAATCGCATCGCCGAGGAAACCGCGCAGCGGCGCCACATCCCGTTTGTCGATCTCCAGCCGGTATTCGCCGCCGATTGGCAGAGCGAGCATCGCCGTTTCGATTTCGACGCCGACGGCCATTGGAACGAGCATGGCCATGCCGTCGCCGCCGCCGCGATTGGCCGGGCGCTTCGCTCTCTCTCGCGTCAATTCGAACCGGACTGAGCGCCGCCCTCGGTGAAACGGCGATAGAATTGGCTCGACATGACCGCATTGGCCGCTTCCTCGTGACCGATCGCGCTCCAATGCCCATCGTCCGGAAAGTCGAACACCGCGCTGTCCCGCTGATGGCGGCGGACGAACCATTCCTGCATGTCCTGCACTTCGTAGCCGCGGCGGCGAGCTTCGGCGATCAGAAACTCCCGCATCGTCCCGAAGAAGCTGTGGCGGTCGGCCTCGACCTGATTGGGCTCATAGCTTCGATACCCATCCATCAGGAACAGGATGTGCGATGCCGGAAGCCCGACGCGCTCCGGCAGATGATCGAGAACCCAGAGGGTCGCGCGCTGCGACAGCTCGATCCGCTGCGGGTCGGCATCGCTGGCGGTATTGCCGACGAACGCGGGTGACTCCGCCTTCGCCCTGGCGATCGGCTCAGTGAACCACAAGCGCAGCTGATCCAGCCCATGGGTCAGCCGGTTCACGACCGGCGAAACGCTGCCGATGTTGAAGAAGACATACCGCGCGAGCGCGGAATGGCGCAGCAGGCTGCGCGGCCAAGTCGGGTGATAGTCGATCAGCATCGGACTCAGCCCGCCGTCTGCTCCTTCAGTGAAATAATGGAATGCGGGAGCTTGCTTGTACCGCAGCAGCATCTCGTCGAAATCGTTGCCGACGACGTTGATCACCAGCCATTCCGCGCCGAACTGCTGCCGCGCGTAAATCGCGTAGTAGAGGTAATCGAGCAGCGAGCTGCCGGACGAGCCGAAGCTGTAGACCCGCCTGTTTCCGTTCTGCTGGCCGGAAAGCCGGCCCTGCAGTGTCAGCGGATACGGCACCATGCCAGCCTCGATATAGCTGTCGCCGATCACCGCCAGCAGCGGCCGCTTATCACGGGTGTCGTAATCCTGGTCGTTGACGAAGCCATAATTGTTGACATGGCCGCGGTTGACGTTGGTCAGGAACGGTCCGTGCGAAAAAAGGAAGTCGCGGTTTGGATGAAAGCGGATGACCGGGTTCTCGGCGTCGACCGGCTGCACCTCATAGCCGGTATGGACCGGCAGCAACCGGCAGATGCCCTCGGCGAGGGCGAGCCACAGCAGCGAGCTGCCGACGAACAGGAGAAACGATTTGCGGAATTCGGCGGCCATGCCTCGATGTCGTCGCTGCTAGCGACCGCTTCTCGTCTCGCCGCACAGCACCGGGGCCAGCTCGCGCGCCAGAAAGCGCCCGATATGGGCCGAGCCGGCCGGGTTGGTGTGGATGGCGTCGGCGAACTCGCTCGAACCAAAATCGATCCTGTCCGCGAGATCGATGCAGGTCTCGCCGGTGTCACGGCAGAACCCCAACGTCGCCTGGTTGATCGCATCGACGGCGGCGGCATGGTGGGCGCCATCCGACCCGACGATCTGCTGCCAATGCCCATCCACCTGGCGGCCGTCCATGCGCCGCTGCGTGATGTAGATCGGCCGCGCGCCGAAATCGCGGATCAGCCGGGTGAGCCGGCCCAAGCGCCGGCGATAGGCTTCCACCTTCGGTGCTACCGTCGCGGCGAAATCGGATGGCAGGCTGGCCGGCTCCCACCGCGTGCCCGCGGTGATCGGCAGCTCGTCATGGATGAGCTGGTTCTCCCGTGCCTGCCACCAGCCGCGCAACGCGATTTGCAGCCGGTGCAATGCGCTGCGCGCTGCGATGTAATGCTCGATCTGCCGCCATTGGCTCTTGTAGCGCACCGACTTCTCGTACCATGCCGCTTTCGGGTTCACCGCCGCGTCGTTGATCCCGACATAGACCAGCATGAAGCGCGGTTTCAGTCCCGGCACCCGGTCGAACCAGCCGTTGAAGCTGGCGATGTCGCCGACCGTCGAATAGCCGTCGACCCCCGCATTGGCGATCGTGATCGGACAATCGCTCTGCCGCAGCCCGGCTTCGAGCTGCGCCGTCCAAATGTCCTTGTCGTCGATATAGCGCTCGGCCGTCGTGCTGCCGCCGAGCGCCAGCACGTCGATCCGCGCCGGATCGGCCGGCCCGCCGCGGAAGCCGTATTCATTGCGGCTGTTGGTGATCGTGGTGCCGGGCGGGTAGAGCGGGCTCGACCGCACCTCGACCCGCCCCGGGTTGGCGTCGAGCATACTGACGGCGCCCGGCCCGTCGAGCCAATAGCCGAACCACAATTCCACCGGGATCAGCAACAGGACGAGCAGCAGCAGGTTGATGCCGACGATCCTTGCCGCCGATCGCAGCAGCGCCAACGAACGCCTTGCCGGTCCGGCGGTCGAAGCTTCGTTCGTCAGCGGCGTCTCGATCGGGCTTGTCCGATCCGGAAGAGGCTCAGACGGCATCGGCACCGTAGTAGAGCATCACGGTGTGCTTCGCCTCGGCGAAGAACAGCCAGCGCTCGACGACGAGGCCGAGCGCCGCGCTCAGCACCGCCAGCGCGGCGGCGACGGCGGCGGTCATGCCGGAACCGAGCAGCGCGATCAGGCTCAACAGGGCGGGCAGCACAAAGCCGGCAACCCGGGCGATCAGGCGCAGCCTGGTCTTGTGCTTGCGCGCGATGCGGAACCCCATCTCCTGCAGCAGGTAATTGTCCTGGGTATGCGGCGGTTCGAGCATGCGCACCCGGCCGCGGCGGCCGAGGCCCGTCGCGCTCGCGACGGTGCTCGGCGCGGAATTCGTGTCGATGAAGCGCCAATAGGCTTCCTTGCTCCACCACGCGGCGAGCACCACCAGCAAGGCTAGGAGCGGCGTGCCGACCGGGCGCACCACCCAGAAGCGGATGATCAGGTCGAGCAGCAGAAAGCCGGCCATCAGGCCGAGCGCGAAATAGTTCGGCACGACCCAGCGATTGTGCCATTGCCGGATCGGCTTCAGCGACGCGTAGATCATGCCGGTGCAGGCGATCGTCACCGCGGCGCAGATTGCGGCGAGAAAGCCGCACAGCCCGACCACCCCGTCGGTCACGCCGAAGAAGATCCAGCCGATCCCGAAGACCGCGGCCGGCACGAAGGTCATCACCGACATGACCCCCTCGCGCGACAGCCACGACGAGCGCCATTGCGAGAAGGCGCGCCAGGCCCGCTCGGGATGGCCGAGATGGAACGCCGAGGAGGCGAGACCGGCTGCCGCCAGCACAAACGCGGTCGCCAACGCGACAAAGCCGAACCCGCTGCTCTCGGGCAGCAGCCCGAGCGGCACCGCAAGACCGAGCAGCAGCAACAGCGCAAACCCCGCACCCGACGCGGTCGTGAAAAAGACGATCGAGAGAGCCGGATGCATTTCCCCCACCTCACCCCGGCCCTCTCCGCCCCCAGGGGCGGAGAGGGAGTTGTCGCGGCGCAGTAATGCCCTCTCCGCCCTTTAGGGGGGAGAGGGAGGGGACCCGTTGCGCAGCAACGGGGAGGGTGAGGTGGGAAGGGTGGAATACGGCCATTGCCCAGAGGATATCGTCACCGCGACAGGAGCCGGTCGACCCAGCGCAGCAGCGGGTTGGCGGCATCGCTGTCGCGCTGCGCTTCGGCGACCAAGGCGGTCAGCGGCGCCGGCGCGCGATCCTCGCCATAGGGCCGTCCGCGGCGCGGCGGCAGGTATTTGTTGACGGGCCGATAGCCGAGCTCGGGCATCAGATCGGCGCCGCCGCGCGCCGCGACCAGTTCGGAAACCTCCGAGTTCGGGTCTCCGAGATCGCCGAAAAACCGCGCCTTGGTCGGGCATACCATGACGCAGGCCGGCTGGCGCTCCTCGGGGGCGAGGTTCGCGTTGTAGATACGGTCGATGCACAGCGTGCATTTTTTCATGACACCCGCATCGGCGTCGAACTCGCGCGCCCCGTAAGGGCAGGCCCAGGAGCACAGCTTGCAGCCGATGCACAGGCTCTCATTGACCAGCACGATGCCGTCCTCGGCGCGCTTGTACGAGGCGCCGGTCGGACAAACCGTCACGCAGGCGGGCTCCTCGCAGTGCAGGCAGGATTTCGGGAAATGCACGGTGCACGCGCTGTCCCCCTCGCCCTCCTCGAAGGAATGGATGCGGTTGAACCAGACGCCCCAGGCATCGTCGCCATAGGCGTTGAAATCGGGCAATGGCGCCATGTGCCCGCCGGTGTTCCATTCCTTGCAGGCGGTGGCGCAGGCGTGACAGCCGACGCAGATGTCGAGATCGATGACGAGCCCGAGCTTCTTCTGGCCGGGGTAGGTCTGCGGCAGGTCGGTCATTCCGCGGCGTCCTGTTGCTCGTCGCGGCGGAAGCGGGCGCCGTAGCGGACGATGTCGGGCGGCGGCGACAGCGAGCGCGGATGCGCGGCCGCCGCGAAGCGAGGCGCGCTGTGGCCGGCTTCTGCGGGCGCCGCCTTCTCGATGCGCACCCGCAGATCATACCACGCCGCCTGTCCGGTGATCGGGTCGGCGTTCAGCGTCGTGTCGCCATCCTGGGCCGGCAGGATGTCGCCGATCAGGTGGTTCAACAAAAAGCTCTTGGTGAATTCCGGCGAGTCCGCGGCCAGGTTCCAGGCACCGGAGCGCTTGCCGATCGCGTTCCAGGTCCACACCGTGTTCGGGTTGACCCCGTCCATCAGCTTCAGCTGGGCCTCGATCCGCCCGGCATGGCTCGATACCCACACCCAATCATCGTCGGCGAGGCCGAGGGCGCGGGCGGTGCCCCGGTTCATGAACAGGCGGTTCTGGCCGAGGATCTGGCGCAGCCAGGCATTCTGCGAGTGCCAGGAATGATACATCTGCATCGGCCGCTGGGTTATCGCGTGCAACGGAAAGCCGCCGGGGTCGGCGCGCGTCTCCTCGAACGGCGCATACCAGAAGGGCAGGGGGTCGAAATAGGTGTCGATGCGCGCCCGGTGCTTGTCGGGCGGCTGCACCGCGCCATGCCCCTGCGCCGCCAGGCGGAAGCGCTGCAACGGCTCGACATAGAGCTGCAAGACGATAGGCTCGGGCGCCGGGATCAGCCCCATCGCCGTCGCGGTTTCGAGATAGGCCTTGTTGGCGTGCTTGAAGAACAGCTGTTCGGGCGGTAGCTCGAACTTCCAGAAGCAGCCGTTCGCAATATAGCGTTCGAGTTGCTGCGGGTTCGGCGCGCCCTTGCCGTGTGCCTCGCCATCGGCGCCGCGCCAGCCGGCGAGCGGGCCGATGCCAGGGGTGCGTTCGTGCAAGGCGATGTAATCCTTGTAGCCGCCGGGATAGCGCGGCGCGCCCTCCGGCGTCACAAAGGCGGGCAGACCGAGCCGGGCGCCGATTTCGATCAGCACGTCCTGGAACGGCCGCACGTCGCGGTCGGGGGCGATGACCGGCTGGCGGATCGCGTCCCCCGGCCCGTCGGGGCCGCCGATCGGTCGGTCGAGCAACGAGATGCAGTCCCACCGTTCGAGATAGGTCGTGTCCGGCAGGATCAGATCGGCGTAGGCGACGGTCTCGGAATAATAGGCGTCGGAATAGATGATATGCGGGATCTTGTACTCGCCGCTCGCTGGGTCCTTGTCGGTCAGCAGGCGGATCGTCTCGGTGGTGTTCATCGCCGAGTTCCACGCCATGTTGGCCATGTACATGAACAGCGTGTTGATCGGGTAGGGATCGCCGGTCGCGGCATTGCGGATCAGCATGTGCATCAGCCCATGCGCGGCGATCGGTGCCTCCCACGAGAACGCCTTGTCGATGCGCTGCGGCCGGCCGTCGCCGTCGACGATCAAATCCTCGGGCGACAGCACGTAGCCGAGCGGCGCCCCGGCCAGCGGCGTGTCGGCGGCGACCTGGCCGGGCTTGCCGGCCGGTTTCGGGCCGGGCGGCGCCGGCTTCGGATACGGTGATTTATAGCGCCAGCCGCCCGGCACATCGATCGTGCCGAGCAATATCTGCAGCAGGTGCAAGGCGCGGCAGGTCTGGAAGCCGTTGGAATGCGCCGAGATGCCGCGCATCGCATGGATCGATACCGGCCGCCCGCGCATCGATGAGTGTTCGCGCCCGGCCCAATCGGTCCACGCCACCGGAATTTCGATCTGTTCGCCGAACGCGGTGGCGGCGATCTCGCCGGCGATCCGGCGGATCGTCTCGGCCGGGATGCCGCAGACCGGCGCGACGGCCTCCGGCGCGTGGCGCGCATCGAGATAGCGCTCAGCGATCAGCTGAAACACCGGCACGGCGCGGCGCCCGTCGGGCAGCCTCGCCTCGCCGACGACCCTCGCCTCGACCCCGGCCCGCATGCCGCTCGCCAGCCCGCCCGAGCCCTCGAGCACCAGAGGTTCGCCCGCTTCGCTGCGCGCGAAGAGGCCGTCATCGGCGGTGCCCGGCGCCTGGATCACCAGCCACCCGGCGTTGGTGTAGCGGCCGAGGTAGTCGAGATCGACCTTGTCGGCGCGCAACAGCTCGTGGATCAACGACAGCACGAACAGCCCGTCGGTGCCGGGCCGGATGCCGATCCACTCATCGGCGATTGCCGAATACCCGGTGCGCACCGGGTTGATCGAGATGAATTTGGCGCCGCGCCGGCGCAGCCCGGACAAGGCCAATTTGATCGGGTTCGAATCATGGTCCTCGGCGATCCCGAACATCAGAAAGAGGCGGGTGCGCTCCCAATCCGGCTCGCCGAATTCCCAGAAGCTGCCGCCCATCGTGTACATGCCGGCGGCCGCCATGTTGACCGAGCAGAAGCCGCCATGCGCCGCGAAATTCGGTGTCCCGAACTGGGTTGCCCAGAACCCGGTCAGCGATTGGCTCTGGTCGCGGCCGGTAAAGAAAGCCAGCTTCCTCGGATCTTCGGCGCGGATCTTTGACATCCATTCAACCGCTGTCGCGATCGCCTCCTCCCACTCGATCTCGCGAAATTCGCCCGCGCCGCGCTCGCCGACCCGCAGCAGCGGCTTCGACAGCCGCGCCGGGGAATAGTGCTGCATGATCCCCGAGGCGCCCTTGCCGCAGATCACGCCGTGATTGACCGGATGGTTCGGGTTGCCCTCGATGAAGCGGATGCCGCCGTCGCGCAAATGCACTTTGATGCCGCAGCGGCAGGCGCACATGTAGCAGGTGGTGTATTTGACCTCGTCGGAGATTTTGGGCGAGGTGTCGATCGCCTCCTTGGGCGACCAGTAGTCATGCCACCGTTCGAGAAGGTTCATCCTGCCCATCATATATGAACGATTACCGGCCACGCCTGCCGACGAAGGAGCTGCCCTAGGGCTGCTTCTGCTGGCTGCTGCCGACGTCCGCCGCTTGCGGCGCGTTCTCGACCGGCAGCCCCTGCTCGCGATAGAACCGAACAGCGCCGGGATGCAACGGCGCCGAGAGCCCGTTCAGTGCCTGGTCGAGCTGGATGCGCTTGCCGAGCGGGTCGAGCGCGTCGAGCAGTCTTCGTGTTCCCGGATGCCATAGCGACTGGGTTATCGCATAGACGAGGTCCTCGTCGATATCGGCATTGACGAGCCACAGCGCGTAAAAGCCGAGCGATACCGTCTCGCCATCGACGCCGGGATAAAGCCCGGCCGGGATCACCGCCCGGTGATAAAAAGCAAAGTCCTTTTTGAGCCGATCGAGCAGCGGATCCTCGAACGGGACGAGGCGGATCGGGATCGTCGAGGCGAGGTCGCGTATCGCCGGGATCGGATAGCCGCCGACCAGAAAGAACGCATCGATCTCGCCGCTTTTCAACTCCTCGGCGGCGGGGCCGGGCCGCAGGAACTTACGGATCAGATCTTTCTCGCGGAACCCCGCGGTCGACAGGAAGACGGCCGCGTCCGCTGCCGTCCCCGACCCCGACTCGCCGATCGAGACGCGCTTGCCCTTGAGGTCGGCGAGCTTGTGAATCGGGCTGTCGGCGCGCACCACCAGATGGGCCGCCTCCGGAAACAGGCTGGCAATCGTCCGCAATTTCCGTTGCGCACCCGGCTCGGCGAAGAGCTTGGTGCCGTGATAGGCCCAGCCCGCCAGATCGGCCTGGGCGAAACCGGATTCGATCTGGCCACTGTTGATCAGGCGGAGGTTTTCGAGCGAGCCGGGGGTCGCCTGGGCCACGGCTACCAGGCCGGGCACGCCGCAGCTGCCGCCATGACCGCAAGCCGGACCGACTGCCGGGCCTGAGATGGCGCCGGCGACGACGCCACCGATTTCGAAGAAGCTGCCGCCGGTCGCCGCCGTGCCGATCCGGAAAAAGCGTGCCTCGGGCGCGGTCGCAGCAATAGCCAGGGCCGCGATGCACACGGCCATCATCAAAAGCAAGCTGGCGCAGGCCAAGCCGCGCCAACAATACTTCCGGATTGCGATAATCGTCTCACGCGGTGAGACAGCCATGGAGGATGACACCATGCTTCTTCGGGGATTGCAACCTAACCGTAGGAGCTAGATTTTGCCGCGAGGCCGATCTCGATTAGCCTCGCGGCGCTCGTTCTGTGCCGAGGAACCGCGATGCCCAATGCCGTTGAGCCGATCGACCTGCGCTCGGATACCGTGACCCGGCCCTCGCCGGCGATGCGGCGGGCGATGGCGGAAGCGCCGGTCGGCGACGATCAATATGGCGAAGACCCCTCGGTCAACCGGCTGCAGCAGCGGATCGCCGCGTTGCTCGGCAAGGAGGCCGGGCTGTTCGTGCCGAGCGGCACGATGGCCAACCAGATCGCGCTGAAAGTGCTGACCCGGCCGGGCGACGAGGTGATCCTCGGCCAGGACGCCCACATGATGTGGCATGAATCCGGGGCGGGGGCGGCCAATTCCGGCGTCCTGTTCACCCCGATCGGCGATGGCGGCCGGTTCCCCGCGGCGGATTTCCGCGCCACGCTGAAACCGCCCGGTCATATCGTGTTGCCGCCGACCGGGCTGGTGGCGATCGAGAACACCCACAATCTCGGCGGCGGCGTCGTGTTTCCCCAGGCGGATGCCGTGGGGGTTTGTATCGCGGCGCGCGAGGCCGGCATTGCCTCCTATCTTGACGGCGCCCGGCTGTTCAATGCGGCCGCCGCCACGGGACTCAGCCTCGCCGAGCTGGCGCGGCCGTTCGATCTCGTCTCGGTCGCGTTGTCGAAGGGGCTGGGCTGCCCGGTCGGCAGCGTGCTCGCCGCCGACAGCGCGACGATCGTCCGCGCGGTGCGGGCCCGCCGCATGTTCGGCGGCGCAATGCGGCAATCCGGCATTCTGGCCGCCGCCGGGCTGTACGCGCTCGACCATAATGTGGCGCGGCTCCGAGAGGACCACGCCAACGCCCGGTTGATCGCCGGGCGGCTCGCCGGCCTTGCCGGCATCGTGCTCGACCTCGCCACGGTGCAGACGAACATCGTGATCTTTCGGCTGGGCGCGGGCCTGCCTGACGCGGCGGCGGTCGCGGCGCGCGCCCGGGAGGCCGGCGTGCTGGTCTCGGCGCTCGGCCCGCGCATCGTGCGGGCGGTGACGCATCTCGACGTCAGCGCCGAGCAGTGCCGCGATGCCGCCGATCGCCTCGCGGCGATCATCGAGGGCGGTTGACCGGCGCCTCGGGGTTGCGTTTCTTCAGCAGGTATTTTTGCTCGCCGGTCAGGACGCGCTCGTTCTTCTGGTTGTGTACGCTGACCGCGATCGTTACGATTCCGGTGGTGCGCTGTGAGGTCAGCGCCGCGATGGCGAGGCTCGGGTACAGCGTGTCGCCGGGATAGACCGGTTTCAGGAATTGCGACGATTGCTCGATGAACGCGATCAGCGAGTCGCCGATCACATGGGCGAAGGTGCCGGCGCCAGCGGCGGTGAAGCACAGCACCTGAAACCCGTGTGCCAGCGGGCCGGGATGGCCGCGCTCGCGGCAATATTCGACATCGTAATGGATCGGGTGGTTGTCGGCCGATACCGTCTGAAAGGCGGCGAAATTGGCTTCGGTGACGGTGCGGCTCGGAATGTAGAAGCGCTCGCCGACCGTCAGATCCTCGAAGAACCGGCTCTCTGGAAAGCGGTGCTGCCGCCGGTCGAAACCCTCGCTGTCAGCCATGTGATCGCTCCGCTCTTGCCATCGCGATGCCGCATCAAGAGGGCGGGGGCAGGGCGCGTCAACCTCAGAGCATCGGGCGTCCGCCGGTTACCGGGATCATCGTGTCGGTGATAGAGCTGCCGTCATTGCTGGCGAGCAGCACATAAGCGGGCGCCAATTCGGCCGGCTGGCCAGGCCGGCCGCGCGGCGTGTTCTTGCCGATCTCGGGTCCATTCGCGGCGTAAGTTGCGTGCACGAACCACAGGATCAGTGCCGCGTCGGCCGCCCGCGACTTCTAATGGCGGTAGGCGGCAAGGAGAACGATCAATCCGATCGCGATCAAGCTGACAAACGAGTAGAAGCCCATGACTGTTAGATCGAGCATGGACATGCCGCCCTCCTGTCCGAGAAGCGAGCCCGTCAGCGGAAATTGTTACTTATTGAGGGGCTCGCTTGATCCGGTCAGTCAAACGGATCGCCCGTGAAGGCCTCGTGAATCGCCGCGGCTTGGCGGGGGACACGCGACTTGGGAAAGTCTGTAGTGGACCGGATGCAATAACTGACCAAACTGGCGGACTGAAAAGGGGCATCTTCCGCTGCGAAGCCGCCGGATGTGTCCGCCACACGCCGCGCGAGCGGTTGGCAGGGAAGCTGCGACGAAAGCCGCCAACGGGCGTATGGTTGTGCTGAGGCTTCGTCAAAAAAGATGGGAGTTGCACATTTGCTCCAACTCTCTCTGTTCGGACCGGTCACGCTCCGCTCCAACGACCGCGAGATAAGGATCAAGAGCCTCAAGCTGCGTGCGATGCTTGGATATCTTGCGCTCAGCGACTCGCTGCTTGAGACACGCGAGAGATTGGTCGGTCTGCTCTGGAGCGAATCGGCGGAGCCGCAGGCCCGGGCCGTGCTGCGGCAGGTTACCCGCGAGCTACGTGAGATTTTTTCGGACGCCGGCTCTGATGGACTTCACGTCAGTTCGTACCAAATCGGCTTTGTGCGGGGGGCAATTGATGTAGACGTGTGGGCCGTGCTCGGAGCTGCCGAAGCAGCCGAGGTGCATCCGTTATTGCTCGAGCGTCCGCACTTGGCGGATGACCTGCTGGCCGGGCTGGAGGACCTCGATCCAGCCTTTAGGGCATGGGTGCTCGCCAAGCGTCATACTCTGAATGATCGCCTGTCGCGGGCCTTGGAAAATGCCCTCGCCAAGCAATCACGCGATCCGCGCGACGAAGGCCGTGTTGCGGAAGCCATCCTAAATCTCGATCCCACTCACGAGGAGGCATGTCGACGGTTGATGCGCGCCTACGCCAGCGCTGGCAATACGGCGCGGGCGCTGAGTTCCTATAGATCGTTGTGGGATCTGCTGGACAAAGATTACGACATGGAGCCCTCGCTAGCCACGCAGCAGTTGGTGGCCGAGATAAAGATGGGGGCCTTCGAGTCCGATCGGCCGATACAGGGCCTGAGTACTGGACTGCACGTTGAGAGCCGAGCGGCGGCAATTCCGGAGCCGCCTCAGCCGATGCCCGTTCACACCATGCCTTCGACGAATCTGGGGATGCGGCTGTTGCTCTCGTTCCCACCGGTTGACGTTCGGGAGGTTGGTGCAGACAAATCGCATCTCGTGCTCGGCTTTCGACGGCTCCTGATTGCGTCGCTAGTCAGGTTCCGAGAGTGGGGTATTACGGATGCGCCATTCCCCGGGCCAATCGACGCGCACCGAGAAGGCGGCGCCCGCTACGAAATACAGATGTACTCGAACCAATCCCAAGGCTCTGTCCGACTAACGATTATGTTAAAGGAGTTGGACACCGACCTTTACATTTGGACCGATGGGTTCGAGCTCGAACTAACCAATTGGTTTGACTCGCAAGTACGGGTCGTTCGCCGCATCGCAATGGCGCTTAATGTTCACCTATCGGCTGAGCGGCTGCGCCGGTTTTCGGAACGACCCGACATCTCGCTCGGAGTCTATGACAAATGGCTGCGCTGCCAAACGTTGGTCCGCACATTCGACCCGCAGCACTGGAAGCGTTTGGCAAGCCAATTCGCCGAAATCATCGCGGCCGCGCCGGGGTTTGTTCCGGCCTATTGCGGCTTGGCGGACTTGCATACCATCGAGCACATTGCGCATCCTGGCATATTTCGCGCTCGAGATCGCGAGCAGAAGGCGCTGGAACTCGCGAGAGAAGCCGTCCAGCTAGACCCATCCGACATGCATGCCCATCGCTGCCTCGCCTGGGCACATGCGATGGCGAAACAGTACGGGCAGGCTGAGTTGCATATCCAGGTGGCCTGTGACCTGAACCCGAGCGATTCCTGGACTGCAATCTCAGCGGCGTTGCTGTTCGCCTTCTGCGGCAAGATCGAGCAGGCATCCGTGCTCGGCCATACGGCGCTCGATTTGACGCTCGCGCCGAGCCGAACGCATTGGGCTTACCAGGCCGACATCCAGTTTCTAATTGGGGATTACGCGGCGGCAGTCGACGCAGCGGACCGCGCCCAAGATGTCCTCTGGGGGGTGGCGGCCTGGCGAACGGCGGCGCTCGCCCATCTGGGCCGCGGCGCGGAGGCCGCTGCCGAAGGCCAGCGGTTCTTGTCGCGCACCCGCGCCAATTGGTTTGGTCCGGAGCCGCCAACCGACGAGAAAATCGTCCAATGGCTGCTTCATCTCTATCCGCTCCGCCGTCGCGAAGATTGGGAGCGTTTTCGCGACGGCCTGCGAGCGGCTGGTTTACCTACACGGCGGACGGAGCACTACGGCTGATCCGCGCAGCCGAACCGCTAGCAGCACTCGTTGACCGAGTACTCGCCGATGCGTCTGGCCGCGAAATCCAATAATACCGCCTGCGACAGTCGAGCCCGTGTCGCTCCTGCAAAGGCGATGTCGTAGAAGTGCGGCAACGGATAGACATCACCAGGGGGATGCCGGACGGTTTGCAACCGCTCCTCCAGCATGGCCTCCGTGGGGAGCGCTATCCGGATCGGGTCATTGTTGTGGGGATAGTCCCAGAACTCGACTGCCCTTGTATCCGGACCGTCGACTTTTGCCTCGACGCCCTTGGCCGCCAGCAGCGTTTTGAGGTCTCGGACAGTCGTCGGGCGAGGTGTTTGGGGGTTGCGAATCCAGGTCAGGACGAGATTGCCCCAGTTCAACCAGTTGTCGTCTTTATCGACGATTTCAATGCGCATCGCGGCGTCTCCATAGAAGGGTTGACGTTAGGTGGACCTCGTGTAGCCACTTATTATTGGTCTACTGAGCGTGAATCGAGCGTGAGTTGGGAGGTTGCGAATGGCAGAGCAACAGAACCCCCTTGCCGCCCATTTGAAAGCCGCGGCAGCGGCGTTGACTTCCGATGCCACGCTTGCCGGGCTCAGCGCCGATGATTCCAGGATACTTCGTTACCTTGGTTATGACGATGGCAATGCGGCCGAAGCCGAGGGACGTGCGCGGATGCTGCGCGCTGCGGCCACACTCCACCGCCTCTTCCTTCTGCCGGTACCGGACGCCCCTGGGGCGGTGTTTTTTGGTGGCGAGGCCGATCCCGCGCTTCTCGACCCACGGCAGGCGGGCTCGCCAATCGGCAGTCTTGCCGGTTCCGGGCTGTCACCGCAGCGGGCGTTCGAGGCCTGTGTCGGCGAGGGCATCGAGTATCTGAGCCAGTTTGTCAGGGCCGACGATGCAATAGAGTTTGGCCCGTTCACGAATTGCCGCGAGATATACGATCCGGAAACCCGCCGCTTCATCTCCGCGGTGCTCGCCTTCACAAAGGTCGATTCCGGCGATTCGATCGCTTGGATTACCACTCGGCGGGTGAGAGACGGCGCGGCAGTGCAGTTCCCGGTCGATCTCTGCTGTCGGCGGCCAGCGTCGCAGCAGGATTTCATGCCCCCGCTCAAACTAAGCACGGGCTGCGCAGCCGGGGTGACGGTCGAAGCAGCCGCCTCGCGCGCGGCGCTTGAGCTCGTCGAGCGGGACGCGGTGGCACTGTGGTGGCGCGGCGGCCGTCGCGGACGTCCGATCGGCGGCGATAGTGCCGCCGGGCGCGAGGCTGCCGAGTTGCTTGTCCAAATGCGGCAGGGCAAAGCAGATCGACAAAGCTGGCTGCTG
>Ga0210400_10000942_pt1 | contig 29901 bp, 23 predicted proteins | sample IncBWH26MmetaG_FD_155456 | JGI IMG/M metagenome (GOLD analysis project Ga0210400, IMG submission 155456) | Forest soil microbial communities from Barre Woods Harvard Forest LTER site, Petersham, Massachusetts, United States - Inc-BW-H-26-M | ecosystem: Environmental > Terrestrial > Soil >... | reverse complement strand
TCAAGGCTGTGGAATTGCCAGTGAGGATTGCCCTCGTATCTTCGAACGTTTCTTCCGGGGCCACAATATTGGAGGCAGCGAAAGCCGCAGCGGCGGGCTTGGACTCGCGATTGCGAAGGCTATCGTCGAGGCACAGGGAGGATCGATTGAGTGCAACAGCGTTCTCGGCTCGAGCACGACTTTTGTCGTAACCTTGCCCTTCGTGGCAATCCCGCCCGTTCGGATCGAGAACTGGGGCAGTACTGCGGAAACCGACAATCGCGCCGCAGAATCTTCTGCAGTTGCTTAGCGTCCGTAGATCATCAAGCGGAACGTTCCCGGAGCAGGCACTCGCTCCGATTCCGGGTGAGGCTCTTCTGGAGTGGCAGGTGGCGGGGGGCCGAAGTCGGCCGTGTCCACGAACAGGCGGTGAGTACTGGTATCCAAGCCCATCGTCTTAGCGCCGAATTCCGTTTTCACCGTCTCAACTTCGGTGAATTTGTCCGGGGTGTCTTCATGGAATATGTGAATCGCTTCTCGAGTCGAGGCGTATAGCAGCCCAGAGTTGCCATCGAAAATAATCGTGTCGACGCCCGTGGTTATGGGAAATGATTGAACGACCTTGCCGCTATCGGCATTCATAATTGCCAAGATTTTATTGCGCCCCCCGATAAACAAGCGCCGATGTTCCGCATCCATCGCCAGCGCGGTCGGCGTTCCGGCTGGCGCAATTGGCCACCGGGTTTTGATTTTGAGCGTCCGGGAATCGAGGGCTACGACTTCGTCGGTGTTTTCAATGTTGTCGTAGATCATTCCATTGCCATCAGCGGCGGCGAATTCTGCGCGCCCGCCCATGGGAACTGTCGCGACTACGGCCGCAGTTGCGGGATCGATAACGCTCGAATCCTTTGTGTTGCCGTTAAATGTAAAAATATGCTTCGACGCCGGGTCGTACATGATGCAATCAGGATTTCCGCCGGTCTTGATGTCGCCCAACGTCTTCAGGCTTTTCAGATCGAAAATCACTACGTGATCGCCCCCGCCATCGCTGATGAATCCCTTGCCCAGGTCTTTTAACAGCAAAGTTCCGTGGGCCAGTTTCAATCCAGGGATGGTTCCTATCACCGAATAGTCGTCTGCGTTCACCACCATGACTTCGGTGCCGTGCGAAAGGTAAACTCGCCGTTCCGCCGCATCGACCGTTATGTAGTCAAAGTATTCCCGCTTCGCATCTTTTACTGCACTCCCCAAAGGCACCTTTTTCAGCAGGTGATACCCCCCGAAATGTTCGGTGGCGAAAGAAGGGACCGCAAAGATCAGTGAACACACTACGGCGGCGAGCGCACGTGCGGAGAGCTGATTCATGAGGCTAAACTCCTTTTGTCGAAATCTGTTGTCCCGATGCTGGCCGCATTCGTCGGCCCATCGGGGTTCATTTGCCAGGAGAGTCTACTAAAGTCTGAGGTTCAAAAAATGCGATAAACAAAAGTTAATTCTTTATTCATACCCACTTCAGGCAGAAGGTGTAGGCTTCAGACCGATCGAGAATCGCTCCTGCGGCCCGCCACGGAGAATCGAAGGAGTCTGCTATGCGGAATTATGAAGGACTCGTGTGCCGAGTCCTGATTTTATGCGCAGCCAGTGTCATGTGGGTGTGCTCGTTGGCCGGTCAGGAGAGGCAGGACGATAGATCAGTCGTCCAAGCCGAGAATGAAGTGCTCAAGGTGGAGCAGTCTAGAGACAAGGCCCTGCAGGAGCGCGATGTGGCCCTGCTTGATAAGATTTATTCGGACCAGCTTGTGTTTGTGAATACGCGGGGGCAGAAGTTTACCAAGGCGCAGCGCTTGGCCGACCTCGGCGCCGGGAAGGTTGAATACTTTTCCTACAACCAGGAAGGTTTCTCCTACCACGTGTACGGCGACACGGTCGTCATGACAGGACGTACGAGTTCCGTCGTAAAGTTCCAGGGTAGAGTCAATAAGATCCCGCGCCTATTCACAAATATTTACGTCAGAACCGGGGGGCAGTGGCGTTTGGTTGCGCACCAGGCGACCCCTATCGTCGAATAGCGACTACATCAGGAATAAATTCAGCATGAGCGAGCACACATACATGAGAAAAGAGTTGCGAATTGCAGCTTTGTTGGTAATCGTGGCGTTGGGCATGATGGGCGTCGCGAGCTCGCAGGAGGCAACGCATGAGCCCGATGCGGACATTCAGAAGGCGATTCTTGCCGCCGACAATGAACGGTATGATGCGATGCAAAAAAAAGACATGGCCGCTCTAGACCGCCTTCATGGCGATGGGCTTGTGTTTATCAATACCAAGGGCCGGATGTTGAACAAAGCGGAGTACCTTGAGGAGATCCGGTCAGGAGCGCTGAAGTTCCTTTCCGTTGAAACCGACGATTACACTTTTTGCATTTATGGTGACACGGCGATCATGAGCGGCCGGGCCAAGTCCGTGGTGGAGTACCACGGTGTAGTGAATAAGAAGCCGCGGCGCTTTACCAGCGTGTTTATCAAAATGCACGGCCAGTGGGTTCTGGTAGCGCATCAAGCCACGCTGATCGCGGATGAAAGTAATTAACGCGGGCTGGATGGGAGACGGTGTTTATGTCGGCAGAACGCATTTTGAGGATCGGGCTCATTGCGCTGGCGTGTTCTGGCATTGCAAAAGCGCAGAGTGACGTTCCGTCGCAGGCGGTCCAGCAGGAAGTGCTTAAAGCAGAAGCGTCGCGCGACGAGGCAATGCAGAAGGCAGACATGGCGGTGCTGAACCGCATCTATGCGGACAATGTCGTCATCGTGAATACCCGCGGAGTGCATCTCACAAAAGCGCAGCGATTGGCCGACTTCCAATCCGGCGATTTGAAATTTTTGTCGTTCGATCAGGGGGACTACTCTTTTCACATTTACGGAGATGCGGTCGTACTCAATGGGCGAGCCAATTCGGTCGTCCAATTCCACGGGAAGGTCAACCGTGTCCCAAGAAAATTCACTCTTACCTACGTCAAGCTCAATGGAGAATGGCGACTCGTCGCACAGAGTGAGACCCTCATCGATCAGCCCCAGTAAACTGAAAGCACGATGCAAATGCAATAACGACAATTGAAATAGGCTAACGCGCGCACTCAGGAATATCTACCGCGAGTTGCGCTAAAAATGGCGTCTGGTCATTCATTGAGTCCCACCATTCGAACAATTGCGATCTGCAAGCATGCTCTTGCTGCTACTCCAAAGCTGCATCGGTATTCACGCCGGATACTTAAAGCAAATTAATTTTGCGTTAATTCTTACCCTTTGCCGGTCGTGTTACTGTCTCGCCGCAGACTAGCAGAAGGCAGAAGACAAGAAACCGGATGAGTGTGCATTCAGATTCCTGATGTCTGACGGCAAAGCGCCAAACGAAAATGCGTTCATCCGAAATTAAGTCACTGGGAGATCGCGAGCCATGTCGCTCAAAAGTTGGGGGAGATTCAAGGTTGTTCTGGCATTGGTGGCTGGAGTTTCATTGGTGGCTTCGGTGCGCGCCCAGGTGGCTGGCGGCACGATGCTAGGAACGGTCAAGGATTCGTCAGGCGCTGTGGTTGCGGGAGCGCAAGTGACGATCAAGGATGTCGCGACTGGGGTTGCGCGAGTTGTTCCCACGGATGGGAATGGTTCTTATTCGGCGGCCAATCTTTTGCCCGGCAACTACTCGATCACTGTATCCGCCCCAGGTTTCGCCACCGAAGTGCAGTCGGGAATTAACCTAACGGTCGGTGCACAGATTTTAATCAACCTGAAGCTGAAGCCGGGTGCAACTCAGGAAACCGTTCAGGTACAAGGCAGCGCGCCGGGGGTGGAACTAACCACTTCAACGATCAGTGACGAAGTGAACTCGAAGACAATCACCGATTTGCCACTCAACGGCAGGGATTGGACTCAACTGGCGACGCTGTCCCCTGGCGTGGTCTCGCTTGAATCGATTCAGCCGGCAACCGGCGCAAGCGCAAGCGGCGGCCGCGGGAATCGCGGCTTCGGAACGCAGCTTACAATCTCGGGCTCCCGTCCCCAGCAAAGCAGTTATCGCGTCGATGGAATCAATGTGAACGACTGGCTGAACGGCGGGCCGGGCAGCGTTCTCGGAGCCGCTTCGGGAGTGGACTCCGTGGAAGAATTTTCAGTACTGACTAGCAATTACTCCGCAGAGTACGGCCGAACCTCGGGTGGAGTCATTAACGCTATCACCCGCTCCGGAACGAATCGGTGGCACGGTACCGGGTATGAATTCTTGCGGAACAGAGCTTTAGATGCGGCGAATTACTTCGACACAACCACTGTGCCCTTCCGGCGAAATCAGTTTGGAGGCTCCATAGGAGGTCCCATCCGCAAGGACCGGACTTTTTTCTTTGCCAACTATGAGGGCATACGCCAATCGCTGGGAGTCACGAATTCGGACGAAGTGCCTTCAGCGGCTGCCCGGCAAGGCACGCTGTGTTCGATCCCGCAGGCCGGACCCGGCGGTTGCACCACCTACCAGGTTTCCGGATCTCCGAACCCTGATCCGGCGACTGGAATTGATCAGGCAGTCCTCCCATTTCTCGGTTTGTGGCATCTGCCAAATGCAGGCTTGCAAGGCAATGGGGACACCGGCATTTACAAGTTCGCCGCCCAAGCCGTCACCAACGGCAACTTTGTGACCGCCCGGCTGGATCAGACGATCAGTTCGGCGGACAGCATCTTCGGCACATACCAATACGATAAGGGTCTGACTACGCTGCCGGACGCGCTGGGCGATATCCAGGTGGGGCAAAAAAGAGGAAGGCAACTGGTTGCTATCGAAGAACGACATATCTTCAATCCGCAATTCATCAACTCATTTCGGGTCGGCGTCAATCGAGTGAGTGCGGATGGCGGATACGCGAATGCCGACCTGAATCCTCTTGCTGACAGCCAGGCATTGACAGCGGTTCCCGGGTTTACCGCACCACAAATAACCATCGCCGGAATTACGCCGTTTCAGGGTGGACTCAAGAACTACGGCTTCACCAAGGCGGGCTTCACTTCCTACCAAGCGTATGATGACGCTTTCCTTGCCAGGGGAAAGCATATTCTCAAATTTGGCTTCGCTTTCGAGCGGATGTACACCAGCGTGATTCAGGACAATACGGATGGGGGGCAGTACACCTTTGGATCGCTCCAAAATTTCCTGACCAATATTCCTCAGACTTTGGCAGCGGGGCTTCTGGCGGAACACAGTCCAAGAGATTATCGCCAAAACGTCTTCGGCTTATATCTCCAGGATGACTTTCGATGGAAGCCCCACTTTACGTTAAATCTTGGACTACGCTACGAGATTTCATCCATCCCGACCGAGGCCCACAATAAGCTGTCTAATATGCGGAGTCTTACGGCGACCGGGCCACATCTGGGCGATCCATTTTTTCAAAATCCTACCCTCCGTAACTTTGAACCGCGAGTGGGTTTTGCCTGGGACCCGTTCGGCAATGAGAAGACCGCAATTCGCGGCGGCTTCGGTATATTTGATGTCCTCCCCCTTGCATACCAATACGGACTCACGGCCTTCAGTTCTGCACCGTTCACACAGCAAGGAAGTGCGACTTCTCTGTCTCAAGGAGACTTCCCGACGAAAGGATTTGCGCTTGTACAAGCCCTTAGTCTCCTGCGCGAGGGCTACGTCCAATACAACCCGAAGCGCAACTATCTGATGGAGTGGAACTTGAACATTCAGCGCGAACTCGCGCCCAACCTGACGGCGACTCTTTCCTACGTAGGCTCGCGGGGCAAGCACATGTTATTCCGTGCCGATGATGCGAACATGGTGTTGCCTTCGGCTCTAACCCCTTCCGGATATTTGTGGCCGAATCCGGCAATGATTCCTCCTCCGTCGCAGATCAATCCAAAGTTTGGCCACATTGATTACACGGATTGGAATTCCAGTTCGTATTACGATTCTCTCCAGGCGCAAGTACGAAAAGAGATGACTCACGGATTTCAGCTTCAGGGTTCGTTTACCTGGAGTAAGAGCATTGATACGGGGTCCATGGGCGATGTCGGCGACCCCTTCAACAACTCTATTTCAAACCTGTTCTTTTTCGATCGGAGGCTGAGCCGCGCTGTGTCGGACTACGATGTTCCCTACAATGCAATCATCAACGCGGTGTGGAATGCGCCCGTCGCCAAATCTCTGCGCGGTCCAGCCGGATGGATAGCGAACGGCTGGCAATTAGGCGCGATCTTCAACATCCACGGGGGACTTCCATTTACGCCGCTCGATGGAGGGGATCCGCTCGGCACGCTCGATACGTCACCCTACGCATACCCCAGCAGGCTGGCGAGCCCGGGATGCCAGACGGCAGTTAATCCCGGTAATCCAATGCAGTACATCAAGCTCCAATGCTTCACCCCCCCGCAAGCTCCCAGCATCGCTTTCTACAACGCCAATTGCACTGCCGCGGCCGCCTATCCCACTTGCCTTAACCTGCTAGGAAACGCCCGGCGTAACAGCCTGCGAGGCCCACGGCTGACCGACTTTGATTTCTCGGTGTTCAAGAATAACTACCTCCCCAGCATCTCCGAAACGTTCAATATTCAGTTTCGCGCGGAATTGTTTAATGTCTTCAATCATCCGAACTTCCTGCCGCCGCTCGACAACAATACGCTCTTTGATCAGAGCGGAAACCCAGTCGGGGGAGCGGGTTTGATCGACGGAACTTCTACGACCTCTCGACAGGTTCAGTTCGCGCTGAAAGTAATATTTTGAGCATCTCGCGGTCGACCGTATTTCGGCGATATCGTGAATATTCTTAACTTGGGACTATGAAAATGATGATGAAGTTTGAAGAACGGTGGATCCTCTCACGGCTGCTCCGCCTGGGATGTTTTGTGCTGCTGGGTGCGGTTGTCTTATGCCAGGCGCAAGAGCGCACATTGGACGAGCTCAAGGCCGAGGTGCAGAAAAGAGCTGACCACAACGGCTACCCTTTCATCGGCATGAATGCCGACGACGTGCGTGAGGTTCTGACACACGTCAACAGTCTCGATCCGGATGAATGGGCGGCCGCGTGGGTCGCCATTGGTGATCGTTACGGGGAAAGGGGAGGCGCGGAAAAATCATCCAAGGCCGCGGATGATAATTTCATCAAGGCATGGCTCTACTACACCATGGGCCGCTGGCCGGTGCCTAACTCACCCGGGAAAGAAAAAGCCTACGAGAAGGCTCGTGAAGCCTACCTTGCTCACGGCAAGCTACTCACTCCCCCGCTGGAAGTAGTCAAGATACCCTTCGAGGGCAAAGAGATCAAAGCTTATCTCCAGATGCCGAAGGGGGTTAAAGAAGCTCCGATCGTGGTTGGCATCGGAGGTTTGGATAGCCGGAAAGAAGACATGGCGGAACGCTTGAGGCCATTGCTTGCATATGGAATCGGCTATCTGGCGCTGGATCCTCCGGGCGGCGGCGAGTCACCCATCAAAGCCGCGCCGGGAGCGGAGCGCATGCTGGTTCGCGCCGTGGATTATATGTTCGAGCGGCCCGACGTTGACAAGAAGCGGGTCGTGATCTACGGCAGCAGTCTGGGAGGATATTGGTCTACGCTGCTGGCGGCCCTGGAGGGCGATCGTCTGTGCGCAGTCGTGTCTCAGTCCCCGCCGATCGATGAGACCTTTGCGCGAGCACGCACCATGGCTCTTGCCAAGAATCGGGAATATCTCTTCGGTTTCATTCAAGCTCAGCTATTCATGTATGAGGGAGCGACAAATCTAGAGACGCTGGCCGATGTGCGGGAACGCATGTCACTCAAGAAGCAAGGATTGCTGGATAAGCCCATGCCTCCAATGTTGGTGATTGGCGGCGTCCTCGACACACAGGTGCCGATCGCAGATGTGGATTTGCTCCTTCACAGCGGCCAGACGCCAAAAGAAGCGTGGATTAATCCCGAGGGTGGTCATATGGGCAGAGATCCAAAAGTCTGGTCCGATCCTATGATTTTTCAGCAGGTAACAATGCCGTGGATTGTTCGGATGGTCTCAGATAAACCTGAACCTTCGAAACCTAACGGGAAATAAATTGAAGGAATTCTGACTGTCTGGATTTCTATCGTTTTAATTAAGGAGACGCTATGCTCGATTTGGTAAAACGCGCAGTCAAGAATCATTTTGCATTGATTATTTTTTGTGCTGCGTCGATCGTATCGGCTGCCGCCGCCGGCGGCTATCATCTTGTGAAAGAAATTCCCGTGAGCGGGGACGGTTCCTGGGACTACCTAACTATCGACCCAGATGCTCGCCGGCTTTATGTGTCCCATCAAACTCAGGTCGAGGTCATCGACCTCGATTCAGAGCAGCCAGTTGGCAAGGTCACTGATCTCAGCGGTGTACACGGCATCGCGATCGCTTCAAAATTGGGACGCGGCTTCATAACTAATGGCCAGTCTTCTACTGTCACAATCTTTGACCTGAAGACCCTGAAGCACTTGGGTGAAGTGCCGGCAGGAAAGAGCCCAGACGGCGTCCTTTATGACGCTACCTCAGGCCGGGTCTTCGCCTTTAATCATCACGGCAACAACGTGACTGTCTTCGGGGCAAGCGATGGAAAGGTTGCCGGCACAGTTGAACTTGGCGGCGAACCGGAGTTCCCGGTCAATGACGAAAAAGGAAGCGTATGGGTGAATACCGAGGACAAGAGCATACTAATTCGCATCGATGCGAAAACTCTGGAAGTAACCGGGCGCTGGCCAACCGCACCGTGTTCCGAACCCGCCAGTATGGCAATCGACCGAGAGCACAGGCGCTTATTTATCGGCTGCGGCAACCAGGTCATGGCGGTTGCGGATCCGGATAGTGGAAAGATTATTACGACGATGCCGATTGGCGTACACGTGGATGCAACCGCCTACGATCGGGAGACTGGCCAGATTTTTAACGCAAACAACGGTTCCATGACCATTCTTCATCAGGACTCCGCAGATCAATACGGCGCGGTTGAAACGGTGACGACAAAGCTTAAGGCGAATACTTTGGCGGTCGACCCGAAAACTCACAAGGTTTATCTTCCCAGTGCAATTGTGGGAGGTGCGAAGGCCACACCCGAGAATCCGCATCCCGCCGTTATTCGAACTCCGGGCACGTTTAAAATCCTGGTCCTGGGTAAGTAGTCGTCAAATTTTTCTACAAGGAGATTTGATCGGGTGAAGACTTTTTTTCTGGGGGGTGTGACAGCGACAGTCCTTCTTGTGGCTGGAATTGCTGTGTATTTTTTGGCGGGGATCGCTCCCGCGGCCACGTCTGCAACTCCAATGCCATTTGAAGACTTTCTCGCCAAATCCGCCTTGAGGGCCCGCATCAGCCGGGAGATGCCGAAGTCTGTTCCGATTTCCGTGGACGAACCTACTTATAAGGAAGGGGCCAGGATTTATCGCGACAACTGTGCAGTTTGCCACGGCCTTCCTGGCGCTCCGCCATCTGCGATCTCTTTGGGATTGTTTCCAGAGGCTCCAGCACTCTTCAAGGGAAAGGGCGTCACGGACGACGAACCGGGAGAAACCTATTGGAAAGTCGTCAACGGAATTCGACTGACTGGCATGCCAGGTTTCCGGAAAACTCTATCGGAACGGCAGGCGTGGGAGGTAACGCTCCTACTAGCGCACGCCGATGCGCTGCCAGCCTCGGTACAGTCCGCGTTAACGGCTCCCGCTGCTACTGCAAAGTAGGTTGTGTCATCGCAGCTCCTCTCCATCCACGTTCTATTCCTAACTCTGCATCGTAATTGCGCTCATCGCTGATCGAATGGCCTCGAAACGCACGTGCGGCGCGCCTCATTTCGCAATGCTGAAGCCGCCGTCGAATGAGTCGGACATGCTCCAGAACATGGACTTGACTTGTTGATAGGTTCGAATGCCCATCAGTCCTTTCTCGCGGCCGATACCGCTGTCCTTGAAGCCGCCGAATGGCGATGCGGTCGAGAACTGCTTGTACGTGTTGATCCATACCATGCCTGCATCCAAAGCGCGCGCCACCCGCCAGGCACGTTTGTAATCGGCCGTCCAGATACCGGAGGCCAAGCCGTAGGGAATGTCGTTCGCCTGCTGCATCAAGTCTTCCTCGTCGTCGAAAGGAAGGGCGCAAAGCACGGGCCCGAAGATCTCTTGTTGCGCGATGGCCGAGCGATTTGTGATGCCCGTAGCGATTGTCGGCAGGTAGAAAGCACCCTTCGCCAGATCCGGATCGGAGGGCCGCGAGCCCCCGATCAGAATCTCTGCTCCATCGCGGCGCGCTCCCTCGACCACACTTTCGACGAAGTCCCGTTGCGAGAAACTGGCTAACGGGCCAAGCTGCGAGCCGGGCGCATCCGGCTTTCCCACCCGAAGAACCCTCGCCCTCTCCAACACCATCTCGATGAACTCGTCGCGAATTTTGCGTTGCACAAAAAGCCGCGACCCTGCCGTACACGATTGCCCTGTTCCCTCAAATATCGCGACGGTCACGGCGTCTGCGGCGGTCTTGAGATTCGCATCCGCGAAAACGATATGCGGGGATTTTCCTCCGAGCTCCAATACGGTCGTAATCAGCTTTTTGCCCGCCAGTTCGGAGATGCGTCTTCCCACTTCCGTGCCGCCGGTGAAAGAAACCATTCGAATCAACGGGTGGGACACCAGCGCATCGCCGATCTTACTTCCTGCTCCCGGAATAACGTTGAGAACGCCCGGCGGAACGCCCGCGTCCAGACAAATGCGCCCCAACTCGAGCCCACAGGTCGGCGTATAGGACGCCGGCTTGAGAACAACTCCGTTGCCGGCAGCCAAGGCTGCTGCAATCTTGTTGCACGAAAGAGTAATGGGTGAGTTCCAGGGCGTGATGGCGGCAACGACTCCCCACGGTTCATACACTGTCATCGAAAGGTAGTTCCCGCGCGGAGGCGTAATTTCCGAACCAAGGGTCTCGATGGCTGCGGCGCAGAAGCGGAAAGTCGCAGCTCCGTTGAAGACCTGGTTCTTGCACTCCTTCCAGACCTTTCCGTTTTCCAGCATCTGGCAGCGCGCCAACAGGTCGGAGCGCTCAATCATCAGGTCGGCGATGTGATGCAATATTCTGGCGCGTTCGTGGGGCAACATGTGGCGCCACGACGGCTTGAATGCAGCTTCGTGTGCCGATCGCACGGCCTCTTCGAGATGTTCCTCCGTTGCCGCGCATATTCTGTAATTCGGCTCGCCGCTCGCTGGATTTATATGCGTGAAATGCGCAGGAGTGTCGCTGATCCACTTCCCTCCAATCAGGAAAGGAATTGTGCTCAGCTCTGTCGAAGTTAATGCCATGAAGTAGTTCTCCTCTGTGAGAGCGCCGATCCGCCGGAACGTTCCGGAGCGAAGACGAGCTTGCCGTGAACCTAACATGCATAGATCGCTCGAAGCCTTAATTGCCCCTTAATTAATATTTAAGTTCTCGTACAGTAGTTTTTTGCCCTTCTCAAAGCTGAATGGGAATTAATCTTCAATTCATTCTTGAATTTCTAGATCGCAGTAGCCTCATGTCCGTGACGCGCGTGGGGCAGGGCAATGGCGGCTCCAGTCGAAATTCGTAGAACATCGAACCAGCATTTCTGGCCGGGGAATAATGAACAGGAACAAAATGGCAGGGCCTGGCGAATTGAATCTAGACCGCCGTACCTTCCTGAAAAGTGCCGCCGTTGCGGGTGCTTCGGGAATGGTATTGGACGCTGAGGAAAAGAAACCGATGGAAGCTCATGGCCCGCAGCCGTGGTCTTTAAAAATGGTCGCCCCGATCGAGCCGGCAATCGTATGTTCCGACCTCGACCGAATGCTCGACTTTTACACCGGAGTGCTTGGGCTGAAGAAGGTGTCAGACGCTGAGGCCACTCCGGAGATGAGCAAGGAGTTTAGAGCTGCGCCCGACGGCTTTCGGATTGTACGATTGCAAACACCCTACGGAGAAAGAATCAAACTCGTCCAGACCAAGATGCGCCCCGTGAAGAAACAGCCCCTCACCGAGTGGACTTTCGAGCGGCATGGTATTTCCTACATCACATTTGTTATCGCAGACATGAAAGAGATGGTCGCACGCTTGAACGAGTGCAAGGTGAGGCTGGTCCTCGACGAGCCCCTCGAAGTGCGAAAGGGATTTGTAGCCCTCTTCGTCCTTGACCCCGAGGAGAACTATGTCGAGTTCGTCGAGTATCAGGATATCGCCTCTTACCGTCCAGACCTCTTCAAATGGCGTCAGTTTTTCTAGCGGACGGCTAGGCTGTTCGTTCTGGAATCGGAGTGGCATCATCCGCGCGAAAGCGGACAACTTCCGGGTCGGCATCAAAGTTGATTGGACGCCGAGTCATTGTGAGGGAAACCACCGCCCCTAGAATCAGCAAACTCCCGGCCAGGTAGAAGGCCTTGTCGAAGCTTCCTGTCTCTTTCACGATGTACCCCGTGATCATCGGAGCCAGCATCCCAAACGTAATGCCGCCGGTGATGAGAATGCCCAGCGCCGTGCCCACCATGTTGTGTTGCCATACAAGGTCGTTCGTCATGGCGATATTCAATGTGAGAGCACTGGAGATGCAGACCAGCGAGGCCGCAATCAACCCAAGCACTACATACTCGTTGGCGATCATGTTGACTAGAAAAACACAACTGGAACACAAGATGAAGATAACCAGAAGAGTTCGGCGTTTGCCCTGCTTCACCGCCTCGCGCGTCAACAGAGTGTCGCTCAGCTTTCCGATAAGGATCCCTAGAACCGCGGCAATCAAATAAGGGATGGAAGTGAACCAGCCTGCCTTCATCAAGTGCATATGACGGGACTGCACCAGGTAGGAAGGCAGCCAGGAAAGAAAGAGCACATTGCTGTAAGCGCAACATCCCTGAGTTAAAAGCAGGCCCCACATGGTCAGGCGACCCAGGAGCTTCGGCACATAGTTTCCCGCGGGGCCGGCAGGCGCTGAGGTATCCGTTTCGGCCAAAATATAGTCACGCTCTTGCGACGGCAGCCAAGGACAATCTGCAGGAGGGTGAAAGAAGGTCATCCACAGAAATACCCACGCCAAGCCAATGATCCCCGCCACGACAAATGAGATGCGCCAACCGTAGCGAAGAACAATCCATGCCGCAAGAGGGGCCGAAAGAGCCGGGCCAGCGAAAGTTCCGGCGTTGAAAATGGCGGTCGCTAGCCCTCGCTCCCTGGAAGGAAACCATTGCCTCACAACTTTCCCTGCGGTCGGCAGAGACGCGGCTTCGCCCATACCTAAGAGCAACATGGCGGCGATCATGCTGCCAAATCCAACCGCTGCGCCCATGAGCATTGCCGAGATTGACCATAACGAAACCGATATGCCGTTGATCTTGCGCGTTCCCATGCGGTCTGTCAGCCAGCCCCACGGAATTAAGCACACGGCATAAGTCCACATCAAAGATGAAAGAACCACGCCTACAGTTCCGGCATTCCAATGAAACTCTTTGGCGATTACTGGTGCAGCGATGGACACGCTGGTGCGATCCATATAATTAATGAAGAGATTGGAAAACAGGAAGGCCGCAATAAAAAGACGCTTGCCCTTCAACAACGATGCGACTCCCTCGGGCTTTGGTTCCGTGAACGTCGACGTAGTTCCTCTCCTTATTTGTTGGATCGGCCGGGCGCTGCGCACTATGAGCCTATTCCTCTCTTCCCCATCCGAAGGAAGGCAGCGGATGGGGAATGGGGGGGAGATCCCAACTGCCGGTCGAGATAGGACGTACCTCACGATCAATCCGGACATCGAGAACTGTAGGTCGCCGAGAGGCAATTGCAGCTTCCAACTGAGGCGCCAGATCGCCGGGTTTTTCGACGAGCAGGCCGGCGGCACCCATGGAACGCGCCATCATTGCGTAATCAGCGGAGAACAGTTTGCCGCTTCTGTCTTTAAAACTGGTAGCAAGTTCTCGGTCCTTGCCGAAGTATCCCATTTGTTGATCGCGTATGGAGCAGTAGCCAAGGTTGTTCCAGATAAGCCAGACCACTGGGATGTCATACTCAACGGCCGTGAGCACGGCACTCGAATTCATAGCGAAGCAACCATCGCCACAAACCGCGACCACCGGGCGGTCGGGAGCGGCCAGCTTTGCGCCCAGCGCACCAGCGACTCCGAAGCCCATCGAAGCAAACCCCCAACTCTGCAGGAAGGTCTGGCGCGGCGAAGCGTCCCATTCCATCCCCAGCCAGTTGTGATGTATGCCCACATCCGCGAGCACGATGCCATTTTCCGGCATAACCTTTCGCAATTCTGCGACCGCGCGCTCGGGGCGGATAGGCACGGCATCTGAAGTGCGCGGCGGCGCAGTCGCAGCATCCCATTGCTTGCGCCAGCCCGCGATTCTTTCAAGCCATGCGCTGTTTCGGCTCGGCGTGCCGGCAGGCTCCAGGCTTCGTAGTTGCCGCAGCACGAGCTTCGCGTCGCCGATAATCCCAATAGCCGGCTGGAAGTTTCGCCCAATCTCACTGGCATCGATATCGACGTGAATCAACTTTGTGGGGGGAATACTGTAAGTGAATCCGGGAAGCCATGCGCTGGTGGCGCGGTCATCGAAGCGCGTTCCAAGGGCTAGAACGACGTCTGCGTTTCGGCACGCCGCGTTGGCCATGTAAGAACCATTTCGTCCGGTTGACCCCAAGCTTAATAAGTTCCGCGCATCAATAACACCCTTGCCAAATGGGGTTGTTGCCACGGGAATGCGCATGCTTTCAGCGAACTCCAGCAACTCGCGCTCTGCTCCACTCAATTCCACGCCGTGGCCGGCAACAATCACGGGGCGCAGAGCCCTGTCGAGCATCCGTCTCGCGTCCTCAATAGTGGCGGAATCGCCTGCGGGGCGTGACCACTCGTCCACCGCCCAACCGGATTCCCGATCCATCGCTTCCTGTTCCACGGCTTCGACAAACACGTTCAGTGGTACGTCGAGATGCACTGGACCCGGGCGCCCATTCGTCATCAGGGAGAAAGCTTGCCGCAGCGCGAGCGGCAACATATCGGGTCGCGTAGGCTGGAAGCTCCTTTTGACATATGGCCGGAGTACGTTCACGAAATCGCCCTGGAAGTACTTGCCCGTCTCCTGGAACGGGCCTCGATTCCACTGGCCTGTGGGCACATTGCCTGTAATGTTCAGCATTGCGGAAGAGTCGGAAAAGGCGCCCGCAACGGCGACGAGCAGATTGGTAGATCCCGGGCCGCACGAGGTGTACGTGGCGACAGGCTTTTTGTTAACGCGAAAATATGCGTCCGCCATGAACGCGGCAACCGACTCATGGTGTACCGAAATCGTCTTGATCCGGTCTTGCCGGTCAAATAACCCGTCGAGAAGTCCAAGTATTCCGTGGCCGCAAAGGCCAAAGACGTAGGGCACGCGCTGCTGAATCAGAAAGTCCGCAATGCATGCGGCTCCTGTTGACGTTGCCCTTGCTCCGGCTACTTTCGTAAGTGTTGCGGACATTCAGGAGTACTCCTTCGATGGACGAACGGGCGTGTTCCGGCTAGGTACACAGGATCGAGATAGCCTACTGTAACCACGTGCGGAGAAGATGAAATCAAGATTAATTCCCGTTCAGGTGCTACGCCCTCGGCTGGGAAGGGGTTCCTTAACGGGCATGACCCCAATTGCGCCGCTAACCCGATAAGCGGGCATGCAGGCTGAAATACGCAGCCCGCCAACTTTTCAAAATCAACAAGGCCTGATCGGAAAACTTAACAATAATTAACTTCCGATTAAGGCTTCGCTACCGCACGACATGCTACCGTGACTCCGCGTTTCCCCCGAGGAGCTAGCAGCACTTAAGACGGAGCTGATGATGAAGTTCAGAGCGATCCTTAGTATCCTGCTAGCTCTTCTATTCTTGGTGTCTCCACCGGCTTCCCTTCACGCAGCAAGTTCGGAGAAAGCTACAACAGCCATCCTTGCCGTCGACAATGAGCGAACGGAGGCTCAGGTACACGGAGATTTGGAAACCTTGGGCCGCGTTTTAGGGGACGACCTCACCTACGTTCACGCCTCAGGATTGGTGCAAAGCAAAGCGGAGTTTCTGGCAGATCTCAAGTCTGGCAAGCGGACGTATACATCGATTAAGACTTCCGGTGCCAACGTGCGCGTGCTAAAAAACAGCGCGGTCGTTACTGCCCGAAGCGAAATTCACGTAATGCATGAGGGCAAAGACAATGCCCTATCCATGCAAGTCATTGAAGTCTACGCGTTACGAAAAGCGCATTGGCAGCTCATTGCGTACCAATCGACCCGCGTGACGCCTTGAGGCCTCAGGAAGAGGCCCGCTTGCCGCAAACTGCCACAACGCAATTTGGAGGGATCGGAATAATGAAGTGTGTTCGCCGGCTGATTGTCGTCCTGATCGTTGCTCTATCACATTTCGTTGTTGCGCAGCAGTTCGACATTAAACCAGTCACCGATGGTGTATACGCCGCAATTGCGAAGACCACCTTTCGAACAAACTGCAATGCTGCGATTTTCATTCTTAGCCGCGAAGTGGTTGTGGTCGACGCCGAGTCGAAGCCATCGGCGGCCCGGGAAGTAATCGCGCAGATCAAGCGCCTGACCGATAAACCCGTAACCCATTTGGTGATTACGCATCTGCACGGCGATCATTTTCAAGGGGCAGGGGCGTATCTAGAGGCTTGGCCGGGGGTCCAGATCATCTCGACGCGAGCAACCCGCGAGGGAATCGAGAACCGCAGTGTCACGCGGATGCAGCGGGAACTCGTCACTGTTCCGGTTGCGATCGAAAAATTGAATACCGACCTGGAAAAGTCGGGCAGTGAGGCCGAAAAAGCCCCAATCCGGCAGCAGTTGCAGGAGGCGCAAGCTTACCTCGCCGAGTTGAAACAGATGAAGATCGTCCTTCCCAATGTAACCTTCGACCGGCGCTTAACCATTCACAGCGATAATGACGAACTGCAGGTCCTGTTCGTGGGAAAGGGTCACTCTGACGGAGATGTCTTTGTTTATGACCCGAAGAGAAAAGTAATTGCGACCGGGGACTCGCTAACCGGCTGGGTGCCCACCCTGGGTGACGCTTCCATCTACGACTGGATGCAACAACTCAAAACGATCGAAGATCTGGATTTCAAGTACGTTATCGGCGGACACGGAAACGTCGTGACCGGCAAAGAAACATTTGATCTCTGGAGAAAATATTTTGCGGATTTATTGGACGAAACATCCAAAGCCGTTGGCAAGGGTGCCAGCCTCGACGAAACCAAGACACAGATCATCCCGGTTCTTCTGCAGAAGTACGGAACTCAATTCCCCCCCGACTTTCCCCGGACGGTGATAGCCAACGTGGAAACCGCCTATCGCGTGTTGACCACTCAGACAAAGTAGTTGGCTCCTGGTTGCCAAATCTGCTATAGAGAATTGCGCTGAGGCACGTCGATGGAGTTCATTGGCCATTTTCGCAGGCTCACCCCGGTTCAGCGGAATACGTTTATTGCATGCTTTCTGGGCTGGTCGCTGGACGCATTCGATTTCTTCATCCTGACCTTCTGTGTCAGCGCCATTGCTACGCAATTCCAGGCCAAAGTCTCCGCTGTAACGGAAGCAATCTTCTTCACGCTGGCTTTTCGTCCGGTGGGCGCATTCCTATTTGGTATCATGGCGGACCGCTGGGGGAGGCGTCCGACGCTGATGATCGATATCATCGCGTACTCGGTGTTTGAACTATCATCCGCCTTCGCCCCTTCCCTGAAGATTTTTCTGATTACACGCGCGCTATTTGGAATTGCGATGGGTGGCGAGTGGGGCGTGGGCGCGGCCCTAGCATTCGAAACGCTTCCCACAGAGGGGCGCGGTTTTTTTTCCGGAGTATTACAGGAAGGCTATGCGGTCGGCTACTTGGTGGCGGCTCTGATCTATGGGACGCTGTTTACCTTTGTGGGTTGGCGCGGAATGTTTGTGATCGGCGCCCTTCCGGCATTTCTAGTGATTTACATTCGCACCAAGGTTCCAGAGTCGCCGTCCTGGTCGTACGCCCATATTTCGAGAAAAACCGAAAGCCGCCCGAGACAAGACATCCTCAAGTACCTGGGCACCTTCGCTTTCCTTGTTGTGCTGATGTTCGCTTTTACCTCCTTTAGCCACGGCAGCCAGGACATGTATCCCACGTTTCTCACGAAGGATCACAAGTTTACTCCTCAAACCGTCGGTTTCATCGCCATCGTCGCTAACATTGGCGCACTGTTTGGCGGAATACTCTTCGGCACATGGTCGGAAAAGCTCGGGCGCCGCAAGGCCATCGTGATTGCCGCGCTGCTTGCAATTCCGGTGATTCCGTTGTGGGCATACTCGCACAGCGTACCTATGCTGGCGTTCGGCGGATTTCTGATGCAGTTCATGGTGCAAGGTGCGTGGGGAGTAGTCCCGGCACACTTGAATGAACTTTCACCCTCCTCCGTGAGGGGAACGTTCCCGGGCCTCGCCTACCAATTGGGAAATCTCCTCTCCTCCCGCAACGGCGTTTTACAAGCCAGGCTTGCCGAACAACGATACGGCGGCTTGTTCGGGCCGGCGCTGGCCTGGACGCTTTCGATCATCGTGCTGCTGCTGGCCGTGGTCGCTGGAATGGGGCGCGAACGGCGCGGCGTAGATTTATCGAACACAACTTAGCCGAACCTTACGCGAGAAGAGGGCTTCCCCCGGAAGAGCAGGGTTCACTCGCTTTCTTCTAATGCCCGCGCGCGTTTCTATTCGGCTGCGACTGCTCGAGATGATGTCTGAGGATGGCAAGGGACCGGTAGAGCGCATGCACCAATTTTCCATACGGCACTGTGATGAAAAGGGCGGCGACCAGGGCGAGATGAATAGTCAGGATGAGTCCCATTGCGGATGACTCGCGGAAAAGCAAGGTAAACATGCCGCTCAGCGCCGTCAATCCCAGGATGACCAGAAAAAGATAATCCAGCCCGAGGCTCTGAGAATGCGCCGGCTCGCGGTCGCTCGTGGCCTTGATGACTACCAGTCCAGCGACGCCGATGACGATGGCTATCCCTCCAAAACCTCCAAACAACACGGGAGCGCTGGTCAACGGATAAGGTGGCAGCCTGTGCAAGATATCCTGATAAATCGCGGCTAAAGTTGTGGAAACAGCAGCAGACAGGAAACCGTAGTACACGAGCGAGTGATAAAAACGGCGTGCCTGCGACGCCTGCGCATTCGGATAGTTGCAGCCCTGCCCACCGCCGCGAAGCGACTTCAAGTTGAGAATGTCACCCGTCGTTTGGGCTAGAACACGAAAGCCCACCGGGCATGGCAACTCGCCTTGGGTGTCCTTCCAAAAGCGTATTCCTCCTATCACCCAAACCGCGCCTCCGTATACTGTCAAAGCCAGGGCGGGAAGCAACATCACCAGGAAAGGCACGACCGCGTAGAAAGCGCCCGGACCATGATGCACTGCAAAGAGTTTTGCTGGGACAAGCAGAGTTAACGCCAAGGCAAGAATTACACCTATTGATAAACCGGCGAGAATCATGCCCTTGCGGATATCCCGGAAGGAGCCAGCCAGGAGCGAGGGCCAGCTCCAGGCTTTGTAACTCTCCAGCCTCACCTCCGACAGGATTTGCGGAATGTTCACAGCAAACTCATGGGGTGGAGAATACATGCATGCGTAATAACAGGCACGGCAGTCGTGGCAAAGGTTCGCGAGGAGGAAAACGTCGCCCTTCTCGAATTCCCGCCTTATCTCAACTGCCGGGAAGACCGGGCAGTATCCTTCGCAATAGCGGCACGCGTTGCAAATCGTCAGTTGTCGACTGGCTTCTCCGACAAGATCATCGTCCGGCATGGCTGGCTGCTTCCTTTCCCGCCAGCCGCCCGAAAACGGAGCCGATCGTGAGCCCAAAACCAGCAAGGTAACCCTTGGTGAGGATGTTTCCAGACATGATCTCGCCAGCGGCATACACATTGGAAAATGGTCGTCCGCCGCTTTGAATTACCCTTGCATTGCTGTCCACCTCAACTCCCATGTAGGTGAAAGTAATTCCCGGCCGTAGTGGAAGCCCATAGAACGGCGCCCGGTCAATAGGGAGCGCCCAATTGCTCTTGGGCGGGGTGAGGCCGCGCGTTTTGACGCCATCCAAGCGCTCGAGTGTAGATTCGAGGTTTCCCGCCGTTGCCCGATTAAAGTTTTGAATGGTCTCGAGGAACGGGGCAGCCTCAAGTTTAAGCAGACCCGCCAGATCCTCCAGCGAGTCTGCTTGATAGGGTTTGTATACAGGCGGAAGAAAGCATCGAATCGTCTTTGCATCGACAATGCTGTAAGCGATTTGCTCAGGCTGCTCGGCGATAAGCCGCCCCCATATGGCATAACGCTTGGGCCAGATGTCTTCTCCCTCGTCGTAGAAGCGCTGTCCAAATCGATTGACAACGACTCCGAATGGAATCGAGTCGAGACGGGTAACAATCCCTCCATCAAATTTTGGAGCTCTGCCATCCACTGCGATGGCGTGGAAAGCTTTGGGGTCGCCAATCTGCTTCGCATCCTTCGTGATGAGATTGGCAAGCATTGTGCCGTCGTTGTAGGGAGTGCCACGTACCAGGAAGTTATCAGCCGCGTCCCCCCAATAACGCTTGAGCCATTCGATGTTCGCCTCAAAGCCGCCGGCGGCCACCACCACGGCCCGCCCTCGGATTGCCTCGTGGTCATCGCCAATCTTGAGCGTAACGGCACGAAATTCTCCGTCTTCGATCAACAGGTCGACCACTTCGGCGTCGTAGCGGACAGCTATGCCCATGCGCGCGAGTGCATCGTAATAGGCGTTGACCAACGCTTTTCCTCCCCCCAGAAACCAACGGTTAGTTCGGCCCAGGTGGAGCGTGCCTGCTAGCGGCGGTTGCCACAAGATACCGTGCTCGGACATCCATTGCGGCAGAGACTGCGATTGCTGAATGGCGAATTTAGCGAGATCCAGATTGGCAGGTCCGCCAGTGACACCGATGAGGTCGTCTAGGAATTCCTCGACTCTGTATTCCTGGGAGCTATCGCCGTTACCTACGCTCGCACAGCGAATGTTTCTGGTGTGCCGCGTGTTCCCGCCCCGCATATGTGCGGGAGCCCGCTCCAGCAGCAGAACGCTTGGCGTCAGCTTCCGTGCTGCGAGGGCTGCGCATAGCGCCGCGTTTCCACCTCCCACTACGATGACGTCAAATTGGGTAGGGGAATTAGCCACAAGCGTCAGCGAAGAGTCTTGAGTCGTAGAACGCGTCCCCACCTATCGCAGCGTGATGCAGAATGTTCATAGCGTAATCAGAACAGGAATTTCAGAGCGAACTGGACTTGTCTATTGGAAGTTGCCGTCTGATTAATCGCCCCCGCGTTGCCGGTGAGCGATCCGTCCTCAGCATACAGCTGGCTGTTGGAGAGCGGAGGTAGAAAGTTGGAATGGTTAAAGAGATTGAAAAGTTCCGCGCGGAACTGAACGGTCAATCTCTCCATCACTTTCGTATCTTTGATTACAGAGAAATCGAAGTTGTTAAGGCGCGGCCCGGAGATCAAATTGCGGCTGGCATTGCCCAGGGCGTTTGAGCAGGTCCCTGGCGCGACCACGCCACCCGGAGCGAATGGTACGCACTCGGCCGCGATGGCAGGCGTCGCGGCTGGAAGAGTGAAACAGTTTAGTTTGATGTAATCATTCACGCTGCCGGAGTTGACGAGCGAACTGCACCCCGAACCGAATAGACGGTCCGGATAGGCATACGAGTGACTGCCGTATGCTCCCGTAGGATTGCCACCGATGAGTGGAGTAAATGGCAATCCACTTCTGATCTGGTAGATGCCCGCGAGTTGCCATCCGCGGGCCGCCCAGGCAGCGGGGCCGGAGATTGCCTTCGGCCCAGGAATCTGCCAGATGTAATTCACGGTCAGGTTTTGAGGAACGTTGTAATCCGACGGACCGCGCCGAGTCTTCGGGAGAAAATAGAAGGGGTTTGAAATCGCATTATTGTACTGATCGCTGTAGCCAGTACCCGATCCCTGATCGATGGATCGTTCCCATGTGTAACTGGCTCCAACCGAAACGCCATGCCTCAACCTGTGTTCAATGTGCGCTTCGAGAGCGTTGAAGGTTGAGCTGTTAACCCATGCCAAGCCGTCGATGCGACCCAAAAGAGGGCTGACCGGGCAATACGTGGGATTGGCTGGGCAACTGCCGCCCCCCGGCGCCGGCCAAACGTATGGCGGCCCAGCGGATGATAATGGAAGTACGTTATTCATATCGTCCGCGCGAAATGGCTCATGTACTCCGTGTGAGCCAACATAAGCGAGCATTGCCGTGAGGTTCGAAGTAAGCTGGCGTTCCAGACTCAAATTCCACTGCATCACATAATCGCGTTTCGGATGCGGGTCAATGTAAGGGACTCGAACGCCCAGGGCGCTATTGATTTGCGAGGCGAGGAGGCTGAACGCCTGGTTTGGGAACGAACCGAACGGCAAATTATTAACCGTCCCGCTTGAAGAGAATGGATAGGCGCTGGTTTCGACCTGTCCCAGATAGTAGGGCAGCGGAAGGACATCAAACATGCCGAACCCCGCGCGGACAGAATTCTTGCCGTTCCCAAGAGGGTCCCAGGCAAAGCCCACTCGCGGCTCGAAGTTTCGGAGGGTTGGGTTTTGAAAGATGCCATTGCCAAGGTGAGCTGTCTGAAAACTCTGGTTAAAAACACTCGGGACAGTAACCAATAGGCCTCGGACTTCGGAGGGCACAGTGGACATTTCGTAGCGCGCTCCCACATTAACGGTCAGGTTCGATCGCAGGCGTATGTCATCCTGAACATAGCCGGCGTAGATGCTGGATCGAAGCCCCTGATTTGTATATACGCAACATGGGAGAGCCTGACCAAGGTTAGTCGGCTGGTTGGTTAGTAAAGCTTCCAGGGAGCCGAACCCGTAATCTCCCGCCGGCGCGTTCATGATGATGTTGTATTGAATCCGCTCCACCGAAAAGCCAAATTTCAAAGCGTGAATCCCCTTGGTGAGAAAGACGTCGTCATACCCTTGAAACGAATTCTGCACCGCGTTAAACGCGGGCTCACCAAATTGGTTCAGGCCTGGCTGTGCACTGGCAAATCCCGGGACGTCGATTTGCGGGTTGTCGCTTCCGGCGTATCCACTATTCAGGGCAGTGTTGCTCGCGGCCGGATTGATTGCGCTCAGTCCGGTGTTGTTGGCGACCGATCGATTGAACCCAAAGCGAGCGGAATTGATCAGTTGCGGGTCGAAGATGTGCGTCTCTTCAACCGCGATGTAGGTTCTGCCCGTCTTATTTCCAAGCAGCACATCGTTATTCGGATCGGGCTGACTGGAGGTTGCTCGATCATATTGGAAGCTGCCAAACATGCTGTCTTTTTCCGAAAACTTGTGATCCATTCGCACCGTCGCGAAGTTCTCGGAATTAATCACAGGAGCGCCAAACTGGTATATTCCGGCGTCTCCGTTACCCACGAGTCCCTTGTTCGGCAGAGCCCAAAGAGCGAGGTAGGGCAGAATCGTTTTGTCTATACCTGTAGCCGGATCCGGATTGAACGCGCCGGTAACCTGATGCGGCGAGCACACACCTGGTTGGGGGATCGAGCACAGCATCCCGTTGCGGGCCGCCTGCGAAATGGTTGTATTTACCACGCTAACGTCGTTTGTCTCCCTGAGTCCCTCATAGTCTCCGAAGAAAAATGTGTGGTTCTTCCGAATCGGCCCTCCCAGGGCGCCGCCAAATTGGTTCCGGCGGAATCCTGGAATCTGGGCGGGATCAAAGTAATTTCGAGCATCCAGTGCGCTGTTGCGCAGGAACTCATACGCATCGCCGTGAAAAGAATCCGTTCCTGATTTCGTGACGGCGTTGATGACACCACCCGAGGTTCGCCCGTACTCCGTCGAGTAGTTGCTGGTCATGATGGAAAACTCTGCAACGGCATCCGCCCCCAGCGTCGACCCTTCGACACTGCCGGGACCGCCGTTTGAGTAGTCATTCACGCTGATACCGTCGATGCGGTAATTATTCTCTTGCGGGCGAGACCCTGAGACGGTCAATTCCGTCCCAAAGCCGCGGAAGGCTCTGTGGGTGGTGCCTGCGCTAGCCTGTAATGAATTAACGGAATCTACTCCGGGTTCGAGAGTTGCGAGCAACGTCCAATCCCGCCCATTCAGCGGTAATCCGATGACTTGGTCCGAGCCTACGACTCCACTGATGACCGAATCGTTCAATTGCACGGCTGGAGCTTCTCCAGTCACTTCGACCTTTTCGGATACGGACCCAACTCTCAGCGAGAGGTTGAGAACTTGCTCTGCCCCTACCGTCAACGCGATGCCTTTTTGTATCGCGGTGGCAAAACCTTCGGCAGAGGCAGTCACTTCATAGGTTCCCGGAAGCATGTTGGGCGCAGTGTAGAGGCCGTCGCTGTTCGTGGTAACAACCCTCATGACCCCCGTATCCACGTTTTGGATCGACATGTGGACATTGGGAATCGCCGCTCCCCCGCTATCCTTCACCGTCCCAGTGAGCGTCCCCCCGCTAACCTGCGAATACGATAAGAGAGCAGTAAGTGTGAGACCCACGAGCAAGAATATCCGCACCGCCGTTCCTTGGTTCCACATCAATGGAAGCCTCCTCATCAACCGTCATTCCTTGTTCGTGCACGCCGGGCGGAACACTATCATTGCGCCTGGCCGAATGAATTAATCCATGATTAATTTCCTTTTAGATTCGTTTGCATTTGGCGGCTGCAGACACTCTTCGCCTCGTGCAAGATTGTGCCCTTTTTCCGGCAAAACTGAACTGCTTTTTCTCGTGAGTCGCGGTCTGCCAAAAAACTCTTCCGTCGTATAAGAAAAATAAAGTTGACAATATCGCCAGGAGTGGTAAGAGGTATTGGAAAAACGCAGCCAATGCGGAAAAGGTCAATCCGCAGTCAGAAAGAAATCGATCGGAGATCGATTCATTAGATGTGGGCGCCGGAAAATTAATAGAAATTAACTGTCAATTAAGGTACCAGATGGTATGGCGTGCTAGTGTCCCGATGCTGCATCGCTAGTGACGACGGCTGGCTATAGCTATGGTGACGCCCCTCCCGAGACCGCAAATCGCCTACGCGTGGGGCGCGGGAGATCCAATTTGAGCTTGCACTCGGGACGCGAGTCCGTCAGCATGAAGAGGGAGTAAAAAAACTAATGATGCGACGAATTCTCTTACTTTCATTGTTGACAGTTGTTTTCTTGGGTCAGGCTCGGGCGCAAACTACCAAAGGCCAAACGGATGCGGAGATTGAAGAAGAGGTCCTGAAGGTCGAACACGAAAAGGACCAGGCTATGCAGAAGGGCGACGTAGCCACGCTCGATCGTATTTACGGAGACAAGCTAATCTTTGTTAATCCGCGAGGAAAAGTTCTTTCCAAAGCCCAGCGATTGGCTGATGTCAAGCCTGGGAACTTGGACTACGTAAATTTCAAGAGGAGTGACTATACCATGCACGTTTACGGAAATACGGTCATCCTGACGGGGCTTTCCAGTTCCCTTGTTCATTACCACGGAGAGTTGGTCCGCACTCCTCGACAGTTCATGCAGGTGTATGTCAAAGAAAACGGACAGTGGCGCATGGTCTCTCACCATGCAAATTTTGTTTCGGAGCAATAAGGCCACCTTCCAATGCCGGAATAAGAAAGCGATCGACGGGAAAAGGATCGGAAAAATGATACGGCGAATTTCCATCTGCTCATTATTGATAGTTACCTTGGCGGCCCTTGCTGGAGCGCAAGGAACTAGTAAAGGCCAGACGGACGCCGAGATTGAAAAAGAGATTCTGAAACTCGAAAACGAGCGTGACGAGGCCAGGCAGAAAGGTGATATGAAGGCGCTAGACCGAATTCTTGCCGACGATTATTTCTACATCGGTGTTCGCGGAAACGTTCGCACCAAAGCCAATCGGATCGATGACTATGAGGCGGGGATCATTAAGGTTTATTCCATCAAGAAAGACAATTTTATCTTTAAGATTTACGGAGACACAGTTTTAATGAGTGGACGAGAGACCTCTACTACCGAATATCACGGAAAACCCAACGTCAAACCCAGACAGTTTACGAATGTTTATATCAAGCTGGATGGGCGGTGGCGGCTTGCATTTCATCAGGCAACCCCCATTCTGGAGCCATGGTAAGCGTCTCTTTCCACCCTCATGGTAGTCATGCAGCTTCGATGGAAATGGAGTGAAAACACGGTGCGGAGAATTCTCGTACTTCCTCTGTTGACAATTGCCTTAGTGGGACTCGCTCGAGCGCAAGGAACCGTCGCGAACCAAGCGAGTGCAGGAACGGAAGCCGAGGTCCTCGAGGTCGAACGCCAGAAAGATCAGGCTCTCCGGAACGGCGACATACCCGTCCTCGAACGAATCTACTCCGATGACCTCGCTTTCGTAAATGGTCGTGGCCAGGTAATCACCAAAGCCCAGCACCTTCAGGAGATCAAAGCTGGAAACGTCAAGTACTTGAACTCCGACCGGAGCGATTTTCATGTGCATGTCTACGGAAATACGGCTGTTCTGGTGGGTCGCGAGAACTCGACTGTGGAATATCACGGAAAGACCATCACCTCACCTCGGCAATTCATGACCGTTTATGTCAAAGTCGATGGGCATTGGAAATATGTGGCTCATCAGGTGACTCCCGTTGCGGAGAAATAGATCGAGTCTCTATCAAGGCAACTCACACTGCCGTCTCACAAGCCAGAGGGGGATAATTATGACGGGAGCCTTAAACATCTGGCGTCTCGCTCTCACTGCGGTAGGGCTGGCACTGGTCGTAGGGATGGCGATAACGTCCACTGTGGTGGCCCAGGAGCGCACGCTAGATGAGCTCAAAGCGGAAACGCAGTCCCGCGCCAACCGCGGAGCATTCCCCACTGAAGGCTTAAAGCCGGAAGAAGTACGCGAGGCGTTGGGACGGTTGAAAAGCTTGGACCGCGACGAATGGGCGGCCTCTTGGAGCATCATAGGCGGCCGCTATATGAGTAAGGCGCAAGGCGAGCTCTCAGCATCGCCTGCCGAAGCGGACAAGGACTTTCTTGATGCATGGCGTTATTACAACTTCGCCCGCTGGCCGGTAGAAGTTTCGCCCGGCAAAAAAAAGGCTTATGACCACGCGCTTGAGGCCTTCCTCGCGCATGGCCGCTTGCTCGACCCGCCGCTCGAGGTGGTACATATTCCTTTCGAGGGCAAAGAGATCGTCGGATACCTGCAGATGCCCAAGGGCGGAAAGCCAGCGCCGATCGTCTTCGCCATCAATGGCCTGGATAGCCGCAAAGAGGAAATGGCCGAGAAGTTCCGGCCGTTGCTGGAGTATGGCGTAGGGTATTTCACATGCGATGCGCCCGGCACTGGGCAAGCACCCATCAAGTCCGCGCCCGGGGCCGAACGGATGCTCACGAAGGCCCTCGACTATGTGTTCCAACGGCCGGACGTCGACAGGAAGAAGGTTGTCATTTATGGCGGCAGCCTGGGAGGGTACTGGTCCGCAGTGCTGGCCGCGACCGAATATAACCGCGCGAGCGCTACAGTCGAGTGGTCTGGACCGTTGCACGAGACCTTCCAGCGGGCCATGGTCATAAACATTCCCCACAACCGGGAATATCTCTTCGACTACTTGCCGGCGCTGCTGAACGTGTACGAAAAGGCCACGGACCTCGAAACCCTGGCCGACGCGCGTGCTGAGATGTCAATCAAGACGCGGGGCCTCCTCGACAAACCCATGACCCCGATGCTGGTAATCGGCGGCGTCCTTGACACTCAGGTCCCAATATCCGATACCGACCTCATTCTGCACAACGGTCAGACGCCCAAGGACGCGTGGATCAACCCGCAGGGCGGCCACATGGGGCGGGACCTCAAGGGATGGTCTGACGCCCGCATTTTTCGGACCGTCGTCACGCCGTGGATCCTGGATAAGGTGGGGATTAAGAACAAGTAGACGAATTCAGCGCGGGCATTCGTGCCTTACTTTCGGTGACGCTATGACGGGAACTTGTGTATAATGATGAACTTACCGCACCAAAGTGGGCGCTTAACTCAGCGGTAGAGTGCCATCTTCACACGGTGGAAGTCATAGGTTCGAATCCTATAGCGCCCACCATTTGTTCCAAATATCCTCCGGGAGGACCGCATCACCTCCCGGCGTAGCTGACCCTCCAGATCGAGTTCGACCCGTCATCGCTCACCAGCAGCGAGCCGTCCGCAGCCACCGCTAGACCCACCGGTCGTCCCCAGACATTGCCGTCGGGCAATACGAAGCCAGTGAGGAAGTCTTCGTACTCTCCGCTGGCTTCGGCCGTCTGGTGAAGCGGAACGCGAATGACTTCGTAACCCACCCGCACGGACTTATTCCACGATCCATGCTCGGAGGCAAAAATGTCACCCTTGTATTCGTCGGGGAACTGATCGCCCTGATAAAAAGCAAATTCGAGTGATGCGTTGTGGGGCTGCAACAACACATCCGGGACAATCGCTTTGTCCTTCAACTCCGGGTGCTTGCCTTTATGCCGTGGATCCTGGTGGCCGCCCATATACCACCACGGCCAACCGTAGAATCCGCCTTCCTGCACATGTGTGATGTAGTCGGGAACCAAATTGTCTCCGAGGCCATCGCGCTCGTTGACCGAGCACCACAACTCTCCGGTGCGGGGACTTACCGCGATTCCGCCGCCGGCATTGCGAATGCCGTAGGCATACACCTGCGGCGTGCAATTCTCGGGATTGCAAACCAGGATGTCGGCCCGGTCCTTCTCGCTGGGATGCGTATCTGGATCGTCGATGTTTGAACCTGAACCGTCTGCCACAAACAATTTCTTCCCGTCCTGCGAAAACTCGAGCGCTCGCGTCCAGTGGCCGCTGCCCGAGGGAAGATCCGCAACATGTTCGGGAGCGCCGCTGGCCTTCAGATCGCCCTTGCGATAGGCAAAGCGAACCACTTCGTTGGTATTTCCGACATACAACCATTGCGGATCAGGACCGGGAGGATAGAACGCCAGTCCGTACGGGCGTTTCAAGCCCGTGGTGAAAATCGATGTTTCTTCGGCCTTGCCGTCGGTGGTTATTCCACGAAATACGCGAATGCGTCCGGGATCGCTCTCCGCCAAGAAAACATCTCCATTTGGAGCGGTGCGCAGCAGGCGAGGGTTCTCCAGACCTGCCGCATAGAGGTCCACTTTGAATCCGGCTGGGGCGACGGGCCAGACGTCATTCGGTCGTGCCACTAATTCAGCGCCGTTTTCCGCAGACTTCGTCGTATATGGCGCAGGCAAGTCTTTGACCCTAATCTTGTGGATGGTTCCCGGTTTCTCGTAGCGAAAATCGGTAAACGGTGGCGTCGGCGGAGGTGCTGTCAGTTTCGACGTATTGCTGTCGGAAGCGGGTTCACTATCGGCTCGCGGAGGTTGCCCCATCCCCATCGACTTCACGTAGGTAATGATTTGCCAGCGCTGATTCGCCGGCAACTGGTTCCAGGACGGCATTCCGTTATCTTTGTCGCCATGCGTGACGAACCAGAACACTTCACCGGGAGGAACGGAATCGAGTTTGCCACCCACGAGGGAGGGCACATTGCCGGTTCCTTTGCCCGTTTTGCCGTGGCACGCCAAGCAATTGCGGCCATAGAGCTGCTTTCCGGCCTGGGCGGCTGCGGCGTCGCCTTCGTAAGGATTCCTGGCTGATTTTGTCGAGTCCGGAGCGTTGTGGAACCTGGTGTCGACTCCGCCCGCGAATGTCACGGTAAACGGCAGGAGAATCGCGGCGGTGATCAAAGCAGACGTGTAAGAAAAAGAGCGCATGAATCCTCTCAGGTATTTTCTTCGTAGGTTGTCACTGCGATTTTGGATGCAGTTTGCTGACGTTCGGATTGCAGGAAAG
>Ga0210400_10000941_pt1 | contig 29919 bp, 29 predicted proteins | sample IncBWH26MmetaG_FD_155456 | JGI IMG/M metagenome (GOLD analysis project Ga0210400, IMG submission 155456) | Forest soil microbial communities from Barre Woods Harvard Forest LTER site, Petersham, Massachusetts, United States - Inc-BW-H-26-M | ecosystem: Environmental > Terrestrial > Soil >... | reverse complement strand
CATATTCTGAGGGTCGAGGCGATCGGCGCGCATCCTGCGTTGGTCCATATATGAGATAGGCCCGCGGCGGCGGGCCTCCCTCTTCTGAAGGATCAAGCGATGAAGAAAATTGAAGCCATCATCAAGCCGTTCAAGCTCGACGAAGTCAAAAATGCCCTGCACGAGATCGGCGTCACCGGGATGACCGTCAGCGAGGTCCGGGGGTTCGGACGTCAGAAAGGGCACACCGAAGTCTATCGCGGCGCAGAATATGTGATCGACTTCCTGCCCAAGGTCAAAATCGAGGTCGTACTCGACGACGCGTTGGCGGCCCGCGCGGTCGAAGCCATCCAGCAGGCGGCGAAGACGGACAAGATCGGCGACGGCAAGATCTTCGTGATTCCGGTCGAGGAGGCGCTCCGCATCCGCACCGGCGAGCGCGGTCCGGACGCGGTGTAAAGAGCGCCCAAATCGTCCCGGCGAGGGCCGGGACGTTGATCTCGGGACGATTTACGGCTTCTTGTTCGCGTCTGCGGCGCTGTCTGCGGGCGCACACTCCGCCCGCGGCTCGCCGGCGTGAAAGTCGAGCGACACGCCATTCATGCAATAACGCAGCCCGGTCGGGGCCGGCCCGTCTTCGAAGACGTGCCCGAGATGTCCGCCGCAGCGGCGGCAATGCACCTCGGTGCGGGTCATGAAAAAGCTCCGGTCGGTATCGGTCTCGACCGCTTGCTCGAGCGGCGCCGAGAAGCTCGGCCACCCCGTGCCGCTGTTGAATTTGTTGCCGGCGTCGAACAATGGCTGGCCGCAGGCCGCGCAATGATAGATGCCGGCGCCATGTTGCTTGTCGAGCGGGCTGGTGCCGGCGCGTTCGGTGCCGTGCTGACGCAACACCCGATATTGTTCCGGGGTAAGCCGGCTGCGCCATTCCTCGTCGCTGAGCGCCACCTCGAAATTCTTGCCCGCTCCAGCCTTGGATGACGCGCCGCGGCCGCTCAGGCGGCCCAACAGACCTTCTGCCATTTTTACTTGCCTCGCCGACAGCGGTGGATCCCGCAATCAGTATATCGCGCTCGCCGGCGTTGTCTTGAAGAGGCGGGACGACGGGCCGGGCCAACCGGAGCGAATTTTTCGTGATTAGTGGATGCGTTCGCCGATTTCGGGTTCCGGCCGCAGCAGCTCCGCCGTCGAGCGTGCGATCCAGCACCATACGACGCAAGTCAGCTCGTCATCGCCGCCGCGGAACCGCTCCGCCTCGCGTTCGGCGATGCCGACGGCCTCGCTGCCGTGCCGTCGCACCAGCAACAGGGCCGCCTCCCAGATTTTGCGCTCGTTGGTCATCATCATGATCGTAAATCCCGCCCAGCCGGTTCGGTTCCACGGAAACCGCTGAGCGTCTTGAAGGGCAACGGATCTGCGCAATATCTTGTTATTCACACAAAGAGATATACTGCATCCTGCTTGCACGGGGTGCAAGCCTTCCTATAATCGCCGCCATCATGCCGGATCTGTTCGACAGCGTCGCGTCCGCCAAATCAAACGATTCCGCGGACGGTTATTCCGCCAAGGATATCGAGGTCCTCGAGGGTCTGGAACCGGTGCGCCGGCGCCCCGGCATGTATGTCGGCGGCACCGACGAGCGGGCGTTGCACCATCTCGCCGCCGAGGCGCTCGACAACGCGATGGACGAGGCGGTTGCCGGCTTTGCCACGCGAATCGAGCTTGAGCTCGGCGCCGGCGGCTGGGTTACCGTACGCGACAACGGACGCGGCATTCCGGTCGATCCGCATCCGCGTTTTCCGAAGAAATCGGCGCTCGAAATCATCCTGACCATGCTGCATTCCGGCGGCAAGTTCGGCGGCGACGCCTACAAGACGTCGGGCGGGCTGCACGGCGTCGGCATCTCGGTTGTCAACGCGCTGTCCGATTCGCTCGAAGTCGAGGTCGCGCGCGATCGCCGGCTGTGGCAGCAAAGCTATCGCCGCGGCGTACCGCAGGCGAAGGTCAAGGATTGCGGTCCGGTGCAGAACCGCCGCGGCACGGTGCTGAGCTTTCATCCCGATCCCGAGATCTTTGCCGATGCGGCGTTCCGCCCGGCCCTGTTGTACCGGATGGCGCGCTCGAAAGCGTACCTGTTCCGCGGCGTCGAGATCCGCTGGCGCTGCGATCCGTCGGTACCGCGGCCCGAGGGCGTGCCGGTCGAGGCGCGGCTGCATTTTCCGAACGGGCTCGGCGATTTTCTCGCCGCGAGCCTGACCGACCGCGCCCTGCTGACGCCGCGGCCATTCCTCGGCCAGGTCGAGTTTCCGGATGGCGGCAGAGTCGAATGGGCGGTGGTGTGGCCGGAAGACGAAGAGGACGGCTTCTGCCACTCCTATTGCAACACGATCCCCACCCCCGAAGGCGGCACGCACGAAGCCGGGCTGCGCACCGCGCTAACCCGCGGCATCAAGGCTTATGGCGAGTTGATCGGGCATCGCCGCGTCGTCCAGGCGACCGGCGATGATGTGACCGCCGGGGCGGCGATGCTGCTGTCGTTGTTCATGCGCGACCCGCAATTCCAGGGCCAGACGAAGGAGCGGCTCGCCTCGGCCGAGGCGGCGCGCCTCGTCGAGACGGCGCTGCGCGACCATTTCGACCACTGGCTCAGCGCCGACCCGGCGACCAGCCGGACGCTGCTCGACCGCATCGCCGAGCGCGCCGAGGAGCGGCAGCGGCGCCGCCAGCAGCGCGAGATGTCGCGCAAGAGCGCGACCCGAAAGTTGCGCCTGCCCGGCAAGCTCGCCGACTGCACCCGCGACAGCGCCGCCGGTACCGAGATCTTTCTCGTCGAGGGCGACAGCGCCGGCGGTTCGGCCAAGCAGGCGCGCGACCGCGAGACGCAGGCAATCCTGCCGTTGCGCGGCAAGATCCTCAACGTGGCGAGCGCCTCGGCCGACAAGATGCGGGCTAACCAGGAACTGAGCGACATCGTGCTGGCGCTCGGCTGCGGCACTGGTTCGCATTACCGCGACGAGACGCTGCGCTATGAGCGCGTCATCATCATGACCGATGCCGATGTCGACGGCGCCCACATCGCCTCGCTGCTGATGACGTTCTTCTTCCGCGAGATGTCGAAGCTCGTCGATAACGGCCATCTGTTTCTCGCCCTGCCGCCGCTCTACCGGTTGACCCAGGGTGAGGTAACGCACTACGCCCGCGACGACGCCCACCGCGAGGAATTGCTGCAGAGCGCGTTCAACGGCCGCGGCAAGGTCGAAATCAGCCGCTTCAAGGGCCTTGGCGAGATGCCGGCGCGCTATCTCAGGGCGACGACGATGGATCCAGCGCAGCGCACCTTGCTGCGCGTCAAACTGCCGGAGCGTGCCGATCCGGCGGGGCTGGAAAGTGCCGATGAGGGTTTCGAGCGCACCGAGAAGCTGGTCGAGACGCTGATGGGCCGACGCCCCGAATTGCGTTTCGACTACATCCAGAAAAACGCTCGCTTCGCCCGCGACCTCGATCTTTAAAGGCCGCTGTCTCAGAGACATAGTCGGCCTGCGCGTAAGTTGCTCTCTCGGAAACTGCGCGACAAAAATCGGCGGCGGCCGCGTACGGATCTTGCGCAAATCTTCGCTTCCGCTTACCTAGTTGGCCGTCGACCCGTTTGGGTTCGGCTTCACTGCCGAGGCTCCGCCACGAGCACCGGACCGTGTTTCCCGATCCAACCGATGTCCGATCCGCCGCACGGCGTGCGGCGGCCTGAATCTAAATGGAGTTACTGCGACATGGCGACCGGTACGGTCAAATGGTTCAATTCCCAGAAGGGATACGGGTTTATCCAGCCGACGAATGGAGGCGCTGATGTCTTTGTTCACATCTCCGCTGTCGAGCGGGCCGGCATGGACGGTCTCAATGAAGGCCAAAAGCTGAACTTCGAGCTCGAGCAAGGACAGCGCGGCCGGGTGTCGGCGGTCAATCTGCGTCCGGCCTAACCGTCGGTCGTCAAAAGGGGCGCTGCGGCGCCCCTTTTCTTTTCCTTGCCGCAACAACCAAGGAGCAATCATTGCCAAAGGAAGACCTGATCGAATTCGAAGGCACCGTCACGGAGCTGTTGCCCGATGCGCGTTTTCGGGTACGGCTCGACAACGGTCATGAGACGCTCGCCTATTCGTCCGGGAAGATGAAGAAAAACCGGATTCGTATTCTCGCCGGCGATCGCGTCACAGTCGAAATGACGCCGTATGACCTGACCAAAGGCCGCATCAATTTCCGGCATAAAGATACCGCCGCGCCGCCGATTATGCCGCGCCCGCAGTTCCGCCGCCGGTGACCGCTGCGGCTCAGTCCTGTTCCACAGACATGGCTGGAATCAGCGAAAAACCTTGACTTTTGGCCGATAATCTCCAACTAAAGCGTGGGCGATCCGCCCGTCTAGACCTTGCGTAAGGCAAAAATTTCTCAATGAATTTTAACGAACTGGGACTATCGCCTGAACTTCTTCAGGCGATCACGGACACAGGCTACACCACCCCCACCCCGATCCAGCAGCAAGCCATCCCCGTCGTCGCCAGCGGGCGCGACGTGCTCGGCTGTGCGCAGACCGGTACCGGCAAGACCGCCAGCTTTGCCCTGCCGATGATCGACAAACTCGCCGCCGGCCGGTCGCGGGCGCGCATGCCGCGCTCACTGATCCTGGAGCCGACGCGCGAATTGGCGACCCAGGTCGAGGCCGCGTTCGAACGCTACGGCAAGCACCACCGACTCACGACCGCGCTGTTGATCGGCGGCGAGAGTTTTGGCGACCAGCAGAGAAAGCTCGAGCGCGGCGTCGATGTGCTGATCGCGACGCCGGGCCGGATGCTCGATCTGTTCGAGCGCGGCAAGATTCTTCTGTCGGATGTCCGCATCCTAGTCATCGATGAGGCCGACCGGATGCTCGATATGGGGTTCATCCCCGATGTCGAGCGCATCGTCGGCCTGTTGCCGAAGACGCGGCAGACGCTGTTCTTCTCGGCGACGATGCCGCCGGAGATCCGCCGCCTCGCCGACGCATTCCTGAACGAGCCGGTCGCGATCTCGGTGTCGCCACCCGCCTCGCCGGCGGAAACCGTCGTGCAATCGATCGTCGTCGTCGCGCCGGAAGACAAGCGCGAGGCGTTGCGCCGCCTGATCGGCAGCGAGGACGTCAAGAACGCACTGATCTTCTGCAACCGCAAGCGCGACGTCGACATCCTGCAGCGCTCGCTGTCCCGCCACGGGTTCGATGCGGCGGCTCTGCATGGCGATATGTCGCAGCCGAAGCGAACCGAGACATTGGAGCGCTTCAAGAACAGCGAGATCCGGCTGCTCGTTGCCAGCGACGTCGCGGCGCGCGGGCTCGACATCCAGGGTCTGTCGCATGTCTTCTGCTTCGATGTGCCCTACCACGCCGAAGATTACGTGCATCGCATCGGGCGCACCGGCCGCGCCGGCCGGCAGGGCCGCTCCTTCATGCTGGCCGCGCCGGAGGACGGCAAGGCCGTCGCCGCGATCCAGAAGCTGATCGGCAAGGACATTCCGGTTGCCAGCATCGCCGATTTCAGCCCGGCCGAACTCGATTTCAGCGGCGCCGACCGCCGCCGCGGCAGAGGCCGCCCGGCGCCGAATGGCCATACCGCCGCCGAGCGGCCGCGCGGGCGCGCTGCACCCGCGCGAGAAGGGCGCAATGACCGGCAACCACGCCGGCGCGAGCGGCCCGCGCCGGCCGCGCCACGCCGCGAAGCCGCCGAGCCGACCGTGATGGTGTTCCCGCAACCCGCACCCGAGCCGCGGCATAAGCGGCAGCCGGAGCGCCGCACGGAGCAGGGGCCGGAGCGGCGGGTCGTCGGCTTCGGCGATGATCTGCCCGCCTTTCTGGCGCGCGCGCCAAGGGCTGTCGCCGGCGGCTGAAGCGCCGCATAATCTCGCCGGACACGAGCGGGTGGTGGGGCGAAGCGCATGAGCGACGACACCGGGTGGGTCAAGGCCGCCAATCGCGGCACTCTTGCCGAAGGCGATGTGCTCGGCGTCCTGATCGGCGGCAAGGAGATCGCCCTCTACGATCTCGACGGCACGCTCTACGCCACCGACGACATCTGCACCCATGCTTACGCAAAGCTGTCCGATGGCTGGCTCGACAAGGGCGAGATCGAATGCCCGCTGCATGCCGGCCGGTTCGACGTGAGAACTGGCAAAGCAACCGCGCCGCCCTGCACCGACGACCTCAAAACCTACCCGGTCCGCATCGTTGGCGACGAAATCCAGGTGAAGCTGGATTAATCACCACAGAGACACAGAGAACACTGAGGAGTGATTGAAGGGAGCCTTCGGCTCGCCAAAATTGCTTTCGTCTCCGTGTCCTTCGTGCCTCTGTGGTGGAACTTCAATCGTAAACCCGCTTGTAGAGATCGATGATCTCGTCGGCGGTCGGGACGCGCGGGTTGTTGGCCGGCGAGCCCGAACCCAGCGCCTGCGCGGCCATGACCGGTAACAGCTCGTCGTAGCGGATGCGGTCGATCCCATAGGCGCGCGGCGTCGGCACTTTCAAATCCTCATTCAGGCGGCGCAATTCGTCGAGCAGCCGGGCGACCGCCGCCTGGCTGCCCTCGCTCTCATCGGCCACGCCCATTGCGCGGGCGCAATCGGCGTAGCGTTCGAGCGCGGCCGGCGCCGAAAAGGCGGTGATCTCGGGCAACAGCATCGCGTTCGACAGCCCGTGCGGCACATGGAAGAAGGCGCCGATCGGCCGGCTCATGCCATGCACCAGCGCGACGCTGGCGTTGGAGAATGCCATCCCGGCGGTGGTCGCGCCAAGCATCATCGCCTCGCGGGCGGCGCGGTTTCCGGGCTCGGCGCAGGCGGTGCGGATGTGGCGCGCGATCAGGCCCATCGCATTCTTCGCCAGCCCGTCGGTGAACGGGTTGGCGCGGCGGCTGACATAAGCCTCGATCGCATGGGTCAGGCTGTCGATGCCGGTATCGGCGGTCAGCCTGAGCGGCATCGTCATGGTCAACTCGTAATCGACAATCGCCGCCGCCGGGCAGCAGGCGAGCCCGGCGATCAGCATCTTCTCGTCGGTCTCGGTGTCGGTCACCACGGTAAAGCGGGTGACCTCGGAGCCGGTGCCGGCGGTGGTCGGGATCGCGACGATCGGCGGTCCCATTTGCGGGATCTCGGCCGGCACCTTGTAGTCGCGCATCGCGCCGCCATTGGCGGACAGCACCGACATGCCCTTGGCCGTGTCGATCGAGCTGCCGCCGCCGATCGCGACGAGGCTGTCGAAATCCCCCTCATGCAGAATCCGGACGCCAGTCCCGATCACCTCGGTCGTCGGATCCGACACCGTGTCGGAGAAGACCGACCAGGCAATGTGTGCACGGTCGAGCAGCGCCGTCGCCCGATCGAGGATGCCACAGCCGGCGATATACGGGTCGGTCACGATCAATGGCCGCGACAACCCGAGCCGCGCCATCAGGCTCGGCAAATCGGCCAACGCCCCGCCGCCTACCGCCATCAATCGAGGCGTGGTGATCAGCGCCGCCATCCCGAACCTCCCTCGCTCTTAGCCCGGCTTTTTCAGAAGAAAGCGCAGAATCCCGCCGGGCTGTTCGCTGGCTTCGACGAGCTGGCAGCCGGTGGTCTGGCAGAAATGCTCGAAATCCTTGGTGGCGCCGGGATCGGTCGCCAGCACTTCGAGGATGCCGCCGGCCGGCACTGCTTTCAGGGCGCGCCGCGCCTTCAACACCGGGAGCGGGCACAGTAGTCCGGTCGCGTCGAGCGTCGTTGCCGCCGCGCCGGTTGAGCCGCCACTCGTCTCCGCCATCCCGTCGTCCTCGCCGATCGGCAAACCCTTGGAATGGGTCCGGTTTTACCGGTCCGCGCCTGGAGCGGCAACCCGAAGGGCTTGCCAGATGCGCGATCCAGGCCGGTTGTCGTATGCTGCCAATTCATTGTGCACAGTTGGGTAGCGGGAGAGAGATGCGGAAGGTCCCGATTTTTGCCGTTGCGATGGTGCTTTCGACAGCCCCTGCGCTACCGGTCAGCGTGACAGCCAGAGCCGATATGGTTCCCGGCGGCTGGCTGCAGCCGCCGCGTATCCCACCAGCTCCGCCGGCGCCCGAAGCAGCGTCGCCGCCGGCTGAACCGGCCGCCGCTGAACCCGCCACCGCTCCAGCCGCCGCCGCCGAGCCCGTGCTAGTGCGGCCACCACCGCCACCGCCGCCGCCCGAACCAGCCGCGTTGCCGCCGCCCAAAATCCCGCGGCCGGCGGTGCAGCACCGGCCGCCGCCGGTTCGCACCGCGCCGCCGTCCGACGGCAAGGTGCAGTTCTGACCGACTGCGCGACGCAGCCCGCGATCGGCCGCCTGATTGTTGACCGGGTTGGGATCGCCACGACCGAGCGGCTGATCCGCCCGTACATCCGGCGTACGCCGGTCATCCGGATCGATGCCGGTGATCTCGGCATCGCCGGCGAGCCGCTTGTGCTCAAGCTCGAATTTCTGCAGCACACCGGCTCGTTCAAGCCGCGCGGCGCCTTCGCCAGCCTGCTGACGCGGAGCGCGCCCGCCGCCGGTGTTGTCGCGGCGTCGGGCGGCAATCACGGCGCGGCGGTCGCCTACGCGGCGATGCGGCTCGGATTGCGGGCCACGATCTTCGTGCCGAATGTCGCCTCGCCGGCCAAGCTCGAGCGCATCCGGAGCTATGGCGCCGAGCTGGTGGTTAGCGGCGACCGCTATGCCGATGCACTCGCCGCGAGCCAGGAACTCGCGGCGCGCACCGGCGCATTGCCGGTACATGCCTACGACCAAGCCGAAACCCTGCTCGGGCAGGGTTCGGTGGGGCTGGAGATCGAGGCCGATGCCCCCGATGTCGACACGCTGCTGGTGGCGGCGGGCGGCGGCGGGCTGATCGGCGGTGTCGCCGCCTGGTATGAAGGCCGCATCCGCGTCGTTGCGGTCGAACCGGAGCTGGCGCCGACGCTGCACGACGCGTTCGCCGCCGGCAGGCCGGTCGATGCGCCGGCGGGCGGCATCGCCGCCGATTCACTGGCGCCGCGCCGGGTCGGAACGCTGATGTTCCCGATCGCGCAGCGTTTTGTCGAACGGGCCGTGCTCGTCTCCGACGACGCGATTCGCGATGCCCAGCAGAAGCTGTGGTCGGCATTGCGCATCGTCGCCGAGCCGGGCGGCGCCGCCGCGCTGGCGGCGCTGATTTCCGGCCGCTACCGCCCCGTGCCCGGCGAGCGGGTTGCCGTGCTGCTGTGCGGCGCGAATACCACGGAGATCCCTCGACCATAAGAATGGCGCCCCGGCAACAGCCGGGACCCACCGATTCATCGCTCGTGTCGCCGAAAAATGGGTCCCGGCTTTCGTCGGGACGCGGTTGACAGTGATCAGCCGAACCGGTTGGAGCGCGGGAAGCCTTGCGGCACGCCGCGGCCGGCGCCGCCGCGGGCGCCGCGCCACGGCGTCAGGTCGAATTCGGTGCGGGTGCGGTTTTCGCCCTGGCGCCACGACAGCCCCTCGGCCAGCGAGAACACCTTCGCGTCGGCGAGGCCGCCGGCACGGTGACGCTGCAGGATCACGCCGCGGCCGCGCGCCATCTCCGGGATCTCGCCGAGATCGACGATCAGCATGCGGCGGTTGTCGCCGACAAAGGCGGCCGTATCGCCCTCGGCCGGGACGCAGATCGCGGCGCGCGCCCCGGCCGCCGGGGTTAGCACCTGCTTGCCGGCGCGGGTCTGGGCGAGCGCTTCCTCGGCATCCACTAGGAAGCCGCGCCCGTCATCCGCCGCGACCAACAGCTTGAGGCCGGGCCGATAGGGGAACAGCGCGACGATGTCGTGTTCGTTCGGCAGGTCGATCATCAGCCGCAACGGCTCGCCCTGGCCGCGACCGCCGGGCAGCTTGTCGGCGCCGAGCGTGTAGAAGCGGCCGTTGCTGCCGAAGATGATCAGCCGGTCGGTGGTTTCCGCCGCGACCGCGAAGCGCGGCCCGTCGCCTTCCTTGTATTTCTGCTCGGCGAGATTGACGGCGTGGCCCTTGATGGCGCGGATCCAGCCTTTTTCCGAGCACAGCACCGTGACGGGCTCGCGCTCGACCAGTGCCCCCGCCGGGATCTCGACCACCGCCGGCGTGGCGCCGATCAGGGTGCGGCGACGACCGAGCGGTGTGTTGGCGCCGAATTCGGCCTGCGTCGCCGCGACCTCCTTTGCCAAGGCCCGCCATTGCCGCCGTTCGCTGGCGAGCAATGTTTCGAGCCCCGAGGCTTCGCCGCCGAGGCTTTCCAGCTCCTTCTGGATCGCCACCTCTTCGAGCCGCCGCAGCGTGCGCAGCCGCATGTTGAGGATCGCCTCGACCTGAACCTCAGTGAGGCCCCAGCGCGTCATCATCTCGGCCTTGGGATCCTCGGCCTCGCGAATGATGTGGATGACCTCGTCGAGGTTGACGTAGACGATGACAAAGCCGCGCAGGATCTCCATCCGACGCGCCACCGCGGCGAGGCGGTGCCGGCTGCGGCGCTGCAACACCTCGCGGCGATGGTCGAGAAACGCCTGCAACGCCTCCTTCAGGTTCATCACCCGCGGCACGCCGAGCGCGTCGACGACATTGAGGTTGAGCGGCACGCGGGTTTCGAGCTCGGTCAGCCGGAACAGCTGCTCCATCAGCACATCGGCATCGACGTTGCGGTTCTTCGGCTCCAGGACGAGCCGCACCTCGCCGGTCGATTCGTCGCGGATATCGGCGAGCAATGGCAGTTTGCGTTCCTCTAGCAGGGCCGCGACCTTCTCGATCAGGCGGCCCTTCTGGACCTGATAGGGGATCTCGGTGACGACGATCTGGTAGAGGCCGTGGCTCAATTGCTCCTTCTCCCAACGGGCCCGCAGCCGGAAGCTGCCGCGCCCGGTGGCATAGGCTTCGGCGACGCTTGCCGGCGATTCGACGAGGACCCCGCCGGTCGGAAAATCGGGGCCGGGCACATGCGCCACGAGCTCGGCCGCGCTGCATTTCGGCTGCTCGATCAGGTGCAACAGCGCGGCGCAGAGCTCGTCGACATTGTGCGGTGGGATGCTGGTCGCCATGCCGACCGCGATGCCGGCGGCGCCATTGGCGAGCAGGTTCGGGAACCTGGACGGCAGGACCACCGGTTCGCGGTCCTCGCCGTCATAGGTCTGGCGGAAATCGACTGCATCCTCGTCGAGGCTGTCGAGCATCGCCTGCGCCACCGCCGACAAGCGGCTCTCGGTGTAGCGCATCGCCGCGGCGTTATCGCCGTCGATATTGCCGAAATTGCCCTGGCCGTCGACCAGCGGATAACGCTGCGAGAAATCCTGCGCGAGGCGAACCAGCGCCTCGTAAACCGCGATCTCGCCATGCGGGTGGTACTTGCCGATCACGTCGCCGACGACGCGGGCGCATTTCTTGTAGCCGGAGGCGGGATCGAGCCGCAGCTGGTCCATCGCATGCAGGATGCGGCGATGCACCGGCTTCAGCCCGTCGCGCACATCCGGCAGGGAGCGCGCCATGATCGTCGACATCGCGTAGGACAGGTAACGCTCGCCGAGCGCGTCGGCGAAATCGACGTCGCGGATCTCGCCGGCCAAAGCGGGGTCGGACATACCTACCAAACCTCGTTGTTATTGGGCTGCATTATACCAGGGGCTGCGGCCGGCGCATGCGCTCGGCCAGGCGCTCACGGGCCTCGGGCAGCTGGCGCCCGTGCGGCAACAACAGATGGTGCAGCAGGAAATAGCGGGTCAAGACCAGGCCGGCGGCGATGTCGGGCCGCTCCGCCGGTTCGTCGCGCCACAGAAAACCGGGCAGCGGCAACAGTTTGGCCCGGTAGGGCGCGCCCGCTAGCCGCGACACGGCCCGGCCGCTGCGTGGCGACACATAGGCGAGGTCGTCGGTGGCGCCGGTCACCGCGCACCGCCCGAGGTCGAGACCGAAGCCAAGCGCTGCGAGCAGGCCGCATTCCCAGCGGACATACGATTGTTCCCAGCTGCCTGCCGAATCGAGCGTTTGCTCCCTTCCAAACCCCACCGGGGGGGAGGGGGGGGTGGGGGTAAGCGCGGCGAGCAAGGCTGCGAAGGATTGGTAGAGCTCCGCATTCGGCTCACGCTCGGGCAACGCCGTCAGTAATAGCGCGGTGGCCGCCGTTACCGCGGCGAGCCGGTCGGGATCATCGAGGAAGCGAACCGCGTAAGCCTCGACGAGCTCGCAGTCGAGCGAGCCCAAATGCTCCGGCAGGCGTCCTCGCCAATTCGCCGTGACCTGATTGCCGGGCTGCAGCAACGCGCGCCGGCGCGGCGATTGCCCGCCGCGCACCAGACCGGCATGGCGGCCGTGCTCGCGCGTCAAGAGTTCGGCGATCAGCGCACTCTCGCCATGCCGCCGCGCCGCCAGCACAAACCCGGTGTCACGCCATTCCATCTAAATTGAACTCGTCGTCCCGGCGAAGGCCGGGACCCACCCGTCAACCGCTCGCACGGCGGAACCGTGGATACCGGCTTTCGTCGGTATGACAAAGAGAATTGGTCGGATCAGAAGAGAACCTTAGGCATTGTAATCGAGGCCGAGCGCGGCGTAGCGCTCGGGGTCGTCGACCCAGTGTTCCCGCACCTTGACGAACAGGAACAGGTGGATGCGGCGGTCGAGCATCTGCTCGAGCTCGGCGCGTGCCCGCGCCCCGATCGCCTTGATGCGCCGGCCGCCCTCGCCGAGCACGATCGCGCGCTGGCTGGTTCGCTGGACGTAAATCACCTGCTCGATACGGGCGCTGCCGTCGGGGCGCTCCTGCCAGGATTCGGTCTCGACGGTTGCGGCGTAGGGCAGCTCGTCATGGAGTTGCAGGAAGACCTGTTCGCGGGTCACTTCGGCGGCAAGCCAGCGCTCCGGCGCATCGGACAATTGATCGGCCGGGAACAGCCATGGCCCCAATGGCACCGTCATGGCGAGATGGCGCTTCAGATCCTCGACCCCATCGCCGGTCAATGCCGACACCATGAAGACCTGCTCGAACACGCCGCTGCGGAACAGCTCGTCGGCAAGGCCGAGCAGGGTGTCGCGGCGCACCAGATCGACCTTGTTCAGCGCGAGGATCGCGCGGCGCTTGTTTGCCGCGAGCCGGTCGACGATCCCCTTGGTGTCCAGATCGATGCCGCGCTGCGCCGCGCGGGCGGCATCGACCAACAGCACGGTTGCGTCGGCATCGGCCGCCCCGGCCCAGGCGGCCGCCACCATCGCGCGGTCGAGCCGCCGGCGCGGCGCGAAAATCCCGGGCGTGTCGACGAAGATCAGCTGCGCCTGGCCCTCGATCGCGATGCCCAGTAGCCGGGTCCGCGTCGTCTGCACCTTCGGCGTAACGATCGCCAGCTTATGTCCGACGAGCTGGTTCATCAGGGTCGACTTGCCGGCGTTCGGCGCCCCGATCAGCGCGACAAACCCGCAACGGGTCGTCACGTCTCGATCACGATCCCTCTCCCGTGCTGCGGGAGAGGGATTTGGCGCGCGCTGTTCCTTACTCTTGCGGGGCATTCGACTCGTCATGTGGCGGCTTTGGAGACGTCAGGCGCTCCAATAATGCTGCCGCGGCGGCGGTTTCGGCGGCGCGCTTCGAGGAAGCAGTGGCGGTCGCTTCCTCGAACCCGGAGACGCGCGCCGCCACCGTGAAGCGCAGCGCATGGTCGGGCCCGCTGGTCGCGGTCAGCTGATAGTCCGGCAACGGCAGGCCACGCCCTTGCGCCCATTCCTGCAGGGTGGTCTTCGGATCGCTCGGCGGCCCGTCCATCTCGGCGATCAGCGGTTCCCAGAAGCGCTCGATGAAGGCGAAAGCCGCGGCGAACCCGGCATCGAGATAGATCGCGGCGATCACCGCCTCACAGGAATCCGCGAGGATCCCGGGGTTGCGCGCCGCGCCGGCGGCCATCTCGGAGGGCGACAGGCGCAGAAACCGGTCGAGCCCGATCGAAGCCGCGACGCGCGCCAGCGGATCGCGCCGCACCAGATGGGTCAGGCGGCGGGTCAAATCCCCTTCCGGCTCGGTCATGAACCGTCGCCACAACAGATCGGCGATCACCAGCCCGAGCACGCGGTCGCCGAGGAATTCGAGCCGCTCGTAGCCGCGGCCGGCCGCTCTCGGTGAGGCGGCTCTATTGCGGCGATGACTCTTTGTGGCGAAGCGATGGGGCAGGGCCGACGCGCTGGGATGGGTGAGGGCTTCGGCGAGCAGCTCGGGACGGGCAAAGGAATGGCCGAGCAGCCGCTCGATGTCCTCCGTGGGCGCTTCGGTCGCGTCGGTTGGCGCGGGCGTCGGTGTGGCTGCCGCCGCGCTCAGGCGACGCCTCGGAACAGCCGGTAGTAGCGGATCGCAAACGGCCATTTCCAGACTTCCCACCAACGCGCCGAGCCGTCGGTCGAGAAAAAGATGAATTCGGCCTGGCCGACGAGGTTCTCCGACGGGATGTAGCCGACCGCCGAAAGCACGCGGCTGTCCTGCGAATTGTCGCGGTTATCGCCCATCGCGAAATAATTATCGGCCGGCACGTTGTAGACCGGCGTGTTGTCGAGCGGCCCGTCCTCGCCGCGGCTGTTCGGGAATTCCTTGATGATGCAGTGTTCGAGCGGCGGGCCGCCGGCGGCGCGCGGCAGGCTTTCCCGGTAGCCCCGCTGCACGACGAATGGACCGGCTTCCTTGTCGATGCAATTCTGGTCTTCCTTCCGCGGCACCAGCTGGTCGTTGATGTAGAGCTCGCCGTGCCGCACCTGGATGTGGTCGCCCGGCAGGCCGACGATCCGCTTGATGTAGTCAGTCGAGGGATCGGTCGGCAATTTGAACACCACGACATTGCCGCGCTCGGGCAGATGCGAGAACGGCAGGAAGATCCGGCCGGAGAACAGCGGCATGCCGAACGGCAGCGAGTAGCGGCTGTAGCCGTAGGAATATTTCGCGACGAACAGATAATCGCCGACCAGCAAGGTCGGGATCATCGATCCGGACGGGATGTTGAACGGCTCGAACGCGACGGTGCGGACGACGAGAGCGATCAGCACCGCATAGACGATGGTCTTGACGGTCTCGAGCATGCCGCCCGAGGCCTTCTTTTTGGCGGCAACTTTTGAGCCTGATTTCATGATCGCTTTGACAGAAGAAAGGCGGGCGCGATGCGGCCGAGCGACACTTGGCCGGGCGCTCGGCAGCGCGAGGGCGCAGCGGGAACGAGGGTCACTCGGCCGACACCGCGGTCGCGGGCCAGGCGGTGATGATGACGACGGCCTGGGCGAGCGGCGGCTCGTCGGTCAAGGTCACGTCGAGCCGCGCCGTCAAGCCTTTCGGGGTGATCGCCTCCAAGCGCCGCAACGCGCCGCCGGTCAGCCGCATGCCGGGCTGTCCCGACGGCATGTTGACGACCCCGAGATCGCGCCAGAAGACGCCGCTGCGAAAGCCGGTGCCGAGCGCCTTGGCCGCCGCCTCCTTGGCCGCGAAGCGCCGCGCATAGCTCGGACCGGGGTTGGCGCGCCGCTCGCAACGGCGGCGCTCGTTCTCGGTGAAGATGCGGTCGATGAAGCGGTCGCCAAAGCGCGCGATCGCCGCCTCGATGCGGCGGATATCGATCAGATCGCTGCCGACGCCGAGGATCATCGGCGTCAGCCACGCGCCCGTTCGACCGAGTTGATGACCGGCGTCGCGCGCAACGCCGCGATGATCGTCGACAGATGCTTCACGTCGGCCACCTGAATGTCGACCATGATCTCGAAGAAATCGGTCGAGCGGTTGGTGATCTTCAAATTGCTGATATTACCGCCCTGCTTGCCGATCGTCGTGGTCAGGCTGCCGAGATTGCCCGGCTCGTTGGCGATCGTGACGTTGATCCGACCGGTATGGGCGGCGTCGGCCTCTTCGCTGCTCCAGGCAACGTCGAGCCAGCGCTCCGGCTCGTCGGCGAAGCTTTCGAGCGTGTCGCAGTCGATCGTGTGGATCGTCACGCCCTTGCCGGTCGTGACGATGCCGACGATGCGGTCGCCCGGCAACGGATGGCAGCAGCCGGCAAAATGCACCGCCATTCCCGGGATCAGGCCGCGGATCGGCACCGCCGTCTCGGCGGAGCGCCCCTTGCGCCGCGCCCGGGCGAGCGGGACGACCTTGTTCCGGTCTTCGGCATCGCGCGGGAAGGCGGCGTTGACCACCTCGCGGCCGGTGGCGTGCCCCTCGCCGACCGCGACATAGAGATCCTCGACCGTGGCGCAGTGGAATTGCTTCAGCACCGCCTCGAGCGGCCGCTCGGAAAAATCCTGGCCGTCCTGGCGGAACGCCTTCTGGACGATCGACCGGCCGAGATCGAGATATTGCGTGCGCTGCTGGGTGCGGATAAAGCGCCGGATGCGGGCGCGCGCCTTGCCGGTGACGACGAAGCGTTCCCAGGTCGGCGACGGCGTCTGCGCCTTCGAGGTGACGATCTCGACCTGGTCGCCGTTCGACAGCCTTGTCCGCAACGGCAGCAGCCGGCCGTTGATCTTGGCGCCGACGGTGGTGTCGCCGATCTGCGAGTGCACCGCGTAGGCGAAGTCGACCGGCGTCGCGCCGCGCGGCAGCGCGATCAGATCGCCCTTCGGGGTGAAGGCAAAGACCTGGTCCTGGAACATCTCGAGCTTGGTGTGCTCGAGAAACTCCTCGGGTCCCGAGGCGTGATCGAGGATGTCCAACAGCTCGCGCAGCCAGCGATACTGCCGCCCGTCGGTGCGGACCTCGCTTTGCCGGTAGATCCAATGCGCCGCGACGCCGAGCTCGGCCACCTCGTGCATCTCGCCGGTGCGGATCTGCACCTCGATACGCTGCCGTTCGGGCCCGAGCACACCGGTGTGCAAGGAGCGGTAGTTATTGGGCTTGGGCGTCGAGATGTAGTCTTTGAAGCGGCCCGGAACGACGTGATAGGACGAGTGGATGATGCCGAGCGCGTGGTAGCAAGCCCCGATATCGTCGACCATGATGCGAAACGCCATGATGTCGGCGAGCTGCTCGAACGAGACGTTCTTGCGCTGCATCTTGCGCCAGATCGAATAGGGCGATTTCTCGCGCCCGGAGATCGCGGCGTCGAGCCCGCCCTCCTTCAGCTTGCGGCCGAGCTCGGCGATGATGCGCGGCACGATATCGCCGCCGCGGTCGCGCAAAAACCCGAGGCGGGCGAGGATGCTGGCGCGGGCATCCGGATAAAGCTCGGCGAAGGCGAGATCCTCGAGCTGGTCCTTCATGCGGTGCATGCCGATCCGCTCGGCGAGCGGGGCATAGATGTCCATCGTCTCGCGGGCGATGCGGCGCCGCTTGTCCTCGCTCTTGATGAAGCGCAGCGTCTGCATGTTGTGCAGGCGGTCGGCGAGCTTGACCAGCAGCACGCGGATGTCCTCGGACATCGCGAGGACCAGCTTGCGGAAGTTTTCCGCCTGCTTGGTCTGGTCCGACTGCAATTCGATACGCGACAGCTTGGTGACGCCGTCGACCAGCCGGCCGACCTCGGGGCCGAACAGATGCTCGATTTCGTCGAGCGTCGCGACGGTGTCCTCGATCGTGTCGTGCAGCAGACCGGTCACGATCGAGGCGGTGTCGAGCTTCATCTGGGCAAGGAGGCCCGCCACCTGGATCGGGTGCGAGAAATACGGGTCGCCCGAGGCGCGCAATTGCGCGCCGTGCGCCTTCATCGAATACACATAGGCGCGGTTCAGCAGCGCCTCGTCCACATTGGGATCGTAGGATTTGACCAGTTCGACCAGTTCGAACTGCCGCATCATCGCGCGGCTGCCCCCATCCTGTTATGCCGGTATTGCCGCGACACCGGCATTCGCCGGGGCGCCGTGCGGCGGCTTACGATTCCTAGGGCTCCTCTTCGGCGTCTTCGGCTGCCGGTTCCGCGCCCTCTTCTTCTTCCTCGTCCTCGCCGGCGAGCTCCGGCAGGTCTTCTTCCTCGTCCTCGAGCGTGAGCAAATCTTCCTCGAGCTCTTCCTCCAGGGCCTCGTCGTCGACCTCGTTCTCACTGATGACCGGACCGACGGGATCGGCGATGCCGAACAGTGTCTGTTCGAGCTCCGGCGCCTCCTCGGGCTCGTCCATCTCAACATGCTTCTGCATGCCGCGAACCAGCGATTCCTGCAGATGATCGAGCGCAACGGTGGTTTCCGCGATCTCGCGGAGCGCCACCACCGGGTTCTTGTCATCGTCGCGGTCGAGCGATAGCGGCGCCCCCGAGGTGATCTCCCGCGCCCGCTGCGCGGCCAGCAGGACCAGCTCGAACCGGTTCGGAACCTTGACGACGCAATCTTCGACGGTAACCCGTGCCATCCTTTGACCTTTCACGCGCGACGGTGGAAACTCTTGGAATATATGGGGCGCTGTGCGGTGCGGCAACAGCAAGACCGGCACAAAACCAGCCGATTCCGTCAATTTGTATCGGTCCGGCAGGGGTTTGGCGGTTATGCCGCGGCCACAGCACAGCGATCCCAACCCGCGATCACCGAACCGGCCAGGAGCCCAGTATGACCCGACCCTTCGAGGGCATTCGCATCATCGACATCACCCATGTGCTGGCGGGGCCCTTCGCGGCCTATCAGCTGGCCGTGCTCGGCGCCGACGTCATCAAGGTCGAGCATCCGGACGAGCCCGACCAGAGCCGCGAGGGCGGCACCGACCGGGCGCTCAACCGCGCCAACATGGGGACCTCGTTCCTGACCCAGGGGTCGAACAAGCGCTCGATCACCCTCGATCTGAAGCAGGAAGCCGGCCGCGAAATCCTCAAGAAGCTCGTCGCCGGCGCCGATGTGCTGGTCGAGAACTACCGGCCGGGCGCCTTCGAGGCGCTCGGCCTCGGCTACGAGGCGCTGCTCAAGATCAACCCTCGCCTGATTTATTGCTCGATCTCGGCCTTTGGCCAGGATGGCGTCAGGCGCGAGCAGACCGCCTATGACCACGTAATCCAGGCGACTTCGGGGATCATGGCCTCGACCGGCACCGAGGAGGTCAACCCGATCAAGATCGGCGCCCCAGCGGTCGATTACGCGACCGGCACGATGGGCGCCTTCGCGCTCGCCAGCGCCTTGTTCCAACGCGAGCGCACCGGCAAGGGCCAGCACATCGACCTGGCCATGCTCGGTGTCGCGATGATGATGCAGGCCTCGCTGATGACCGGCTATTTCCGCAACGGCACCGAGCCGAAGCCGCACGGCAACAAGCAGCCTTTCGCCACCAACAGCGCCTATGACGCCAAGCAAGGCATGGTGATGATCGGCGCCAGCAACATCCGCCAGCAGGCGCGGTTCTGGCGGGCGGTCGAGCGGCCGGACATGATCAAGACCGACAACGAGGCGCGGGTCGACGACCGCGAGCGCGAGGCGGCGATCATCGCCGACATCATCAAGACAAAGACGGCCGCGGAGTGGGAGATCTACTTCCAGGCGCGGCATGTGCCCGCGGCGCGGGTGCGGACGATGGCCGAGGCCCTCGCCGACCCGCATTTCACCGAGCGGCGGGTTTTCCACAAACTCGATTCCGTAGCGGGTGTTGACGGGCCGTTCGGCGTGCCGCTGGCGGCTTTCAAGTTCGCCCATGGCGGCCCGTCGATCGAGCATCCGCCGCACGAAATGGGCGCCGACACCGAATCGGTGTTGCGCGAGCTCGGCTACGCGGTGAGCGACATCGCGGGATTGCGCGCCAGCCGGGTGATCTGAGGCGATCTGACCCCGGTCGCCAGCTGCCTTCGCGGCGGCGCACCCGCGTCTATCACGCAAAACGACAGAAAATCGTGGACACCACAGGCGAGACGGCGGACATTCTCACTGGCGGATGTGAGGTCGTGTAACCGGCCTTGGTCCGCCACTCGGTGGGGAATCGTTTTCGCGTAGTGCGCTCCCGCGGGCAGCGGCCGGGAGCTTCGGGTCGGGAGAGACGCCATGCCGTCGCTCGTGCGTCGAACCTTGTTGACGCCGTTCTGGCTCGCCCAGGTGCTGACCCAGGAGAAGTTCTTCGCCCGCAACCCGGTCATCGGCAGCCGCTGGCTGAACGAGCACGGCCTTCACACCGCTCGCGCGGCTGCGGCGCATCGGCTCGCGGCACGCCGCCGCGGCCGGCTGGCGCGGCTGATCAGTGCCGAGGATCGCGAATGCCTCGACCGCGACGGCTATATCGTCAAACGCGATTTTCTACCCGCCGGGCTCTTCTCCGATCTGACCGCCGAGGTCCGGGCGTTGCGCGCCGCGGCGCGCGAGATGGCCGAGGGCGATACGATCACCCGCCACATCCCGCTCGACCCGCAGGTGCTGAAGCGCGTCCCGGCGGCGCGGCGCCTGCTGGAGACGCCCGAATACCGCAACCTGATCTCCTATGCGGGGTCGTCGGCGGCGGCGCCGATGGTCTATGTCCAGACCGTGCTGAGCCACGCAGTCGAGGGCCCCGCGGATCCGCAGCGCGACCTGCATACCGACACCTTTCATCCGACCGTCAAGGCGTGGCTGTTCCTGACCGACGTCACACAAGATGCGATGCCGTTCGTCTACGTCCCCGGCTCGCACCGCCTGACGCCGCAGCGGCTCGCCTGGGAGCGGCGCATGAGCATCCGGGCGAGCCAGCGAACCGGCCAACCGGAGACCGGGCTGGTGCGGGCGATCTCCGCCGATGAACTGGGCGAGCTCGGATTGCCGCAACCGGAACTGATCGCGGCGCCGGCCAACACGCTCGTCGTCGCCGACACCTTCGGCTTCCACGCCCGCGGGGCCAGCGCGCAGCCCACCACGCGGGTCGAGATCTGGGCGTTCGGCCGGCGCAACCCGTTCCTGCCCTGGGCCGGGCTCGACCCGTGGTCGGTCGCGGCGCTCGGCCTGCGCAAGCCGAATCTGTATTGGAAATCGGTGGATCTCCTCGAAAGATTCGGGTTGGGGCATCAGCGCTGGCGGCCGCGCACCGCCGTCTCCGCCTTCGATCCGGGCTAGATCGGGGATCGTGATGGGGGGGAGCCAGATCGACACCGGACAAGACGCAGGCGGGCGGTCCGCGACGCCGCGCTCGTTTCTGTTTCTGCAGGGGCCGATCTCCGATTTCTTTGGTCGGTTGGGCTGCGCCCTGATCGCGCGCGGTCATCATGTCCACCGGATCAATCTGCATTTTGGCGACCAGCTGTTCTGGCGTCTGCCGGCAACGCATTTTCGCGGCCATTTCGACGAGTGGCGCGCTTTTATCGGCGAGATGCTGGAGACCCACGCGGTCACCGACCTCGTGCTGCATGGCGATCGCCGGCCCTATCACATCGTCGCCGCCGAGGAGGCGCGCGCCCGCGGCATCGCGGTCATCGCGACCGATCTCGGCTATGTCCGGCCGGACTGGATTACGCTCGAACGCGACGGCATGTCGACCTATTCGCGCTTCCCGCGTGAACCGGCGGCCATCCGGGCGATTGCCGGGCAATTCCCGATACCCGAGCTGGCGCCCCGTTTTCACACGCCGTTCTGGCTGATTTCGGTCCTCGACGTCATCTACAATCTCGGTCTGGTCTTTGGCCAGCCGCTCTACCCGAATTACCGCTATCACGGGCTTTCGCATCCCTTCGCCGAGTATTTCGGGTGGGTTTGCTCGCGCGCGAAGCGGTTCCTGTGCCAACCGGCTGCGGCACGAGCGAAGGCTCGGCTTCGGACGATGCCCGGCGCGTATTTCGTCTATCCCTTGCAGCTCGCGACCGATTTCCAGATCCGCGCCCACTCGCCGTTCGTCGATGCGCGCGACGCGCTGCGCCAAATCATCGCCTCCTTCGCCCGCAGCGGCAGCCGGCGAACCCTCGTCATCGTCGGCCATCCGCTCGATAACGGGCTGATCGATTGGTGCGGCCTGGCGCGGGGCCTGGCGCGGCAATTCGGCATCCGCGACCGGGTCGTCGCCTTTGAGGGCGGGATCCCGGGCGAGATCCTGTGCCATGCCGCCGGCATCGTCACCGTCAACAGCACGGTCGGCACGACGGCGCTCGGCAGCGGCGTGCCGGTCAAGGTGCTGGGCAATGCGGTCTTCGATATTCCCGGCCTGACCTCGCAGCAGCCGCTCGACCTGTTCTGGCAGGAGCCGACCCGGCCCGATCCGCAGCTGAACGAGGCCTTCCTGCGGGCGTTGATCGGCACGACCCAGGTGAAGGGCGGCTATTACACGCGCCGGGCGCAGGATCAGGCGATTGCCGGCTTCATCGAGCGGCTCGAAGGTGGTCTTTACCCGCTGCCATCGCTCGGCGCCGCCGATCTCGCCGCCCGGCCGGTGCGCGACACCGTCAAAACCGCGGTGGTCGCAGGGCTTGCCGACGAGACCGGCCTCGCGCTGGCGCGGGCCTACGCCGCTCCGGGGGTCCGGCTCTGCCTGATCGGCGCCGCCGGCACCGTGGAAATCGCGGCCGAGGATTGCCGGCGGCGCGGCGCGATTGTCGATGCCGTCGCGGAGGATGGCATCGGCCTTCCGGCGATCGACGAGGAGCAGCCGATCGACCTGCTCGCTGTCCATGCCGGGTCCGATGTGCAAGCTGCAATGGCGATGGTCGATGCCTTTCTCGAACCGCTGCGACGCCGGCATGGAGCGATCGTGCTGGTTGGCGCGCGGACTGCGGAGCTGCTGCGGTATGGCGGCTCTTTGCGGCAGAATTTGGGGCCGGAGGGGATTGCGGTTTCGATGGCCATCCCGGGCTCTCTCGCGACGAGGTTGGCGGCGCGTCTGCGCCGTCCCGCGATTGCGGCCAGCGGCCCGGACAAGGTCGCCCGGCTGATCTGCCGCGGCGTCTCGCGCGACCGCAAAGTGATTGCAGTGCCGGGTGCCGCGGCGGCGTTGCTCCGGACGCTGCGCCTCGCGCCGTCGCTGCTGCGCGACCGGCTGCGGGAGGCACTCGCCATGCCAGCCGAGCCGGTTGCGGATCCGATCGCGAAGGAACCGCTCCCCGAGCGATCGGCCAGCGGCAACTGAACCCGGCATCGCGATTTCCGGTGGTTTGCCGCCGTCGCCGCTCTGCGCTATGGAATCGCCATGACGGTGTCCCGCGATAGCCGAAATGTGGGCCAATGCTGGCGCGACTAGGCCGCGCCGTGATGGTCCCCGTATGGACGGCGCAGCTGCTGACCGGGACCAAATCCTTCGAGCGCAACCGGGTCATCGGCAGCCGCTGGCTCAACGAGCAGGGACTGCACGCCGCCCGGGTCGGGCTGGCCCACCGAATTGCTGCGATGCGCCGCCGCCATCTCGCCGGGCTGGTGACGGACAAGGACCGCGCCGCGTTCGAGCGCGACGGGTTCGTGATCCGGGAGAATTTCCTGCCCGTCGGCGAATTTGCCGAATTGCTGGGCCAGGTCCAAGCCTATCGCGGGCCGTTGCGCGAGATCGGCGAGGGCGACACGATCCTGCGCAAGATAGCGCTCGACCCGCAGACGCTCGCCGCCTTGCCGGCCTTGCGGCGCGTGTTGCAGGCCCCGGAATGGCGCGGCCTGATTCGCTATGTCGGCAGCCGCGACGCCGAGCCGGTCGTGTGGATCCAGAGCATCCTGCGCCATGCCCATGACGGGCCGCCCGATCCGCAGACCGCATTGCATGCGGATACCTTTCACCCGACCGTCAAGGCCTGGCTGTTCCTGACCGATGTCGCCGCCGATGCCGGCCCGTTCACCTATGTCCCGGAATCGCACCGGCTGACCCCCGAGCGGCTCGCCTGGGAGCGGCGGATCAGCCTCGCCGCGCGGCACTCGGCCGATCCCGAGATCCGCCAGGGATCGTTCCGCATCATGCCGGAGGAGCTGGCGGCGCTCGGCCTGCCGGAGCCGCGCATCTTCGCGGTGCCGGCCAACACGCTGATCGTCGCCGACACCTTCGGTTTCCACGCCCGCGGCCCGAGCGCCGGGCGTTCGGTGCGGGTCGAGATCTGGGCCTACGGACGGCGCAGTCCGTTCGTGCCGTGGCCGGGCTTCGATTTCTGGAGCAGCGCCGCGCTGGCGCGGCGCAGCCTGCTGGGCTGGCGGCTCGGCGATGCTCTCGAACGGGCCGGCATCAAGCCGCACCGCTGGCGGGCCCGCACCGGCATTTCCGCTTTCGACCCGGCGTAAGGATGGCTGATGGCTTGGGATCCCGCGCAGTACCTTAAATTCGCCGGGCCGCGGCTGCGGCCGGCGATCGATCTGTTGGGCCATATCGAGGCCGACGCACCGAAGCTCGTCTACGATCTCGGCTGCGGCGCCGGCAACGTCACCCGTTTCATCGCCGAGCGCTGGCCCGAGGCGCATATCGTCGGCATCGACGGCTCGGCCGAGATGCTGGCGAAGGCCCGGGCCGATCTGCCGCGGATCGAATGGCAACAGGGCGACCTCGCCACCTGGCGGCCGGCGCAGAGGCCGGACGTGATCTATTCGAACGCGGCCTTGCACTGGATCGAGGACCACGCGCCGGTGTTTGTCGCGCTGTTCGGCAGCCTCGCGCCGGGCGGCACCTTCGCGGTGCAGATCCCGCGCAATTTCGGCGCGCCGTCGCACATTTCGATGGGCGAGGCGGCGCGGATGGGGCCGTGGCGCGCCAAGCTGGAGCCGCTATTGCGGCCGGCGCCGGTCGAGCCGCCGGATTTCTACTACAACCTCTTGGCGCCACTCGCCGCCAAGCTCGACATGTGGGAGACCGAATACCTGCAGGTGCTCGACGGCGAGCATGCGGTCAAGGAATACACCAAATCAACCTGGCTCTCGCCCCTGCTCGGCGCGCTCGACGAGCCCGAGCGCAGTGCATTCGAGGCCTGCTACACGGCGCTGGTCGACGCCGCCTATCCGCGCCGCGCCGACGGCAAGACCCTGTTCCCGTTCCGCCGCATGTTCATCATCGCGACCGCCGCCTGAAAACCGGCGTCCCGGCGGAAGCCGGGACCCATTTATCCGCACCCGAGACAGCCGAACGATGGGTCCCGGCTTTCGCCGGGACGCGTTTAGGGAAAGCGTAGCGCTTCCGATTCAGCTAGCTTTGCCGCGCACCAACGCAGGACCGTCATTCGGCGTGCCGCGGCGGGACAACAGGCTCGTAGCGATCAGACCGATGATCGCGCCCGCAGCGGGCCCGACAATGAAGATCATCGCCATGCCCTTGCCGCCCTCGCGGTCGGCGATGTCGAAAATATGCGCGTAGGTGATCCAGCCGAACACGAAAACGACATAACCGGTCACCGTCGCAGCCGCGAAGATCGCGACGGCGCGGATGAACAGCGTGCAGATGATGCCGAGGGCGAGCGCGCCCGCGGCACCGATCGCGAGGCCGGCACCGCGGCTCGACCGGTAATTGAAAAATCCGAAGAGATCGACGTAATACCAGATGATGAAAAAGCCGATGACTGCGCCGGCCAGGAACATGATGACCGTTCTCGTTCGCACCTTGTCACCTCGCGCCGTTCCTGCCGGTTGGTGAACCCCATGCGCCGGAAAAGCAAGCCCGCCCTCGCCCTGCTGCGCTGCCGGAACGGAGCACCGCGATGATATTCGGCATCTTCGCGATGCTGGTCAGCGGGCTGGCGAGCCCGTTCATCTTCCTGCCGACCTTCATCATCGGCTGGTTCGCGCGGCGCTGGTGGCAGGTGCTGCTCGGCGGCATCGTCGTCGAGGTGCTGTCCGAGGCGGAAACGATGCTGATCGAGATGCCGGACGCGCAGCCCGATTGGACCCTGGAGCCGCTAGCGTTTGTGGCGCCTCTCTTCTGGTGCGCCGCGGGGTTCCTCATGCGACGGTGGCGAACACATATCTCTCGGTCGCGGGCGGCCCGGCCGATCCGAGCCTGGCCGATCGTCGCCGGCATGGTGATCGGCGCCCCACTGGTCGGGGCGCTGTCTTTCGGGGTCGGCCTGCTCTACCTCCGGACCGACCAGCTCGATTTTCACACCTTCGAGTTTGCCCGAGACGGTACCGCGGATTATGAGACGATCTTCTTTCAGTACCTGTTCCCGGGCGTGCTCACCGGCCAGCTTCTCGGCGGGCTGATTGGCCGGTTGCTTGGCCGTCCCGTCGCGCCGCCGGCGGCGCAGCACCCTGCCGAGCGGGCTGCAGTCTCCGCCTAGCAACCGCGTCCCGGCGAAAGCCTTCACCCTCCGACGCCACTGGCCTGGGCCCTCTCCCACAGTGCAGGAGAGGGGCTATCGGCGGCCTTTAACAAGGGCGGCGCCGGCGGCGAGCGCGGCGAGCTTCTGCGCGGCGAGGGTGCGGTCCAAGGGCGCCATGCCGCAATTGGTGCACGGGTAGAGCCGCTCGGGCGGCACGAAGCGCAGGGCCGCCTCGATCGTCGCGGCGACCTCGGCCGGCGTCTCGATCTGATCGCTTGCGACATCGATCGCGCCAACCAGGACGTCCTTGCCCGCCAGCAACGACAGCAATTCGAGCGGGACATGCGAGTGGGCGCATTCGAGCGAGACCTGGTCGATCCGGCTCGCCGCCAGCGCCGGGAAGATCTGCTCGTATTGCCGCCACTCGGCACCCAAACTCGCCTTCCACTCGATGTTGGCCGGGATGCCGTAGCCGTAGCAGATATGGACTGCGGTCTTGCAGGTGAGGCCTTCGATCGCGCGGTGCAGCGCGTCGATGCCCCAGGCGGCAACCTCGTCGAGATAGACGTTGAAGGCGGGCTCGTCGAACTGGATCACATCGACGCCGATCGCGGCCAGCTCGCGCGCCTCCTCGTTCAGCAACTCGGCAAAAGCCATCGCCATTGCGACCCGGTCGCCGTAGTGCGAATCGGCGATCGTGTCGATTATCGTCATCGGGCCGGGCAGGGTGAATTTGAGCCGATGCCGGGTATGGGCGCGGGCCGTCCGCGCCTCTTCGGCATGCACCGGGTGCTTGCGGCGCAGCCGGCCGGTTACGGTCGGCACCATCGCCTCGTAGCGGTTGTTGCGGATGCCCATCGGCACGCGGCGGGCGAAATCGATGCCCTCGACGCCTTCCAGAAAGCCATGCACGAAGTGCTGCCGCGCCTGCTCGCCATCGCTGACGATGTCGATGCCGGCATCCTCCTGGGTCTTGAGGGCAAGGATCGTCGCGTCGCGTTTGGCCTCGGCCAGGGGCTCGCCGTCGAGTCGCCATGACGGCCACAATTTGCGCGGCTCGGCCAGCCAGGACGGCTTCGGCAGGCTGCCGGCGATCGTCGTTTCGAGCATCGTGCTCTCTCGGTCAGCCGCGGATCGCGGCCGGGTCGTTGAAGCTCGTAACCCCGGTGCCGCGATAGAGGATCTTCGCGTTGCGCTCGGCGATCTGGCGATGCAGCGCTAGCATTTCCGGATCCATGTCGATGCGGGGCCGCGGCTCGTGTTCGAAATGATGGAACCGGTCCTCGCCGCGCACCAGCGTCGCGCTGTCCTTGCCCTCGAGCTGGCGGAGACGGGTCGGGATGTAGCGGATCGCGAAGCCGATGCGGCGGTCCAAGGACGGGTTCGGCGCCGAGCCGTGCACCAGCCGCACGTGATGCAACGACATCTCGCCGGGGCGCAGCTCCAGAACGATCGCTTTCGTCTCGTCGACGTCGACCGCGATCTCCTGGCCGCGGGTCAGGAGGTTGTGGCGGTGGAACGTGTCATGGTGCGGCATCTGGTCGAACCGATGACTGCCGGGGAGCGTTGCCATCGCGCCGTTCGCGGCATTGCTCGGGGTTAGCGCCACCCATGCGGTCGCGACATCGGGGGCGGAGAGACCCCAATAGGTCGAATCCTGGTGCCACGACACGAAAGCCGGGTCGGCCGCTTCCTTGATGAAGAAATTGCTGCTCCAGCACAGGATATCGGGGCCAAGCAGATCCTCGACCGCGTCGAGGATCGTCGGGTGGCGCACCAGTTCGGCGAGAAACGGGAACAGCAGATGCGTCTTGTGCCGCAGATCGCCGCGCAACGGACCGCCCATGCCGGCCTCGATGGCTTCGAGCTCGGCGCGGAGGGCGAGGGCCTCGTCCTCCGCCATGACTCGGACCGGCGATAGAAAGCCGTCCTCGCGGTATTGCGCGATCTGCGCGTTGTTCAGCATTTTCGGCATCGGCTCCGCTCCGCCGCGAAACGGCCTGTTATATCACGCTGCCTCGGTCTGCCTCTTACCGCATACTGCTATTGCCGCCCGGGAGTACAAAGTCGACAGGCTTGCGCCGCGCTGGCGCGATGCCCAGGATTGAAGCCGGTCAGCGGTTGGCGAGGTGCGACGGTCGATGACGAGCTTCGTGCCGCCTTATCCGCCGCGCCCGGCCGAGCCCCTGCCGCTGATTGCGGCGCTCCGGATGGCTCGTCGCAACTTTCTCGCTGTGTTCGACGAGAAATGCTTCGAGCACCAATTCTTTTCCGCCCGGATCCTCAACCGTCGGCTGTTCGTGTGCAACAGCCCGGAAACGGTGGCGCAGACGTTCATTGCACTGCACGACAGTTTCGAACGCAAGACGCCGCAGATGCGTCATGCCCTCACGCCGCTGCTCGGCGACGGGCTGTTCGTCAGCGATGGCGAGACCTGGAAGCAGCGGCGCCGCATCGTCGCGCCGATCGTGCATACCTCGCGACTGTCGTTGTTCGCGCCGATCATGGTCGAGGCGGCGGCGGAGACGGCTGAGCGCTGGGCGAAGCTGCCGCCATCGGCACCGATCGACGCTTTGCGGGAGATGGCGACGCTGACCGCGGAGATCATCTGCCGTGCCGTATTCGGCCCGCGCCTCGGCAGCGAACACGCCAATACGATCGTCGCCTCGTTCAGCGAATACCAGCGGCTGGTCGGACAACTCGATCTTGCCTATCTCCTCGGATTGCCGGATTGGGTGCCGCGCTTTCACGCGCCATCGATCCGCCGCGCAGCGCGCCAGATCCACCGGGTGCTCGACGACATCATTCGTCAATGCAAGGAAGCCCAGGGCGAAGGTTCGATGATTCGCCTCCTGCTCGACGCGCGCGATCCCGAAACCGGCGAAGCGCTCGGCGAAGAGGCGCTGCGCAACGAGGCGGCGGTGATCTTCATGGCGGGACACGAGACAACCGCCAATTCCCTCGCCTGGACCTGGTATCTGCTGTCGCAGGCGCCCGAGGTAGAGGCGCGGCTGCATGCGGAACTACTACAAGTGCTCGGCGGGCGGCTGCCGACGCTCGCCGACGTCCCGCGACTCGTCTACACCCGCGCGGTTTTCGATGAAGCGATCCGGCTCTATCCCCCGGTGCCGGTGCTCGGCCGCCAGGCGATGCACGGCGAGACAATCCGCGACCGGGCGATCCCGGAGGGCTCGCTGCTGCTTGTCGTGCCGTGGCTGCTGCACCGGCACCGGCTCCTGTGGGAAAGGCCCGATCACTTCGTACCTGACCGATTTCTGCCGGAAAACGCCGGCGCGCGCGAGCGTTACAGCTATGTCCCGTTCAGCGTCGGGCCGCGCGTCTGCGCCGGCCAAGCCTTCGGACAGGCCGAGGCGATCCTCTGCATCGCGACGCTGGCTCAGAGCGTCCGGCTGCAGCTGGCGGCAGGCGCCGTGGTCGAACCGGTCTGCCGGCTGACATTGCGCCCCGGCGACGCATTGCCGATGACAGTGCACCGCCGCGACCGATCAGCGGTTCCATAGGCACGATCGACGGCGGCTTGCGGATTGGCGATGCGGTCGGCGAGGGAAACCGGCCCGCAGGTGATCATTAGGTAGTCGTATTCCCCGGGTATCTCATTCGCCAGCAGGAACTGGAAGTGGATACGGAAGAGATTCCAGCGCCTCCTTCGATAGGTTCTCGGCAGGAGTATTTCCTTAAAGCGGGGTGAGCGGACCACCGGGCCGGTGCGAGCGCGAGCGCCCAAGTCGAGGCGAAGGTCCCGGACGGGATCGAAGCGGAACGCATTGAGAAAATCTTGGGGAGCTTGGTACTCCACCCAGAGCACCGGGTCGGTGGCGAGACGAGCGATTGTTTCACGCAATCGACAGGCCCCGTTCCAGAGTGCTGCT